>Ga0334885_1001072_pt1 | contig 37537 bp, 38 predicted proteins | sample GraSluR1_MG_8_FD_207233 | JGI IMG/M metagenome (GOLD analysis project Ga0334885, IMG submission 207233) | Sludge microbial communities from methane-producing bioreactor in Wageningen University, Netherlands - Granular Sludge_31_05-R1 | ecosystem: Engineered > Bioreactor > Anaerobic >...
TCTCACCTAAAGAACTGCTTACCGTACTATCTAAAAACCATCTTACTGTGATACCTAAACGACTGGTTACCGTGTAACCTCAAAAAGTTGTTGTCATGCTACCTCAAAAACATCATACCGCCAGCAAGCATTCGTAATTCTTGCTGATCAATATGAGAAATACTTTGCTCTAATTCAGCTACAGATTCTTCTATCAGGTTTTTCCGTATTTCCAATTTGCTTATCTGAGAGCTCTTTCTGGTAATTTTATATTTAGTAATGTTTAGGAATTCCAAGTCTTCTTCTAATGATTCGTTAAGATTGAAAGAAGATTTTTTCTTTTTAAGGGCTTCAATTTCATTATCTACCAAGTCTAATGCTATTTCATAGGTAGTTTTTGTCTGCTTTTTTTCCAAACGTTCTCTAAATGATTTTTCCTGGTTGATTTTGGCAATAAGACTTTGTTTTCTGGCTCCTTCACTGAAAGAACAACCAAGAAGATATAAGTAGAGCGTCTCATACTCTACATCAGTTGTATATTTATCAAGTGTTTTAATCGTGTTATTAATGCTTTCATCTTTATATCGAATGTTGTGTGATACAATTTGTCTAAAAGTTGGCTTGTCTGATTTTTTCTCTGGAATTATCATTTGCTCTAGCTTATGTTCAAACTCTTTGTCCAGAATAGCTTCTCCATTTATTGTTCTTAGTGCTTTTTTATGAGATAAGAAGTTTCTTTCAATTACCAGTTGCTTTGCCTCTGGATTCTTAAGACTTTCAGTTAAAACGAGAGTGATTACAATTTCTTCGTCGATTAGAAATTTCTTGACTAAATCATAAGTTTCTTTCTTATTTTCTGAATCTGTATAGATGATATTTGCTTTTGCTCCTAAACAGAAATCAATAAGTTTTAAGACAGTTGTCTTGCCAACATTATTTCCTGTTAACTTTGAGTTGTCTATTGGAGTGTCATCAATAATAAGATTAAGACCAGTTTGAAAATCAATCTCTCTAATTGTTTCTTTAGGACTAGATATTTTTAGTTTTTTTATAAACATAGTTCAACATATCCCTCTTTGTTAATTGTTGCTAAATCAACTAAATACAGCCAATCAAGGCACAAAATGAAAGTAGGGAATGACATATTATCAGACTCTCTAATTTTTTGATACAATTCTATAATTGGTTGTTTGTCTTTATTTTTTAGCTCTTTAAGGACTAATGCTCCATTATAGTAAATGCTGAATTCTGGTTGTATATTATCAGGTAACAACATATGTATATCCTTCAGGATTTTTGAATATCTTGCAACGGATAAATGCATCAACTACTAAAATTGATGCACACATTTCCAATTCTTCGTAAGGAATATCGATATAATTATTACTTTTGGTTATCAACTCAACTACATCGTCGATTATGGAATAGAAAATTTCATATGGTTCATGCGATTTCATCGCTCTTTGAATATAGAATCTTTTCAATACTGAAAATACAGAAAGGCTTCTATTCGATCCTAGCTTATCAAATTCCCTATACTTCTCATCTAGTTTTCTGTAGAAAATTTTATAATCTTCGATTGTAGGTTGCACTTTTAGCAAATCATTAAACTCGATTTTCCTAAGTATCTCAAAAGAATTGATATTCGGCTGGTCTTGTGAAAGATTGAAATTTTCTTTTGAAAGAATATTGATTATTGAAGCTAGATTTGTATCTACCTTAACCATGTCGATATCTCTTCCTAATTCTGATTTGATAAACTCAAATAACGTACGTTGATCGTTGATAGGTGCATATAGAACTTTTTCAAGTATAAAAGCGATGTCATAAATATCCTTGTTTGGTAAAAATTTAACGTTATATGGATTTCGAAAAGTACTGTTTCTGAGTTTGGTTGCGTCACCGGTAATCGCTATAAATAGAAAACGAAAATCAGTATAGTCATTCAGTATTGATTTTACTAAAGAAGTTTCTATTTTTTGTTTGGTGCAAGTAGATGAGACTTGAGCAATGATTTTGTTGTTTTCGTCGATTAAATCAATCCCTTCGGTGTTCTGACAAATTGCATTTATATTCTTCAAGTTTACGTGTAGTAATATGTTCATGAGACCAGCAAAAAAATTTTCTGAATGGATATGTAAATCTAACAGATTTACTCGACCTCGTGTTTGTATCCGGGAAGATAATGCAGTTAATTCACGATCAATGTAGTCAAAGTATTTACTACGATTCATTCTAATCCCTTTTTCGTCTAAATAATTCTTTTTACTAGTTGTCATTAAAATTTTTCTAAAACAAGAGTGCTATTATGCCTCAAGATGATATTGCTTCGTGTTCTTTATCGATTGGGGTAACTCTTGAAGACAATCTCTTCTTTATAGAACTTCAATAGAAATTTTATTTTATCGAACATCGCAAGTCAACATATGATAAGTGAAAATATCGAGATTTAGTGGTAAAAGCTAGAATCGCAAATGTACAAATCACGTATAATACTATATTTAAGTATTATTCAGGAGACACCGTGTTGTGAACAATCTTCCAGGGATTCCTGATTTTTGTCCGCACCCCCGCTACATCAAAACCATCATACCGCCAGCAGTCCTAAGAGATTACTCACAAAGCATTCTCCCATTCATTCGAAGGGTCCTACACAAGACCATAATGTCCGTGTTCTGAATTCGACAATTCTCTTGCAAGACTGTACAGTCCAATGCTTTCCAGCGCGTTCAATAGTGGGAGCATCTTTTTCTTGACAAACTCAAAAGGTTGCTCAATACTATGTTTACCGGTTGCATTTTTAGCGTGAATATTTCTAACAGTGTTTCAGCTTGAAAAATGTTACCGGTTGCAATTGTAAAGGTGGGGGCCGATGAACCTATTGAAAGTTGGAATAATTGGTGTTGGTGAAAGAGGATGTTATGTTCTTGGTTCTAGGTTGGTGGAATTGGCAAAAGAACTCAACATTCAGATAACTGCACTTTGCGACATCAATGAAAGACGGATTGAGGATGCAAAACAATATCTAGGTGCCAGATGCAAAAAACAGGGGCTTCCTTGGGGTGACTTGATCTGGGGTACCACTGATTTTACACAGCTGGTTGATCATCCTCAGGTCAATTGTGTCTTGATTACAACGCATACAGACAACCATCGACAGAGTGCCGTATACGCAATCGAATCGGGGAAGTTGGTCTATCTGGATAAACCGATTTCTGTAACCATGGAGGATGCCCAGGCTATCGTCCAAACCCAGGCTAAGGCACAACGACCGGTAATTATGGGCTTTACCCGTCGTTATGAAGCCTCCTGGAGAAAAGCAAAAGAGCTCTTGGACGCTTCAGTCATAGGGTCTCTTCAGATGATGCAGATCCATTCAATCATTCCCTATACCCGCTATTTCCAGATGTGGCATCGTAAAACTGCATGGTCGGGTGGAGCCTTGAATGACAAGGCCTCTCATCTTCTGGACGTGTTCCGCTGGATGATCGGGTCCAACGCAACCTGTCGATTTGTCTCCGCTGTAGGAGGGAAGAGTGAAATCTTCACACCCCGCAACGATGCTCCCTATCGCTGTAGTGAATGTGACTTGATCGACTGTGCCTATCGTAGAAATGCGAACGAGCATGATGATCGGGAAGGTACGCATGTCTTGAATCAACCCTCTTGGAAGTATGCGACGCAAGAGCGTGATATAGCAGATTTGTGTGTCTACAGGCCTGGAAGCGATATCATCGATCATGCTATTGCCACCTATCAGTTTGAGAACGGGGTAAAAGCTAGCTTGCTCTGGGCGATCTATGGCCCTCACGCCTATGATCAGGAAACCTTGGAACTGATAGGCTCCAAAGGTCGCATCGTCTTGGAACGAGAGACCGGAAACGTAACGGTGCACGCCCTTGGAAGCAAGCCCAATGAAGAGACGCATACCATCTATGATACGAGAGGAGAATACTTCAACAGCAGTCACTATGGCGCTGATATTCAGCTTATCAAAGACATACGTTCCTATTTTGATGGAAAGAGCCTTGATGCCTTAGGCTGTGCAAAAGTGGAGGATGGCATACACTCTCTTGCCATGGTATTGGCCACTGAGCAGTCTGTTGCTCAAGAAGGAGTACCGGTTTTTTTAAAACAGGAGACAGTACATGAATATTAGAGAGATTGCACAGAGGACAGGAATCAGTCATACCACCGTGTCCAGGGCGTTGAATGACAGCCCTCTGGTTGCTGAAAAAACCAAGGAACGCATCAAGCAGATAGCCAAGGAGCTGGGATATGAGTTGGATGCCAGTGCAAAAAGTCTGGCAACGGGTATCCGGATGACCATTGCCATCCTGTACCCCTATTCAACCTTGCGTAGGATTGGTTCCCAATATACGTCCGAACTCATCCAATCACTAAGAGCTGCTTTGCATATCTATCGATTCGATTGCATCGTAAATGGGTATGACTCCGTTGGAGAGGACTTATCGGAGATGACTCGTCTGATCAGGGAGAAGAAGGTCGACGGTATCATCGTCCTTGGGTACGAACTTACCAAGGAAGCCCTTGCAGCTTTGCAAAAATCAACCGACAAGATTGTCTTGATCAACCCAAACCCGCAATTGGAAGGAGCTCATTGTGCTCGTCTTCTGATCAACAACGAGTACGGAGGTTCTTTGGCCTATGAAGAGTTACGTTGCCTTGGTAATGAAGGGTTGTTCGTACTATCTCATGATCGTCCACAATACTCAGTACGTGCCCAAGGATTTCTGAAAGCAATGGGTGCTGATGATTCGCATCTTTGGTTGGTGGAGGATGAAGCGTTTGAGACAGCGTATCACTTCGTCATGCAAAACCAGGAGCGATTTTCGGGTTGTAAAGGCCTCTTTGTCGTGACCGATATTATGGCTTTTGGAGCATGCAAGGCACTGTTGGAACTAGGGTATCGTATTCCTCAGGATATCGCGGTGGTAGGGTATGACGACATCGAGTATAGCTCTTATTGCACTCCATCGTTGACCACGATTCATCAGCCGCGTTCTGATGTTGCAAACAAGGCGGCGAAACTCATTGTAGAAGCCGTTAAAGAGAAGACCTCACCCGATCAAACGGTGATGCTCTCTCCAAATCTGATTAAAAGAGAAAGTACCTCAGCTCACAGCTGAGTCGATGTATTTGATTCGCATGGAAAAGGAGGATATCCATGAAACACAAACATGCTATTGTTTTGATGGCACTTCTGTTGTTGGTCGTTTTTCCTGCACTGTTTGCTGCAGGTAGGGTGGAAACCACCGCTCAAAAACCGGTAACAGTCGAAATTTATCACCACAAAATCCCTTGGATTGACGCATGGGATGAAATGGCGAAGGTGTATGAGCAGGCTCATCCACACGTGAAATTGCAAACCGAGGTGGTTGGAGGTGCCAGTGATTGGCGGACATTGCTGAAGACCAAGTTTGCAGCGAACAAGGCACCCGATATCTTCATCATTGAAGGGTATTCTGACTATCAGCTTTGGAAGGAGTACATTGCTGTTCTGGATGATGAGCCTTGGGTGGACCATCTGCTTCCGATCAGCAAGGATGCTGCTACGCAGGATTCTCATGTCATCGCCTTGCCGGTGACCATTGAAGGCTATGGGTATATCTATAACAAGGAGTTGTTCAAGAAAGCAGGCATCACCAAACTGCCAACCACGTTTTCTGAAATGAAGCAGACGGTTCAAACCTTGAAGAGCCATAAGATTACCCCGTTTGCCTCCGGCTTCGGGACTTGGTGGGTGATTTCAAACCACTTCACCAACATCCCGTTTGCCCAGCAATCCGACCCGAGGGCTTTCATTGCAGACTTGAACGCAAAGAAAACCAAGATTTCTGGTAATCCAGAATTCTTTGCTTGGAAAAAAGCCTTTGACTTGGTTCTTCAGAACTGTGAGCCGAATCCCTTGACGACCGATCATCACACCCAGGTGACCATGTTTGCAAATCAAGATGTTGCAATGATTCAGCAGGGGAATTGGAAGCAGAGCGTCATCTATGAGACCGATCGCGATCTCGATATCGGACTGTTGCCGATCTTCACCAGCGATGATGCTGATAAGGCAAACAGGATTCCCGTAGGGATTCCTTTCATGTTCGTTGTCAACAAACAAGCTCCGCCGGAGAGAGTGGAGGCAGCAAAGCAGTTCCTCGCTTGGTTGGTAGGCAGTGAGGTAGGACAGCAGTATCTAGCCGAGCGTTTTGAAGTGATTCCTGCCTTGGATAATGTACAGGCATCTGAGAATCTTGGGGGAGTCTCCAAGGACATCGTTGCCTTTGCCCAGAAAGGAATGACAATCCCTTGGATGTTCAGCTACTGGCCTGATGGGGCTGTAAACGAATTTTCTGACTTGGCTCAGCGATATGTAGCAGGTCTTGATTCATTTGATACCTATCTCGGAAATTTGCAGTCAACATGGGATCGGCTGCAGAAATAATCGGATAAGGAGGAACCCGTGAAAGCAGAACATAAGCTGAAGAATATCAACATTTCCTATTGGATAGCGACGCTTCCCGGGTTCCTGATCTTTGCTGGAGTGGTGCTGTTGCCCCTTATCATCGGATTTGGGTATTCCTTCACTACTTGGACCGGCATTGGAAAACAGGCTTCTTTCGTAGGGTTTTCCAATTACGTGAGAGTTCTTTCCAATGACCCTAAAGCCTTGGCTTCTCTTCTCTTTACGGCTCGGTTCACTCTGACAGTGGTGCTATTGAGTAATATCATTGGGTTTTCTCTTGCCTTGGCAATTACAGCACTGGCTTGGGGCCAAGGGCCGCTTCGTGTGATTTTTTTCTTGCCGAATGTGATAGGTGGCTTGATCCTTGGATTCATTTGGAGATTCCTGTTGATAAATGGGCTTCCCGCCATCGGGGCCCTTATGCATATACAAGCATTTACAACTCCTTGGTTAGGTGATGCTGCTACCGCATTTTGGGGGACTGTTTTAGTCTACGTCTGGAAAACAGCCGGATATCTCATGGTCATCTACATCGCTGCCTTGTTGTCCATAGACCAAAACCTCTTCGACGCCGCCCATATCGATGGGGCAAAGACGCTCTCTGTCCTGCTGCATATCAAGATACCCTTGATCATGCCGGCAATTACCGTTTGTCTGTTTTTGATGCTCTCTTGGGCGTTCAAACTGTTTGATGTCATCTTCAGTCTTACTGGAGGAGGCCCGTTTGGTTCTACTGAGTCCTTTGCACTGAATATTTACAACGAGGCGTTTCTTTACAACAACTATGGGTACGCTTCCGCAAAGGCCGTGCTTTTTACAGTGCTTGTTGCGATCTTGACCTTGTTCCAGGTCAGGGTGACCAAGAGTCGGGAGGTGCAATCGTGAGACAGAGAGAACACGCGTTTCAGCTGGTACTGTTTTTCTTGCTGGTTTTGTTGGCTTTGATTTTTTTACTCCCGTTCTATTTCATAACGATCAATTCGGTGAAGTCTTTCAGTGAGATCATCAAGACGCCAGCTTCCCTGCCTACCACCATACGCTTCGAAAACTATCGGATTGCCATTCGTCAGGTTTCCTTTTTCCAGATGTTGTTCAATTCTTTGGTTATCACAGTCTTCAGTGTGTCTCTGATGGTGCTGTTCGGTTCTCCCGCTGCCTGGAAATTGGTCAGGGTGCCCTCGAAGGTCAGTACAATCTTCTTTACGTTGTACGTAGCAGCCATGGTTATTCCCTTTCAGTCTGTCATGGTGCCTTTGGTAAAGGTGGCCAGTGAGGCTCAACTGCTTGATAGCCGTCTTGGTTTGATCTGTATCTATGTAGGGTTCGGACAGAGCTTTACCGTTTTCTTGTACCATGGGTTCATCAAGACTGTTCCGTATGAGCTTGAGGAGAGTGCTTTGCTTGACGGATGTTCAGATGCAAGGTTGTTTTTCTCAATCGTATTCCCGTTGCTCAAGACAATAACGGTTACCATCATCATCTTGCAGACTCTATGGGTGTGGAATGATTTCTTGTTGCCCTCTCTCATTCTCTATGCAAAAGATCTTCAGACCATTCCACTGAGTATCAATCGATTTTTCGGGCAGTACAAGAACCAGTGGGACAAGGCACTGCCAACCTTGGTGATGGGTATATTACCGATCGTAGTATTCTTTTTAAGTTTACAACGTTTTATGATTCAAGGAATAGCTGAAGGAGCTGTAAAAGGATGAACCGTCTTTACACGTATTTTATCGATTCGCTTCTCTCTCGTGAAACGCAAAGGCTTTGGTTGCAGGAACACGAATTTCTTATCGGAGATCTTCATAATCACTGTAATATCAGTTATGGGCATGGAGATCTTTCCCATGCAATTGAATTCGCCCAGGCTCAATTGGATTTTTTCAGTGTCACCGGTCATTTCGCCTGGCCCGATATGAAAGAGTGTTCAATACCTTTGGATGTTCAGCAGTATCATACGGATGGTTTTGCTCGTCTTCAAGCGCAGTGGCAGCAGTATATTCAATCGCTCGCGGCTGCTGATTCTTCAGCTTGTGTGAGTTTTGTCAGTTATGAGTTTCATAGCTTTTGTTATGGTGATTACACGATTGTCCATAGGGATCTTGACATCCAACTTCCCAATGCGGTGCCTCTAGGCTGTAAGGATGATCGGTTGACGCATCTGCTCAAAGAGACTGATGCACGGACCGATGGGCTGTTTTGCATGCCGCACCATATTGGATATAAGACAGGTTATAGAGGGATTGCCTGGCAGCATTTCAATGCTAACGCGTCTCCATTAGTAGAAATAATGTCGATGCATGGCAGTGCCGAGAGTCTGCAAGCTTTCCCTCCGTATCTCCATACCATGGGACCAAGAAGTGCCAAGAACACCATGCAGGGAGGCTTGTCATTGAACCATAGGTTCGGGGTGGCCGCCTCAACAGATCATCACAATGCTTCTCCTGGCAGTTATGGATGCGGAAGAACCGGTCTTTGGGCTACCGCAAAAAATAGGAAGTCCATCTACAACGGTCTGTGTGACAGAAAAACAGTCGCCCTTACCGGTGATCCCATACAGCTGGCCTTCTTCCTTGATGACGTTCCTTTGGGGTCTTCCTATGTTCTTGGTTCTTCGAAGGTTGCCAAATTGGATGCCTATATTGCGGCCTACACCTCTTTGTATACAGTTGAGGTGCTGAAAAACAACCAGGTCATATACAGAACACATCCTCTGGACACCTTGTCTGATAAGCCTTCTTGGCACGGGACTGTGGTACTGAGTCTTGGCTGGGGAGAAAAGAACAGCCTTTGTGATTGGGATGTGCAGGTATCGTTATCCCATGGTGTGCTCCTCTCTGCCTCTCCACGATTCAGGGGTGAGGATATCGTCGACCCAAAGGATGTTGCCGATAAGTCCTGCACGATACCAAAGCTCTCGTACTCAGAGCGTCATCTTACGCTTCATGCAGCTACACGTGGCAACAGCGCTGCAACCGTCGATGCCACGCAGGCTGTTGTCCTTGAACTTGAGGGAACTGAAGAAACTCTTCTTTCCATCAAGGCTAAAGGTCATTGGCATGACCAAGACTGCTATCTTGAGATGCAATGCCCTCTATCGGACTTGCTTGAGCAAACCAAGGTAGAATACTTGCACGGGTTTGTGAGTCCTGCTTTGTTGCTTTCTCCCTTCCATCCCATCAAGCGATGTCTGCAAGAAATCCACACGCAAGTGGCTGTTTCCGAGCACGATGCCTTGTACATTCGGGCCACCACCGTGGACAACAACACTGTGTGGTCAAGTCCGATTTGGGTCTCTCTTACATAGTATCTTTCTATCTCCTGTAAGTATGATATAATCATACTTACAGGAGATAAGGTTGTGCTAAAGACACGAAATCACGTTATGTATGATTTATCTTCATACGCTTCTCCGAAATCTAAATTGACTCAGATGATCAAGAAGGGCGAGATAATACAGATTATCCGTACAGTGTATGCAGATAGCATGTCCGATCCTCGTCTACCAGTTGGATCGATCATATACGGTCCGAGCTATATCTCATTCGAAACCGCATTAGCGTATCACCAAATGATACCAGAACGTGTATATGAGATAAAAAGTGCTGGATTCCAGTTGAAAAAAGAGAAGCACTATGACACGCCATTTGGACGATATAGTTTCTTATACATTCCCCAATCTGTTTTCCCTTGGGCAGTGCTATTTGCTGAAGAACAAGGTCATGGATTCCGTCTTGCCACACCGGAAAAAGCTCTGCTCGATACACTGTACAAGATTAGGAAGATCAAAAGCAGAAAAGCTATTGAATCGCTGTTGTTTGAAGATTTGCGACTCTCTGAAGAACAGGTGCTTGCCTTGGACTGGAGTGTCATTGATGCCTTGGTTCCCCTGTATCACAGTACCACCTTGCAATACTTGTTGCGATGGAAGGAGAGCAATACATGAAGAAAGAAATTTGGCAAATGTTGCATAACTATCCTTTACAGTCGCCAAGAGAGTCTGTTAATGCAGTAAAGGAAGTTGTGCAGGAAGTTGTTTTGCAAGTACTCTCGCAAACAGATTTTTGTTCCAAGGCAGCCTTTTATGGAGGAACTGCACTGAGAGTTTTCTATGGGTTGGCCCGGTACTCTGAGGGCTTGGATTTTTCATTACAAAGTCAGGATACTCATTTCTCTTTGGATTATTATCTACCTTTCATTGAACGAGGCTTGAAATCATATGGATTTGAAATTGAAGCAAGTACAAAAGTTAAAAGTCAGCCAACGAATATTCAATCGGCATTTCTTAAAGACAATACGCTCACTCATCTTTTGCAAGTTTTTCCATCATCCTCTCCTGTCTCCGGCGTTCCAAACAATGAATTAATAAAAATCAAAATCGAGATTGATATCAATCCCCCCAGCGGGGCTGGATATGAGCTAAAATATCGGTTACTTCCTCAACCCTATTCAATCTATGTATATGATCGCCCTTCACTTTTTGCTGGAAAGTTACATGCACTACTTTGTAGGAATTGGAAAACCAGGGAGAAAGGAAGAGACTTCTATGACTATGTTTGGTATCTTCAGAATAAAATTCCAGTAAACATTGCACATCTTCAATCACGAATGCAGCAATCAGGGCATTGGGATAGCAAAGAGGCTCTTACGTATGACGCTCTTTTGAATTTGCTTGGAAACCGATTTGAAACCGTCGATTACAAAACTATAAAGAACGATGCATCTCCCTTCCTTCATTCTGTTCAACCTCTTGAAATATGGAGTAAGGATTTCTTTATTGCAATTACAGAGGAGTTTCTCTCTATAGTTTGACAAGAAGGCAATCCTTTGACTCCTATCTCCCGAAAGTATGATATAATCATACTTAGTGGAGATAGGGCTGTATTGTAGACAGAGGCTCATACAGAGGATGATGGCGTTGGTATCTGTCCACCTACAGATTTCTTCTTGACAGCAGGCAGGCTCCCTCAAGAGCCGTTGCCCTTGGTTTGATGACCTGTAACTGGGGTAGTGCTTGTTTCAGCAGTTGCTCAAACAGAGGACGGACTATCGTATCGTGTTCCAACACACCTCCCGCCACTACGAGCTCTTGCACCTGTATCTCTGGATTTTGAACAGAAAGTACTAAAGATACCAGTTCTCTTGCCGCACAACCAAGTATATCCTTTGCCAGCAGATCTCCGTTGAGAGCACACTGTGTAACCAAGGGGGCAAGCTTGGCAATGTCTGCCTTGGTTGCCTGGTGGTGTACGTACGCGATCAGATCATCGTGGGAGGAGAGGGAGAGTGCCTGGACCAAAGATGCAAGCATCTCTGTGGCAAGATCCCTTTTTTCGTAGGACCGTAGGCTGCGGATCAAGGCTTGATGTGCTATCCAATAGGCCGAGCCTTCATCCCCCAACATATACCCGTACCCACCGGCACGTTTGAGCTTCCCTGCTGCTGATCTGCTTAAGGCAAGGCTTCCTGTGCCGCTGATCAGGGCGTACCCTTCCAAAGATTCGAGACCGCCAACGAGCAGTATCTCGCCGTCGCTGCAAAGATAGACCGGTACCGAGGGAAGAATTCGATCAAGCAAGGCTCTATATTGTGCTTTTTCCTTGGTTCTGCCCAGGCCCGCCGATCCAATGCACCCTCCTGCCAGCACAAAGGACCGACTTGCTTCAGAGAGCAGGCTTCTCAAGTTCTCCTCCACCTGCTCAGGTTTTCCTGTATAGAGGTTTGTCGAACCTGAAAAGTCTGTATAGACAACCCTTCCTTGTTCATCGACAACGGCAAGACGGGAACGGGTTCCTCCTCCGTCTATACCGAAGGTGTAGTGTTTTTCCACGCTTCCCTTCCTTTGCTGTCAAGAGCACGATTGAGGCTACCTTCACTCTTTGCCAACAAGCTTTGAGCCTCCTCGACCTCAAGGCCCAGCATGTTGACAAGAATTGCCACACGGACATTGCCTTTGGCCTTTGCGTAGAGTTGTTCGGCTTCCGCTCGTGAGCAGCCGGTGATCTCAACGATCAGGCGCTTTGCCCGATCAACCAGCTTTGCATTGAGCGGCAGCAGGTCCACCATCAGGTTGTTGTAGACCTTTCCTATGCGGATCATCGCTGTTGTGGTGATCATGTTCAAGACAAGCTTCTGGGCGGTTCCCGACTTAAGACGCGTCGATCCGGTAATGATCTCAGCCTGTACTGCCACATAGATCTTATGGTCTGCATGGTCGAACACAGCCGAATCCTCATTGCAGCTGATCGCTCCCACCTTGGCCCCGATTGACTGGGCCCAGCTCATGGCCCCGATCACATACGGCGCTTGTCCTGAGGCTGTTATTCCCACCAGTACGTCGTCTTGGGTAAATCTCCGTCGTTTCAGCTCTTCAACGCCTGCCAGAGGATCATCTTCAGCAGCCTCAATCGCTGTAGTGAGTGCTGAAAGACCCCCTGCAATGACTCCTTGTACCATCGTTGGAGAAACCCCGAAGGTTGGAGGACACTCCGATGCATCCAGCACTCCGAGTCTTCCACTGGTCCCGGCCCCGATGTAAAAGAGTCTTCCTCCCTTCTTGAAGGAGTCCACCACGTCATCAACCAAGGCTGCTATAACACCAAGGCACTCTCTGACAGCCAAAGGGACCTTCTGATCCTCTTCGTTGATAATCTGCAAAATCTCCAAAGTCGACTTGGTATCAATACGATACGACGCTGGGTTTCTCTGTTCTGTCGTGGGAAGGGTTTTCGTGGACATGAGCTCTCCTATTTGACCGCTCCGGCGGTCATTCCCTTGATGAAGTACTTGGACATGAAAAGGTAGAGTATCAACATCGGCAGTATTGCAATAGACAGGCCGGTAAACAGCAGGCTCCAGTTGGTACTGTGCTGTCCGAAGAAGGTTGAGAGCCCTACCGGCAGTGTCTTTACCTTATCCGATTGCAAAAAGACCAACGGAAAGAAGAAGTCATTCCAAATTGGCACCGCATTGTAGATGGTCACCAAGGCTATGGCAGGGGCGACCATCGGCATGACTATCAGACGATAGATGGCAAAGTCGTTGCAGCCATCTATCTTGGCTGCGTATTCAAGCTCCAAGGGAATGGCTTTCATGAATCCAGAAAGTATGAAAACCGTGGAAGGCAGTCCCATAGCCATGAAGATGAAGATGACCGATAGAGGCTTGTTCATCAAGCCCAAGCTTCTAATCAAGAGAAAGAGCGGAATGATGGCGGCTTTGAGCGGCAGCATGATCCCGCTTAAGAAGAGCATGTATACCAAGGTGTTGAGGCGATAGGAGTAGCGGGAGATGCCGTAGCTTGCCATCGACCCGAACAACAGGACCAGAGTCATGGTCACGGTGGTAACCATCAGGCTGTTTGCAAAGTAGCGGGAGAACCCCCGGTCGATCCAAACGTTCTTGTAGTTGGTAAAGGAAAAGGAGGAGGGAAGGGAGAACGGGGTGCTCAGGATGGCTCGGTTGGTCTTGAAGGAGGAGATGACCATATTGAAAAGCGGATAGATGATCAAGAGGACATAGATTGCCATGACGATGATCATCACCGTGATGAAAACCTTTTTACTCGTAGAAGCTCCACGGTATCGGAAGTCGGTTATCATAGCTGGACCTCCCTTTTTCTGGTGATGAATATCGACAGCAACGAGGTAGCGAAGGTCAACAGGTAGATGACCATCCCGATTGCCGATCCTATCCCGATCTCCGGGCTTCCCGCATCCACCGACCCGAAGGCTGTGCGGTAGAAGAGTGTCCCGATGGTGTCCGTGGAGTAGTTGGGAGCTCCATCGAGGCCGGTCATCGTATATATTTGCTCAAAGACGTTCAAGCTTCCTATGATGGTGAGGACCGTGATGATTGTGATAGAGGGAATGATGAGGGGGAATATAATTTTCCAAAAGAGCTTCCATTCGCTCACACCCTCAAGATATGCGGCCTCAAGACACTCTTGGGGGACGTTGTCTATGGCGGCCAGGAAGACGAGGGAGGGAAACCCTACCCAGCGCCAGATGTTTACCATGATGATCGACGGGGTTGCCAGATGTTCCATACCAAGCCAGGGTCTTTGCAAAAATCCAAGTCCGACGAGCTTGAGAAAGTTGTTCACCAAGCCATTTGGATTGAGGTACATGCCCCACAAAAAACCGACAGCAACGATGGAAAAGAGAACAGGTATGAAGAATATTCGTTTAAAAAATTGTGAGAGAGGGATATTCCTGCTGAGCAAGTAGCCGAAAAGCAGGCCCAGGGTGTTCTGGATAAGGGTGGTGGAAAGAAACCAGACGAGGTTGTTCTTCAGGGCATTGAAGAACCTCTGTTGGTAAGGAAACGTGGTAAGCAGTCTACGGAAGTTCTCCAGTCCGACAAACTCAAGCCTGATCAGCTGTCGCCAGGAAAAGAGACTGTTGAAAAGTGACATGAACAGAGGAAGTAGGATGAATGTTCCCACAACCAACAAGCCCGGGGTTATGAAGAAGAGTATCCAGGCTACTTTGTTGCGCTGCATTTGGTGCATGGTGATTCCTTGGTCAAGAGTTGTGCACAAGACAACCCTGCAGAGGCCATACCCCTGCAGGATAGATCAGTCGACGTTATTTTTGGAACGGTTTGTAATAGGAAGCGATGCCGTCCTGTATCTGCTTGGCCGCTTGGGCTGGCGTCAAGGTGCCGGCCATCACGCCTTGGGCGGCAGCCTGCCAGAGCGATGATCCGGTTGGCTGTTGATACCTGAATCCAACGAGGAAGAGGAACGGGGTGGCGTTCTTCTGAAGCTCAAGGACGCGTGCGATGAACGGCTCAGCCGATGCATCGACACCAGGGACGGAGGTTACCATCTTCAGTTCGGTTACCATGGCTTTGCCAAATTCCTTGGATGAGAGGTGCTTGAGGAACTTAACCGCGGCATCCTTATTCTTGGAGTTTGCGTTCATGGCAAAGTTCATGTCTGCATAGACCGAAACGTAGGCAGGATCGGTGGCTCTCATGCCGGGTACTGCGAAGATGTCAAAATTCAAACCAGGATTCTGTGCCTTGAAGAAGGCAGCCTCATACGAGCCGCCGATGAGATGGGGGGACATTTCGTTGAAGAAAAGGGCTCTCATGTCCTCATAGCCGATACCCATGTACATGTTGGGCATGTATTTGGTAAGGCTCTTCATCTGCTCTATCATGCGGATGAAGGCAGGATCCTGGAAGTTTTTCTTTCCGGCAATTACGTCGTTGTAGAACTCAGGTCCGCCATAGAACTGAGCGGCCATACCACCGAACATGGTTTCAAGGGTCCATCCATCCTTTGCACCGTTTGCCAGAGGAGTATATCCAGCTTTTCTTGCTGCCTCAAAGTTTGCAATAAGTTCATTCCAGGTTTTAGGGATTGTGAGACCGAGTTCTTTGTAGATATCCTTATTGTAGAACATGAAGACGGTCTGGCTGACTGCAGGACTTCCATAGATCTTGCCGTCGGTCGGGCTGGTAGCACCGAGCAAAGCCGTTGGGGCATAGTTTTTCAGTTCCGGCATCCAGCTCTCAAGGGGTTCAAGGAAGCCTGAGTCTGCAAAGGTTGCCAAACCACCGTACGCTCTGCCTTGGAATACATCAGGTCCTGCTCCTCCAGAGAGGGAGGCTGCAAGGATGGTATTGTATTCAGTGTTCTTGTGAGCGGTCTGCACCACCTTGATATTCGGGTTTGCTTTCTCGAAGATTGCTATCTGTGCATTGTAGAAATCGACGTCCTCAGGTCTCCAGGTCCAGAATTCCAAGACAGTTTTTTCAGCTTCTGCAGTTTTCTGTTCTTGTACTCCAGCACCGAAGAGCATGCTTGCAGCCAGTAGTACTACAGTGAGGCTCAAGAGCGTGTGTTTTTTCATTGTGTTTTCTCCTTTTGTATTGTTAGCAAAGTAGTTGCTTCCTCTTTTATACTCAGTCGTGTTTTGCTAATTGTCAAGAAAAATCAAAAAGAATTTTCAGATAATTAATTTCATTATTAAAAAATATTTTCAATTTGTAAATGATGTGATACACTCTCTCTATGAGTGGATGTTTTTATGTGATCAAACAGTTTTTACCCGATCTTGCCCCAAGTGAGCGCAAGATAGCCCAGTACTTGTTGGCCAACCCTATGCAGGCCGTCTCAATGGGCGTGCAGGAGGTGGCCGGTACCACCGAGTCGAGTGCTGCTGCCTGTATCAGGTTTGCCAAGCGCCTCGGTTTCAGCGGATATACCGAGCTGAGGATGGCTCTTGCCAAAGAAGTGTTTTCTTCGGAAGCTCTGCCACAGGAAAAACCAACAGCGAAAATTACCGACCAAACAACCACCGATGAGCTGATGCACCTGGTGATCAACAGCACCTGTCAGTCGTTGGAGGACATCGAGAAGGTCCTTGATACCAAACACTTGGAAGCTGCTGTAGAATCGATATTGGCCTCACGGCACATTCTTATTTCAGGAATCGGGGCTTCAGGAATTGTCGCATCGGACTTTCAACAAAAACTTGCCCGTCTTGGACTACATGCCAGTTACACTGCAGACAGTGACATGCAGATTGTGCAAGCCTGTGCCGCCCAAGAGGAGGACGTTCTGGTTGCAATCTCCTACTCAGGGGAAACAAGCAGTGTACTCAAGACTGCAAGAGAAGCGAAAAAGAGCAATGCGACGGTTATTGCCATCACCCGTATGGGTGGCAATTCCCTCTCAAAGGTCTCTGACATTCCGCTTTACGTAGTGAACAGCGAGTCGCTCTTTCGTGAAGGTGCGACGCTTTCTCGCTTCGGGCAGTTGATGGTGGTCGACCTGATCTACACCATGGTTCTTGCAAGAAGGCAGCAGAAGGTGAGCACTCTGCTTAAGCGCAGCTGGGAGGCCGTCTCTCATGTGTCGGGGTAAGCTAACTTAATACTCTGCGTATTGTCAATATTTTGTTATATTAATCTATTATAGAGGAATATAATGGAACTTCAAAGAAAGATATTCGACAAAATGCTTGCATGGAAGCATAATTCGAATGGAAAAAGTGCTCTCTTGATTGAAGGTGCTCGTAGAACGGGAAAATCTACAATTGCAAGTAAACTGGGAAAAGAGCAGTATGACTCATATGTTTTATTGGATTTTGCAATTGCATCTAAAAAGATTAAGGAAAACTTCCATGAGAACCTGAATGATCTTGATACGTTCTTTCAGATTATCTCCCTCGAGTATAATGTTCGGCTCATCAAAAGAAAAACCTTGATAGTCTTTGATGAAATACAAAAGTTTCCAAAGGCGCGAGAAGCTATAAAGTATCTGGTGGCAGATGGAGGATATGATTTTTTGCGAGAATGATTTGACTTGCAATCAGATAAGCAGTAAAGATGGGCGGCCTCAAATCTATCCTTCTCTACAAACCAAATCTGATCTTTTCGAAGCTTATTTGACTGTAGGAAGATAGAGTTTTGAGCAGTAATCATTAATTGGGCTCCTTTTGTATTAATACTCGGGGTGTTGGAAAGAGAAAACAGGCTCAGTACAAGATTAGGATGGAGCCGTGCATCAAATTCATCGATGAACAGGGTCTTTCCTTTCTCAAGAGTGTCAAGAATAGGTCCTCCAAGGTAGAAGAACTTTTGTGTACCATGCGACTCATCTTCATCCATAGAGAACATTGTTTTGCCGATGACTTTCTCACTCGTTACTTCAAAACCATATCGATAAAGAGCATCGTTATGGAGAAACATAATCTCAAATTCACTGGGTTCCTGTTTTGATTTAGGGAAGCAAGTGGTTCTTTGAAGTCTTTCGTCTTCGTGAAGTTTTTATGGTATTGATGATTGTTCGCTCCAGATCTGTAATACGAATTCACCCAGAAGCTTTTATGCTATGTTCTATATTTCTTGATTCCCTCTTTATCTACAGCTACTGATACAATTTGTGGACATAGATGATTAGAATGATTAAAACAGTATAAGAAAGAGAGGCTATTGCGATGTTTTCTGAAAGTGTGTTAGTTGCATTCAAGCAAGAATATACTCCTGATATAGTAAAAACTGTTATTGCGTTTGCTAATACCAACGGTGGTTCTGTATATGTAGGTGTTGATGATTCGGATGGAACCTTGCTCAAGCTTAGCAATGCTGTTCGAGATTCCATAAAACCAGATGTAACATTGTTTGTAGGGTATTATCAGGAAACCATTGATGGAAAAATCATCATCAAAGCTGACGTGCAAAAGGGAACAGCATGCCCCTATTATCTTGCGGTGAAAGGGATACGTCCGGAAGGAGTGTTTGTCCGTCAGGGCGCATCTACTGTTCCTGCAACCGAAACAGCAATTTTGAAAATGATACGTAATACCGATGGAGAACGCTATGAAGAGGTACGTACACTTAACCAGGATTTGACATTTGTTGAAGCAAATAAAGCTTTTGCAGAACGAGGAGTCCTGTTTGGTTTAAACCAGCAAAAAACGTTGGGCTTGTTGAATGAAAATGGGATGTATACAAATCTCGGATTGCTCATGTCTGATCAGTGCCTACATACGATTAAGCTAGCGGTGTATGATGGAATAGCAAAGGCTCAGTTCAAGGACAGGAGAGAGTTTTCGGGTTCTTTGCTCAAACAGCTAGAGGATGTCTTTACCTTTATCGACCGCTACAATCGCAATCGTTCACAAATAGTTGGATTGCACCGAATTGACAAGCGGGACTATCCTGTTGAAGCGATACGGGAAGCCCTGCTTAATGCACTTGTCCACAGAGATTACTCGTTTAGAGATAGCACTCTTATTAGTATATTCGAAGACCGAATAGAGTTTGTAACCATTGGAGGACTTGTCCGTGGTATCACTCTTGACGATATGATGCTTGGTCTCTCCATTGCCCGAAATCGCAATCTTGCAAATGTGTTTTCCGCCTTACTTTAATTGAAGCCTATGGAACCGGTATCCCAACTATGATGCGAAGCTATGAAGACTATCCTGTCAAGCCGGACATACGAGCAACCGATAATGCATTCAAGATTACACTTCCAAATGTAAACGAAGTTGTAGGAAACTTCTCTTTGAGTGCCAATGAATCTGTAGTTCTAAAGTTATTCAAAGACAAGGAATCCATCACGCGAAAGGATGTTGAAGCCGCTCTGAACATTTCGCAGGCGATGGCGGTTCGTGTATTGAAAGGACTCGTTGAGAAGAAGAAGATACAGCCTATTGGAGGAGGCAGAAATACGAGATATGTAGCGTGGTATACATAATTCTAGCTTGATTCTCAACACAGCGAGAGAATTCTGATCACAAATTGCTGCTCCATTTCAGGAGCTTGTGAAAGAAGTAATCGTCATCAGGATACCCATGCCCCTGCCTCCTGAGCTTTTAATTTTGTTATTTGTGCCCTCAATCTTCCCTGCAGAGATAACATAGGTTGCATAGGCGATGGTCCCCTCAAAGGCTGACAGCATGTCCTCGTCATGGAGTTCCATGCATTGCATTTGCGTAGATTAGGTAGTATAATCTACGCACATATTGCGGAGATTATCTATGTATATCTATGAACATACTACATGGCCACATTTTATCTGGGATAGAAACGCCCTGCTTGAACCTCTCGCAAACACCACCTTTTTACAGGGAGAAGTACTGGGTCGCATGAAAAGTCTTGGATTTGAACTGCAGAGAGAATCGAATTGGCATACTCTCACAGAGAATATCATCAGCTCCAGTGAAATTGAAGGTGAACACTTGCATTATGGACAAGTCCGCTCTTCGATTGCCAGACATCTACATATACCGTACGCTCAATCAGAAATTTCCGACCATCATATCGACAGTATCGTATCTATGATGTTAGATGCCATAGAGAACTACAACACCCCACTCACGCTGGAAAGAGTCTTTGGCTGGCATGCATCCCTATTCCCCACAGGGTTTAGTGGAATGAGAAAGATACGCGTTGGCATGCTCAGAAGTGATGAAAAAGGACGCATGCAAGTTGTCTCGAGAAGTAATGGGCCAATGGAAATTGTGCATTTTCAAGCTCCCGAGGCTGCACAACTCTCCAATGAACTCTCGCAATTCTTGTCTTGGATCAATGCTCCTTCAAAGCAACACCCCATCATAGAAGCTGCAATTGCACACCTCTGGTTTATCACACTCCACCCATTTGACGATGGGAATGGAAGACTTGCAAGAGCCATCACTGATATGATGCTTTCCAGATCTGATGGTACAGGAAAACGTTTCTACAGTATGTCAGCACAAATCCAGAGGGAAAAAGAGAGCTATTATGCAATTCTTGAGAAAACACAAAAGGGGACACTTGATATTACAGAGTGGCTGCTTTGGTTCCTCAATTGCCTGTCACATGCAATAAAGGCATCAGCAAGTACTGTAGACAGTGTACTGATCAAGGCCAGATTCTGGCAGAAGTCAGCCAAATACACGATAACAGGTACCCAGAGAAAAATGCTTTCACTGCTCTTGGATGATTTCAAGGGTAATTTGACTTCATCAAAATGGGCAAAGATCTGTAACGTATCACAAGATACAGCAATACGAGATATCAAGGATTTGGTACAAAAGAATCTTCTGCAGCAGAAAGGACAGGGACGGAGCACGCACTATATATTGAAATATCCGCCTGAAGAGCTGTAAATAGAGAAGGATCTTTTGTGCTAAGAGTTCGGCCGATCCTATCCGTGGACAAGCACATTCGATCGGATATGATTTCCCACCTGCTTGGCATGGTCGAAGGTTACTACGCTGCCATCTAAATCCTATCTCAAATTGGAAATAGTATAGCATATTCGACAACAAAACATGGGCTGAGAAAAACGATTGCTCAGGAAGAAAAGCCTATACCTGAGCAGTTACGATTCCTGAAGCATATAATAAAACCATTAGTCAAATTATCTCAAGAGAAGAGGTTATTGCTATGGCAAAGCAACTGAGGATCAGGCCCGGGATTGTGGCAGGGCGCTATCGTCACCTTACAGGAAATTGGTCATATTTCAAGGAACTGACAAGGTCCTTTGACTGGGATGACATCAATTATCTATTCCCTGAGGGAGTTTTACTGTGGCATTTCCAGAACAAGAGTGGAAGAAAGCAAAGAAATTGTGCAGGCTGAACGAGGAAGATATCCGCATTGTAAAACAGATGGGACTTAATCCGAAGAGCCTGATCAAGAATATCCCGTCTAAAGACCAACAATGGAAACGGTCGGTAAAGGATTGGCTCTGGGACATGTGGGAAAAGAAGCAAGAGAAGGCAACGAATAAGCAGGGTTTATACTCTATTAGGATTTAATATATCTGCTAAGAATTGCTTTTGTTTTGTGTGTCCAATCTGAAAAAGCATCCCCCTTGAGACAGGAAAACTGCCTTTGTGGAACCCCGCAATCAATATCTAGACACCTTGCAAGAGCCCTGTAATTTTCAGGAAAAGGTATGTCCTGAAATCTCAAAAAATTATAGCTAGGACCTATGATTCGAGTTCGAAAATCTCAAATATTTGCCGCTGAGCTTTAGTCTTCTCCGGATGAATCGGCTTGTAGGTATTCTTGAACACCTCGGGGACCGTATAGCGGCTGATCCAGGTCTTTGGATTTTTCTGCTCGGCATCAATGTGTGTATCGCGGAGCACTTTCCTTATATGTTCGGTAATGATGAGCGAGAGGAATCGGATGAAGACGATGGATTCAGTAGACGAGAATGTTTTGGAGAAGCTCAAGGTAGTCTCTGTCCTTGTCGATATTCTTCTTCACCCGGGCAGTATCTCATAGTAGAAAGGGATCTGGCTGTCCATCCCTGTTGTAGCCTTACTCCTCATGGAGGTTATGTGTCCCATAGCTCGAGGCACAGTTGATGGCCTCCTGTAACTAACTATAAAATTACGGGATTTCAGGTTGTCTGCCCCCCTCCATTTTTGGGGTAAGCAATACCATCTATTTGGTGTTGCTATGGAAGAGTTTTTTTTGTTCATATAAGTTCTGATCAGCTTCATCAATCAAGGCCTGTAGTGTTTTTCCTTCTTCCCATACAGCCATCCCAATACTTACTGAGATTCGGTAGTTTTGTAGTTGCTCAATGGAAAGAGAATGGACTTCTTGATGAATATCTTCTTTTAAGATAGCGGCTTTTGGGAGAGAGCAAGAGGGAATCAAAATTGCAAACTCATCGCCGCCATAGCGAAAACAACCATGTGAAGAACCAAGAATTGATACTAGTACCATTGCAATTCGTTTCAAGACCACATCCCCTATGGGATGTCCGTATGTATCGTTTATTTGCTTGAATTTATTTACATCAATCATCAAAAGAGCAAAAGGCTTGTTTGACAATTGGGCATCTTTGAGTAAAGCTAATGAAATTTTACTGAAAGAACGTTTATTGCCTAGCTTTGTCATATAATCAATATTTGATTTTTTTTGTATCGATAGAATCAATCCATAAAGGATTGTAGATAATGAAAGAATTAGAAAGGTAAAGCATATACCCAAGATCCATGAAACACGTGCATACCTCTTGTAAAGAAATTCAGCATTGTAATCTACGCCGACCCATCCTACGATTGTATCGTCTCTTGCATCAATAATCGGTGCGTATCCGGTTAAGAATTTTCCCCAGTTAGGATCTTCCTCAATAAGACTGGCAATGAAAGATCTCGTCTGATAGGCTTCTTTTTCAATAGGTTTGAGGTTGTCATGACTGCCAAAAGGAGAAAAAAGTTTGCTCTGATGGTCCTCTCCGTCAAGTACATAAGCTTTCGTCTCATCGTCAACGAGTTTTGCGGTAAAAATGAAAGCGGCTTCCGTTTTTTCTTTTATCAACCTGAGAAGCAATGAAGACTGCTGATAGTAAGAGAAAGAAGGACTATCAGGTAGAAGAATACTTGTTTCAGAAAGAGTTCTGTATCGTTCAATATCTTGAGTCAGAAATGTTGAAATACATATAGCAATATCGATTGCCCTTTTCTGGTTTTCTTCAACTAGTATCTCTTTTGTTTTGGTAAAAACGTAATGGGCTGGAAACACTACAGATACTGTAATGCAAACAAGCAAGACGAAAAATAGTTTTCGCTTCCAAAGCATAGAATGGAGAACAAACCACATTGACAGCCTCTTATTAATATATCTTTTTGGACAGTATCATATTGAATTAAATAGAGTAAACCCAAACACCCTGTTGAACAACGCCCAAATTCAATTAACTTTTTTCTTTCAAATAAAATGCTTGACATTTCCTATTAAATTTGTTACTTATGACATATTAAGGAGAAGTTCAACACATATGACATGGGGGTAGTAATGCGATTAGTTAGAAAAAGTTTTATTTTTATTATTATTTTTATTGTTTTTATTAATTTTATTTGTTTTTCCGAGTCTTTGACTTATGACATATCAAGCGGTTCTCTCACGGATATTTCCATGAGTGCTCATGATCGACCAAATACCCCCGGTTCTTTTGCGAATGCTACTGAAGTGTGGAATTCTCATAGCTTTTTAGGTAGATTGATATATACAGGCCCTCCTACAATCCTGTCATTTATGAACACTGGACCATTGGCTCAAAACACACAGAATAATCGATTTTATTTCACATATATTGACAACAATGGACAATCAGATACTAATCGATGGAGGGAGTTTTTCCTTGTTCTACGACCCAAGGGTATTTACCATGGACAAGATGTACACCATGACTTTTCTTTGATAAATACGGTAGTCGAACATCCTGGGCAAACAGTGAACATAGCTTATGGAGCGGGTTCGGAAGAGGTTGAAATTGGAGAAACAGGATACAACGAGAGAGGAAATCAAGGAACATATAATGGTTCAAATGGGTATAAATATAAATATCCCTATCGGCATATATGGATTGATGTAACCCTGATTCGAACCGAAAAACATCGATTAAGATCTCGAGCTTATGAATCAGAAATTACAGTCTCTACGTTGAGTGGAATCAACCTTGTATTACGCTTGAGTGGTAGATATTTATTGACCCCGAATGATCCTCCTCCGACGTATGCCTTTGGAGTTTTTCGGACTATTGAAAATAACTTTCCATTTTATTGGCTGGAAGGTAGGCATACTGTGCAAGAAGCCCTCACTATTGGACAGTGTTTTTATAATTCAGAAGAGAGTGCTGCAATCATAAGATTTGCTTCAAATCAAGCAGGAACTTCTGATATCTTTTTTTTCCAGAACGAAAGTGGTCGCTTTTTTCGGTATTATTTGGCTTTTGAGGCTACAACCCCTAGTCGTCCAGCAGTTCCTATCACTCTGGATAGCGAGTTTTTAACTCATAAACAGATGGTGTTTTCGCCCATAGATTCTAGTACCAATGAAATGCATGTACTTATTGGTAACATTAAAATGTACCTGCCGACTTCAACATATCCATCAAGTGGAACTTACTCCACTACAATCTACTGTTTTATTACTACTTCGGATTTCTAGAATTGGTTTCATCAAACGTTGTAGTGGTAAGCCCTTTGGATGTGTTCATTCATAGGGTTGTGACTTGGTGAAGAGTCAGAAATGTAGGCGGGGTTCCCGGTGGATATTATTGATTGATTTTGCTGAGCTTTACAAAGAGCCTTCTCCATCGAAGAGTATGTCCATGACTGCAAGGCTCACGAACCCTTGCAGGTATTCTCAACCTTTCTTTTGGTGTAGCTCTACGCTGGGATATGAATACATGAGTATTTTTTCGTAATGGTAAAATCTTAATATTATTGAAACAATCTTACTGTTGTGCGTTCCTTGGTTGTTAAAATTTTCTCTATTTTTAGAAATTATTAGCACTATCGATAACCACACGCCAGATTCATACTAGAGACAGTCAACCTTGTAGTTTGCTTTTGGACTCTCAAAAGTGAAGACTCCCTGTTTAATAAAGGAGATGGAGGGAGTAGGAGAATGAAAGAGGAGTGCAGAGCTTGGGTAAACGTATCCGTATTTATAAGGTTGTGTAGAAACGTAAAACGGTGGTGTGTGTGCACCAAAGTATGAACATTTTGGACATGGAGGTTACGAAATGAAGAGAAAAGGGTTAATGGTTTTAGTGTGCTTGGTATGTGTCGTCTTCTCTGTATGGGCGCAAGGGGACGGAGAGGCGATGAGCTCTGATGCAGGCACCAGTGCGGCAGTTGAGAGGCAATTCATTGAACGTGCAGACCAATTATACATTCAAGTATCGGCTTTGGGTAATTTGGCCTATTTCTACGATCATAAAATGGGAATGGAAATGGTTGGAAAAGAGCTTGGGGTAAGAACAGAGTATGTTGGCCCAGCTGAGTACGACATGAATGCCATGGTCAGTGCCTTTGAGCAGGCAATAGCGAAGAAACCTCAAGGAATCGTTGTTGTCGGATTTGAATCAGTTCTCGAACCCATTATCAACAAAGCAATTGAGCAAGGAATACCTGTCATTACTGTTGATGCCGACCTCCCCAATTCCAATAGGCTTGCATTTGTTGGAACCGGTAACTTTGGAGCAGGACAGACCGGCGGCCACAAAATGGCAGAACTTATCGGGAAGAAGGGAAAAGTTGCAATCATGACCAAGCCCGGTCAGTCAAACTTGGAAGAACGGGTAGCAGGATATCGTGACGCATTCGCAAAATATCCTGGGATTGAAGTGGTGCAGATTGCCGATACACAAAGTGACCCTGTCATAGCCGCACAAGCAGCTTCTGCCCTCATTCAAAGATATCCAGATCTTGCAGGAATCGCTTGCGTGGAAGCTGCCGGTGGTTCAGGAGCAGCAACTGCTGTTAGAGAGGCAGGCAAGATTGGTCAGGTGAAAATTATTTCCATGGATAGGGACAATGAGGTTCTTGAAGGGATTGCCGAAGGAATTATCTCAGCTACTGTTGCACAACAGACTGCTTTGATGCCCTACTATGCAACCCAGATCCTCTTCAACTTATACAACAGTAATGTTGCCATCACGAGCAATAACAGGGCAGCAGGAGTGCTTGGCATCCCCGCCATGGTTGATACAGGTGCTGTAATCATTGATAAGGGTAACTACTCTTACTTCAAACGATAACAGAAGTAGCTTGTTGATTCGAAGCGGTAGATACGTACCGCTTCGAACCTTTCTCTCTAGTAATGGCAGCTAGATTCTTTTTGATATCTTCTGTTGTTTCCTTACTGTAATACGCGTATGTCATTGATGATAAAAGGAAAATGTCATGTCAGATACAGTGCTGCTGCAGGCTAAAGGAATCGTAAAAACATTTCCAGGTGTACGAGCGTTGGATAATGTTGATTTCTGTTTACGCAAAGGAGAGGTGCATGCCTTGGTGGGTGAAAACGGTGCAGGCAAAAGTACCTTGATGCTGATCCTCGGAGGAGTATACAAGCCGGATTCTGGAACCATATATATGGAAGGGGAAAAGTTTGAGTGCTTCACCCCTCATGAGGCAAACACAAAGGGCATTAGTGTTGTGTTTCAGGAGCTCAGCTTGATTCCCAGTCTTAGTATTGCAGAGAATATTTTTGCAAACAGACAACCCACCAATAAGTACAACATCATAGATAAGAAAAAGTTGTATGAGGATACACGTGCGTTGCTCAAGCTGTTTGAAATGGATTGCGTGGATCCATCCATGCCTGTTTCAAGGTTGTCCATCGCAAATCAGCAGGTTGTCGAAATTCTCAAAGCAATTTCATTCAATCCTAAAGTTCTCATCCTGGATGAACCGACTTCATCTCTCACTGAACCTGAAATCAAGCAATTGTTTAAGAATATTTCGAGGTTGAAAGATCGTGGATACTCTTTCATATATATTTCTCACCATCTCAGTGAAATTTTTGAGATTGCCGATCGAGTAACAGTGCTCAGGGATGGCAAACATGTCTCTGAAGCATTTGTCAAAGATATTGACGAAGACTATCTGATTACCAACATGGTTGGGCGGGCGATTGTCAACATGTATGGAGTTCGCTCACCTTCCAGCAAAATTGGAAAAAAAATATTTGAGGTGAAGCATCTTACAGGAAAGAAGCAGGGTCCTCGAAGAACGTTTGATGACATCTCTTTCTCTATCAGGGAAGGTGAAATTGTTGGGTTGTCCGGACTTGTCGGGGCAGGGCGGACAGAGACTGCAAGAGCAATTATAGGTGCCGACCCAAAAGAGTCAGGAGAAGTCTATCTTGAAGGAAAGAAACTGACGATTAAGTCTCCCAAAGATGCAATCAAAAACCGAATAGGCTATCTGAGCGAGGATAGAAAAACACAGGGACTGATTACCAGATTTTCGATCAGGGAGAATTCAGTATCGAATCATCTTGAGGATTTCAGCAATGGCTTTGGGTTTATTGAGGATGGGGCAATTACCCAGTATGCCTTGAAAATGAAAGATGATTTGAAGATTGCTTGCCCTTCGGTTCATCAATTGGTTCGGAATTTGTCGGGAGGAAACCAGCAAAAAGTGCTTTTGGGCACTTGGTTTGGAATAGGGCCCAAGGTTTTGATCGTGGATGAACCTACAAGAGGGGTTGATGTTGGTGTGAAGAGTGACATTTATCAGCAATTGCGCAAACTTGCTGCAAGCAATGTTGCCATATTGATGATATCCTCCGATCTGCCTGAAATCCTTGGAGTAAGTGATCGGATTCTTGTAATGCAGAATGGAAAGATTGTGGGAGATATTCCTGCAAAGGGTGCCACAGAAGAACAAGTAATATCATTAGCCGCTGGAACGGAAGCTGGAGGATTGTGTGAATAATTGGGCAAAGAAATTAGTTAAACAAAGGGAATTTGTAATCTTTCTGATTGTGGTGATGCTATTTGTTCTTATGACGATCGCTTCACCCTACTTTTTGACGAGAGCCAACCTTCTTGCGGTCATGTTGGGCTTGTCGTTGGAGGCAATTATCGCAGTTGCGATGGTTCATCTGATGGTGACAGGCGGTTTTGACATGTCTGTAGGATCTGTCGTCGCCTTTACCGGAGCAAGTACAGCATTGATGCTCAGATCAGGGATGCCGGTAATCCTTGCTGTCGTGTTCGGGATGTGTTTAGGAGCTTGTATAGGATTGTTCAACGGCTTGATTGTTGCAAAGATCGGCATCAATCCATTTGTTACCACGCTGTCGAGTCTCAGTCTTTACCGAGGATTGACGCTTATTGTTACGAGAGGACAGAATGTTACCGGCCTTCCTTCTTCTTTCAAGGCGATCGGTCAAGCAAAGGTGTTCGGTATACAGACACCGATCATCATCTGTGTGGTGTTGCTTATCATTGGTGATATTCTGTTAAGAAAATCAAGGTTCTTCCGGCAAAGTTACTATATCGGAGGTAACGAACATGCTGCGCGTCTTTCAGGAATCGCTGTTGATAAAATCAAGATTTTTGCCTATGTGCTTACCGGCTTGTTTGCCGCGATTTCTGGAATAGTGATGACAGCCAGGCTTGGTTCTGCCTCTGTTACAGCAGGCACAGGTTTGGAATTGAGGGTTATTACTGCTGTTATCATTGGTGGAGCAAGTCTATCTGGAGGTGAAGGAACCATTCTAGGTGCCTTTTTAGGGACCCTGCTGATGGGACTCATCTCAAATGCGCTTACGTTGATCGGTGTTGATGTATACTGGCAGACATTTGTAATCGGAGCCACGCTATTGACAGCAGTCCTGATTGATACGATAAGTAAAAAGTATAAGAAAAGCTAAGGGTTATCTATATGAATGGCAAAGAAAAATTACAGAAATCACTGAAGCATGAGCAAGGACCGGTTCCTGTTGATTTCGGTTCTACTTCAGTTACGGGAATACATTGCAGCATCATTGAGAAGCTCAGGACCATTTATGGCTTGGAGAAGAGTCCTGTGAAGATTCATGAGCCATACCAAATGCTTGGAATGATCGAGGATGATCTGCTTGAGGCTATGCAGGTTGATGTGGTTGGGGTTTTTCCCAGAAAAACAATGTTCGGTTTTCCTCTTGGAAACTGGAAGGAATGGAAAACTCCTTGGGGACAGGATGTATTGGTGCCTGGAGATTTTGAAGTACGTTTGGAAGGTTCTGACGTATTCATCTACCCGGAGGGAGACCGATCGGCTCCTCCAAGTGGCCATATGCCTGAAGGTGGATACTTTTTTGATACGATTGTTCGTCAAGAAATCATTGATGACGATCTTCTTGATCCGAAAGACAACCTTGAAGAGTTTGGGCCTATTTCAGAGGAGGATATTGCCTATTTTTCTCATGAAGTTTCCAAGGCTCAAGCTACAGGGAAGGGTATTATTGCAACTTTTGGGGGTACTGCATTTGGAGATATCGCCTTGGTCCCTGCCCCGAACCTGAAATACCCCAAAGGGATACGTGATGTAACAGAGTGGTATGTTTCCACTGTTATGAGACAAGAGTACATCCATGAGGTTTTCTCTGCTCAAGCTGCCATAGCATTGAAGAATCTTGAGCGCATTCATAGTGCAATCGGGAATGCAATTGATGCAATTTTCATCTGTGGTACAGATTTTGGAACCCAGGCAGGACAATTCTGTTCCGTAGATACTTTCAACCAATTGTATGGTCCGTATTATAAGCAAGTGAATGATTGGATTCATGCAAACACTACATGGAAAACGTTCAAACACTCATGCGGTGCTGTTGATCCCTTCATTCCTTCGATGATCGAGGTCGGTTTTGATATTCTGAATCCTGTCCAATGCTCTGCCGCTGGTATGGACCCCAAGCATCTAAAAGAAAGCTACGGTGATAGGATTACCTTTTGGGGAGGTGGTGTAGACACTCAGAAGACGCTTCCGTTTGGAACTGCAGAAGAGGTGAGAAAGGAAGTTGCTTCACGACTCAAGATTTTTGGGGAAAGCGGAGGCTATGTCTTCAATACAATCCACAATTTGCAGGCAGCCACTCCCTTGGAGAATGTTGAGGCGATGATTGAAACGGTCAGCGCTTTCAATAATAATCTATAAAAGATAGGAACAGAGCTGGGAGAAACCGTGGTTGAGAAAATGAGCATCCTTTTAGTTGATGATGAGCCTTTGGCTCGTTATGCTTGTCGTAAACTGATCAGTGAGCATTTTTCAGAATATGAAGTAATTGGAGAGGCTTCTACAGGATCTGAAGCTTTAGAGTCATTTCGGGTGCTCGATCCGGACATTGTCCTTATGGACATCGAGTTGCCGGAGATTAGTGGGTTGGATGCTTCTTTGATAATTCTCAAAGAGAATGCCGATGCTCAAATTATCATTGTCAGTGCATATGAAGATTTTGAATATGCAAAGAAGGCGATGAACATCGGAGTTCTGGGTTATATTGTAAAACCAATACAAATTGACGCTTTACGGGATTTGCTTCGGGTTGCTTCAAAGAACATCAGTAATGCGCGGCAAGTCTCACAGGAGCAGAATGACCTGCATGTTTTTCGATTGCTTGCAACCAAGGACATGATTACTGCGTTTATGTACGGCAGGTATGGGGGCGTGTCAGCACGTTCTTTTGCCAAGCTGCTTGCTCAACCCATAAAAGAGGGGGTGTTCGCGCTTTGTTCCTTTTCTTTGTCTGATCCTATGGATGAAGAGAAGCAAGATGGTTGTGTGCAAGCGGTAAATCGGTTTCCCAACTGCTACGTGGGGCATTGGATCGGGAATGTATTGCCTGTATTTGTCTCCTCTCTTCTCGGCCCTATAGATAGCATCGAAAAGATCAATGATCGAATCGATTCTTTTGCAAAAGAGTTGTTGCGCTATCTTTCAATGAAAACGGGGCTTCCCTTGATAGTAAGAGTTGGCGGGTGGCAACAAGACCCATCGCAGTTTCCCCACTCATTCCAGCAAGCTCTCGATCTTCTTCAGGATGACGCAAGTTCTCCTATCCTTGTGTATCAGGTGGAACCTGTGGCAACCGACTGCAAAACAGTCGAGCTGATTGATCAAGAGGATCAATTTCCTGAGGTGCTGTTACAACGCTTGATGGAAGCCCTTGTCCATGGACAAGATGCTCAGTCGCGAGAAATAATCGTATCAATCGGAAGATGGTTGTGTACCTATGGAGACACCTTCTTTGATGTTCGGTATATCATAACGGAGCTGATGATCCTTATTCAGAATAATAAGGTATTGCGTGCACATGGGCACTTGCGCAATACTGTCTCCTCCCTGATCAGGATTTTGAATATGATGGAGACAAAGGAACAGATAATTCATTGGTTTCCCAATGCGATGGAACGGATCATCGACAGCATAAATCGTTCTACACCATCTGAAGAGAGCAACATCCAAAGAATTCTTCATTACATTGACCTAAATGATCTGGGCTCTTCAATCAGTTTGGATAGTCTGGCTGATTTTATTGGTTTTACCCCGCAATACATCAGTAAATTGTTTAAACAGAAGTTCAATATCAATTTCAGTGACTATGTATGTCAGCGGCGTATCGAGCTCGCTTGTGATTTATTGAAGAATACAGATCTTTCCGTAAAAGATGTTGCATATAAAAGCGGGTATAATGATGTGAGTTATTTTTCGAAAGTATTTGGAAAGATCACAGGCTTCACCCCAAGGGAATATCGGCTGAAGACTCGGTGATGTCCTCTTTCTTTGAATTGGGAATTTCTATCATGCACACAGTTCCGCGTACCGCTCCCTTTTTTATGCTGAGAGGTTGATTTCCATAATACAACTGCAATCTTCTTGCTACATTGTAGATGCCCAAGGGTTTCTCCTCTTCTGCGGTTCTCTGTGAATACAGATTTTCGAGAATCTTGTCGTCGATGCCTTTCCCGTCATCTTCTATGATGATCCTCAGCTTGTCATCCAGGGTCTTTTCTATCGTCAACACAACCTGCCCTTTTCTTCCCAATGGTTCAATACCGTGCTTGATGGCGTTCTCAACCAACGGTTGCAGCAACATGATTGGAACGAGTGCCCCCAAGGTCGAGGGATCGATCTTTTCAGTGTATGTCAGTTTGTGCCCGTATCTCGTCATTTGGATATGCATATAGGACTTCACTACCTCAACTTCCTTTGCTAGAGGAACAGTATCAGACTGGTTCTTCAGATTATATCGGAGCATTGTAGAAAGATTTACTATGAGCTTGTCGGTTTCTGGAGCTTCTTCGATTTGGGCAACCGCAGATATCGTGTTCAATGTATTGAATAGAAAATGAGGATTTATCTGAGACTGAAGAAGAGCCAATTCAGACTCTTTGAGCAGGCGGTAGGCTTCCTGGTTTGCAAGTTCCTGATTTTTCAGCTGTTTCTCAACTTCTGCCTTCTTTCGAATTCCAAGGACGAGGCGCTGGATTTGTTGGCCCATTCTGTTGAAAGAGGTAATGAGTACTGAAATCTCGTCATTTGTCTTTCTCGGTTCTATACTGGCGCTAAGGTCTCCTTTTCCAAACTTCAGCATGGTCAGCGCGAGTGTGTGGATGGGCTGTGTAATTGAGAGTGTAAACCGATGAGCAATCATAGAAAAGAGAATCACCAGAATTACCGTCATTCCAATGGTTATTCGTACCACTCTTGCTATAGCTACGGCAAAGCCTCTATAGAAGTCTTGGATTTCTTCCATGTAGGTACTGTTGATTTTTGATAATTCAGATTGAATATATCCTATATGTCGCAATATCGTGTTTTCTTGATTGCGGATGTAGATGATTGGTTGTTCACTTACGTAATTGACTACAAGCTCATCGATCAGCGATCGTAGGGTTGCCACCATATTCAGTGAATCAGTGAAGTAAAAGTAAAGAGGACTTCTGTACAGAGTGTTGTTTTGCAGGCGAACCAACTGTTCTTGAATCGTATCCAGATGCTGATATGACTGGACAATATAATTTCTGTTCCCGCTACTGATATAATTGCCAATGGTATCAGGGATTTTGTGACATTCCATTGATACCGTATGAATTCCCACATGCTGGTGCAACCTAGAAGAGAGTCTTCCATAATAAGTCCCAGACCAATACAGTGAAGTTACATTTAATAAAGCCATCAAGACGATGATGAGAATAAACGAGAAGGCCAGTCGTCTCTTAAGTGTATACGGTAATTTAACCTGTGGTTTCATACGTACCAATGATACATGAGTCCCGGCTTGCAGACAATCTTTTCAGATCTGGGGTATCTAGAAAGTACAAAGTATGTCGTATGTCTCTTGCTATTGAAGCAAAAGTAGGCGATATTGGACTTAGCTATTGTAAGAGTTTGCTGACAGGTTTTTATATATTATATAGTAATTGTATATAGTTAAAAGAATTGATTGTCATGACAAGAGTTTTGTTTCAGTTTGCCGATGCTTGTAGGAATTTACTTGCATAGACTACAGTAGATTGAAGTGTGTAGCAGGTTTGTACTTCAAAGGAACCTCTGGGTGATACGTCTCTTACGAGTAGGAAACATGGGTCAAATAATCAGTTTTACAGGATTCAGTAGCATTATTGCCTTCTTTGAACTTTTTCTCATTATTGTTATTTTGCATGAGAGAAAACCACACACAAAAAGATTGGTCTATGTACTCTGTGCTCTTTTCGTCTTCACCCTCGGCTCTACGTTCATCTCTCTCTCCTTGTCTCACACGCTCACAGCCATTGCCAGGCATCTGAGATTTTTCAGTCTTCTTGCAATACCTTTTTTATTGTATGGATATTTTCAACAGTTCACTGAGTTGATCAAGAAGTGGAATCTCATGGTCCCTGGTATCTTACTCGGGTTTAGTACAGCCCTGCTTATTGTAGCTCTTGTTGCGCATTATCATTTGGATGCTGTATTTCTTACTGGAGAGACAGAGATTACTCTTCCTGTCTTCAACAAATACCCCTCAGTTTTTCACTGTTTTGCTGCTGGTTTGCAGGTAATGAGCATACTGATAAGTCTCTATCTCATTAGTAAGGTGGTGTATCATAAAACAATTGAAAAAAGGAAACGGGTCTTATTGGTTCTTTGTGGATTCATTTTGTTTTCAATTACGCTTCTTGGTATGACACTCTTTATGGCTGAACCCTTCCAAAGGTCTCTCCTTCTCATCATCCTTGTTTTCTCTACTGGTCTGGTCTTATTGCTTTATGCTTCTGAGTCACAGGGGAAAACCCATAGCAAACACAGCTCCATGATGTTTGAAACCTTGCAGGATGGTATTGTCATTCTGGGTACATACCAACGTATTCTTGACATCTCTCCCAAGGCAAAAGAATACATGCCGGATTTAACCGACTCATTTCTTGGCCGAACACTTGCAGAAGCTTCAGAACATGTGCAACTACTGAAGGTATATGCCAAACAATATTCTCGTGTTGATGCAACCGCTCAAGGATTGATCATCACGATGCCTCAAAAAGCGGGAGCCTCATGCTTCTACGAAATTCGGCAGTTCTCAGCGGTAAAGACGCCCTTTTCGCTGTTGATCATCCGTGATATGAGTGAATGTTGCCGTATGAGGAAGAGCGTTCAGGAGAGTCTTGAGCAGCTTTCTCAGGTAAATCAACTCAAGTCCATGCTCATCGAAATCATGGCCCATGACCTTCGTTCTCCCTTGGTTTCAATGAAATCGATGCAGCAACTGATGTCGACCAATGCTGTGTTCAAGGACGATCCGATGTGGAACCAGATGAACACAGAACTTGATGTTCTCATCGATCGTGCCAATTCATTGCTCACCAACCTGCTTGCATTGAGCATCCTCTCTGATGCAAAGCAACGTTATCCGATAACAGCTCTTGATGTTCAGATGCTTCTCGATACAGGTGTAAAATCAGTGCAACGTCATGCAGCTCAGAAGAGCATACAGCTTGTTATAAAGATAGAAGACAATGTTCTCATATCTGTAAATGAATTTTTGGCAGGAGTAGCTCTTAGGAATATTCTGGAGAACGCAATCAAGTATTCTCCAAAATATGAAGTGGTGCATCTGAACGTTTCCATACAGCCAGAGACTGTTCAGATTACTGTTAAAAATGGGGGAGTGCCTATCGGATTAGAGGCTCTCAAAGCTTTCTCTGAAGGTCGATGGGGTGTACATACCTCGGGAACCGCAGGAGAAAAAGGGCCTGGGCTTGGACTTTTTGCGACAAAAAAATTCTTGGAATATGTAGGGGGAGAGGTAGTTTTGGAACCTTGTCACCCTAACGGGACGCGGGCCGTGTTGCACATGAAGAGGGCATTCCCTAATTAATGGGGGGGAGAATAATGAAAAGAATCATTATAGTAGAAGATCATTTACTCTTCAGAAAAGGCTTGATTTCTATACTGGAAGGCAAGCTAGGAGCATCGGTCATTGCTGAGTATTCTGATGGAAAGGCGTTTTTAGAACAGGTGGATACTATTGACCGAAGTACCTGCGACCTCATCTTTCTTGACTTGGCTATGCCGTGGATAAGCGGAATCGAGATTTTGCAAGAGCTGCAGGGTCGTATGAATGAGCTTCCTCCGTTTTGTATTTTAAGCATGTACCCTGATGTGTTTTACTTGGAACAGACCAAAGCTCTGGGTGCCAAAGGGTATCTATCAAAGGATTGTGATCCTACTATACTATTTCATGCTATAGAAGAACTTACACAAGGAGGTTCCTTTTTTCTTCAGAAAACAACAAGGGAGAAGCAACAGAATCTCTTGGAAAACCTCAGTAATCGTGAACTTGAGGTTTTCTCCTTACTCGTAAAAGGTTCAACGATGAAGGAGATTGCCTATGATCTACATATTTCAATCAAGTCGGTCAGTACCTATAAGAGTCGCTTGATGGAGAAGCTTGGATCGGACAGTCTCAGTGACTTATTAAAGATGACGGCCATGTTTCCTGCACGCTCACAGGAAAAGAAGTCTTGATAAGAATTCGTCAGGATTCAAGAAAATCAATGCGAATTACTTCGCCGGTCTTCGGATTTCGACGATACACGGATGGTCCTTGCTCATCGTACCCATACCATATCAGTTTTGAAAACGAGGCTATTGTTGTGTCCTTTGGTACCTTATGAAGATTTAGGTAATCAAAGGGGACTTCTAGCTTGATACGATGGTCGTAGTGTAACATGGCAATCTCCCTATACGAATAACAGTATAGGAAATAGAAGTTTTATTACTGTAGGAAATTTCCTACTATTTCTACAAGCATGAAACAGTAGCCCAAAGCAATATAGCAAAGAGATAAGATACAAATGGCCCTTTTTTGTTTATTTACTCGATAATTGATTATTAGCAAGTTACTTAAAAGGTTACTCATAGAGTAAATTCCTTTTGAACACATGTTGAAAATCTGAGCTTGCCTATAAGGAAATGGCCGGATATTACTATGACTGTTTCGATGAGCAGTACGATTGCTGTATTCATATTGGATGTTTTTCCGATACAAATTTTGAAATTGAAGAGAATTTGTCTTCCTATGAAGTGAAGTACTTCCATGATATAATTTTGGTAACAGCTGAGCTTTGATAGACCACTATCCATGCTCCAATCCAGTGAGGCGATTGCATGGCATTTTTGAAACCACCTACTACATCGATACTCGAGTCTTTGGATATCGGTTGCCTCAAGGTTTCTCTTGAGGGACCAGAATTACTCTTTTGCAATAAACAGGCACAAGAGTATTTGCAAACAAAAAATCCCAACGAAATTCTTGCAGCCATTCATATCTCATCTATTCTTCATGCACGACAAGCTCACAGCAAAACCCAGACGTACACGATGTCCTCTGGGTCGTATTTCTTGCAATTATTGGTGTATCCCCCGGATGCCAAGAACAGCATAACTATTCTTCTTATTGCGGTAGCTGATGAATCGAGGGCACTGGAACATATCGAGGTCCATGAGGATCTGCTGCATGACTTGGTGTTCATCGTTGACAGTGGTTTTATAATTGTTTCTGTAGTGAATAATGAAAAGAATCTTGATTTGCAAGTTTCTCCTTCCTTGGTAGTCGGAAAATCGATAGGAGAATTTTTGAAACAAGTACAATCAGATTGTTGGCATATTACCTTTGAACGAGCTAAAGCAACCAACACAAGGCAGTCTTTGTATTATAGAACTCAAAGTTCGCACTTGTTCATGAGACCTGCTTGAGCTGATCACGCATCAAGTTTGGGAGGGTGCTGATGAACAAGTCGGCTAGTTCATATAGCTTTTGCTGCAAATGAGGTTCTGCCTGGAC
>Ga0334885_1001076_pt1 | contig 37483 bp, 25 predicted proteins | sample GraSluR1_MG_8_FD_207233 | JGI IMG/M metagenome (GOLD analysis project Ga0334885, IMG submission 207233) | Sludge microbial communities from methane-producing bioreactor in Wageningen University, Netherlands - Granular Sludge_31_05-R1 | ecosystem: Engineered > Bioreactor > Anaerobic >...
AAAAGCTGTGTTTTTTTAATTAGATTATTTAACTTTTTATGATTTGGCGCAATTTTATAAAAATTTTTTAGTATTTGTAGCGATTTTGTATATTCTTTTTTTTCATTTAATAAAATTACTTCTTTTATTGCTTGTGAAATTTTTTCTTTATTTTCCTTTTCTAAAAAGATAAAAATTTCTTTTTTTAGTGAAGAAAGGCTTCGTTCAAAAGGATATAATTTAAATAAATGTTCGTACTCCTCAAATGCTTCCTTAAATTTTTTGTTTGCAAGTAATGATTTAACTTTTTCTACGCCTAATTGAATTGGCTTTTTTGACATTTGTGTTTTTTATTATATTAGCATAAATGTCATCTTAGCTCAAGTCTTCTAGCTGTTTACTTAACTTATCAATCAGTGCTTCTGTTTCTTCTTTTTTTTGAATATTGTCCTTTACAACACTTTCTGGAGCATTTGATACAAAATTTTTGTTTTCAAGTTTTGTGTTTAATTGTGCTAAATATGATTTTTTTTCTTCAATTGACTTTTTTAGATTGTTTTTTTCTTCTTCTATGTCGATCATATCTTTAAGTGGCAAATATACTTCAATATCTTTACACACAAAATATTTGTAATCTTTTGATTTTTCCCTTTCTGATATATATTTAATGTTTTCAAGTCTTGCCAATCGTTTAATTATTTCTTCGTTTTCTTTTATTTTTTCCAATCCCAATTCGCTATAAACATTGGCATTTATCTTTTTTGCAGGTGCAATTTTGAGTTCTGCTCTTATAGACCTAATGTTTTCTATTATTGATTTGATTTTGTCTATGTTTTCAGTTTCTTTTTCGAAAATTCTTTCCTCTTTGTATTCTGGATAGGTTTCACTCATAAGTAACGATTTTTTTCCTAGAGATTCCCATATCTTTTCTGTAACAAAGGGTGTGTATGGATGTAGTATTTTTAATAGAAGCTCAAGAGAATGGGTTAGTAGTTTAGTGTTTTTTAATTCTCCTTTAGACATTTCTAAGTACCAATCACAAAAAGTGTTCCAAAAAAAGTCGTAAATTTCATTTCCTGCTTCAGATAATTTGTATTCGTCTAAGTTTGTTCTGCAATTTTTAATTAGTTTGTTTAATTTTGTTATCATCCATTTGTCTAAATCTGTTTTTATATCATTGTCTGAAAATTCTTCTTTTAAATCACTTTCTTCTATATTCATTAATGCAAATCTCGAAGCGTTCCATATTTTGTTTATGAAATTTCTTTGGGCTTCAATTTTTTCTTCGTATATTTTTAAATCGTTTCCCGGAGTATTGCCCAGAATTAGGCTTAATCTGAGTGCGTCTGTTCCATATTTTTCAATCATTATTAACGGATCAATGCCGTTATTTAATGATTTACTCATTTTTCTACCGATTTTATCTCTTATCATTCCATGCAAATAAACTGTTTCGAATGGTTTTTCATTTAAAACATAACTTGTCATCAAAATCATTCTTGCAACCCAAAAAGTTAGAATATCAAAACCTGTTTCAAGAACTGTTGTTGGATGGAAATATTTAAGATCTTCTGTTTGCTCTGGCCATCCTAGTGTTGAAAATGTCCAAAGACCCGATGAAAACCAAGTGTCGAGCGTGTCTGGGTCTTGATTAAAAACATTGTGTGCACATTTTTCGCATTTTTCAGGTGAGATCTTTGATGCAATTGTAAATCCGCATTTTTCACAATAAAAAATTGGAATTCTATGTCCAAACCAAAGTTGTCTTGAAATACACCAATCTCTCAAGTTTTCTGTCCAGTTGTTGTAATTTTTTTCAAATCTTTCGGGAATTATTTTAATTTCACCTTTTTTAACGACTTCTAATGATTTTTCTTTAACACTTTTTAAGCTTCCTTTGTCGTTAATTACAGGCTTGTTTACATCAATAAACCATTGTTTTGAAATTAGAGGCTCTATAGGAGCTCCTGATCTGTAACTAATTGATAGATTGTGGGTGTAGTCTTCAGCTTTTATTAGTAATCCCATGGCTTCTAAATCCTCAATGAAAGCTTTTCTACATTCTTTTGTTGTCATTCCTGCGTATTTGCCACAATTTTCCATCATTTTTCCTTCTTGATTTATTACCATTTTGACTTCTAATTCGTGCCTCTTCGCAATTTCGTTATCAACTATTGAGTGTGCGGGTGTTACTTTCACCATTCCTGTACCAAATTCTTTGTCGACTTCGTGATCCCCTACCACTAAAACCTCAAATTCTCCTAGTGGATAAGGAATTTTGATTTTTTTACCAATATACTCTTTATATCTTTCGTCTTCTGGATTTACTGCAATCCCTGTATCGCCTAGCATTGTTTCTGGCCTTGTTGTTGCGACTTCGAATGGTCCATATTTTATGAAATATAGTTTTTCTGTTATTTCTTTGTATTCAACTTCGTCATCTGCAATTGAGGTTTTTGAAATTGGATCCCAATTAACGATTCTGTCTCCTCTGTAAATTAGTCCGTCATTATACATTTTAATAAATACATCTTGAACAGCGTTAGAAAGGCCTTCGTCTAGTGTGTATCTTTCCCTTGTCCAATCACAAGATGAGCCCATTTTCCTTATTTGACCTCTAATTTTAGACTTTGAATTTTCAACATAATTTACCACTTCCTCTAAGAATTTTTCTCTCCCAAGCATATCTTTGGTTATTCCTTTTTCCATAAGGATTTTTTCAACTTTTGTTTGGGTTGCGATAGATGCGTGATCTGTTCCGGGGAGCCAAAGTGTCGGAATTTGTTTCATTCTGTTATAACGAATCATTATATCTTGTATTGCAACTGTGATTGAATGGCCAAGATGTAGCTCACCTGTTGCGTTTGGTGGTGGCATGGAAATTACGAAAGGTTTTTTGTTTTTATCTATTTTAGGCGTAAATGCGCCACTTTCTTCCCATTTTTTGTAAATATCGTCTTCATATTTTGATGCCTCATATTGTGGTTCTAATATATTTTCCATTTTTTTAATTAGTAATTTGCTGAATGATTATAGTTTGTTGAGGCGAAAAGGTAAAAATATGTTGATTGACGATGACTTAAATTTAATTTATAATAAGCTAAACAAATAAAATAAATAATGCCTTCAAGTTTAGAAAAAAAAGAATTTAATAGTAAGCTAAGCTTAAACCCTCTAAATGCTGATAATAATGAATTAAGCAAATTAAGCGAGAGTATTTCTGATGCCGTAGATAACGAAACGATTGAAGCACTTACAATGAAGGATGTTTCAGAAATAAGTTCTTCAGGAAAAGAAAATAAAAGTAGTAGTTCTTTGAGTGGCAATACTTCAACAAAAATTATAAGACTTCCAAGTCCAAATAAAATGCGAGTTGATGTAAAGCGAAAAATTCAAAAAGAGATACTTGTTTTAACGAAAAAAGCAAAATACCTAGAAAAAAATGTACACAAAAAGGGTAATTCGTATAAGTTTTCAATACTAATGCGAAAGCTTAGAAAACTTAAGCACCTTCTAAATAACATCGTCAGTTTTTCTGCTGATCAAGTTAGAAACCTTTGGTTTAGATTTGTTAAAGGAGAATAATAAAAATAAGCGTTTGTTTTAGCGCTTGATTTTTTTGGTGGGCGAGGAGGGACTCGAACCCTCACGGTTTTGGCCACTAGCTCCTAAGGCTAGCGTGTCTACCAGTTCCACCACTCGCCCAATTTTTAAGTACCTATGTTATGCCTTAGTTTTTTAATAAAATCAAATCTTTTTTTATTTCTTTTGCAAAATAATTTTGCTGATTTGACAATTTTCTTGCTTGACATCTTTTTAAAGGTGCTATATAAAAAGGAATGTAATAGTATATAACATCTTAGTTTATATGTCGAATGTTAATAATGTACAAGGAAGTACCAATGAAGAAGTAAAATATTTAGATCTTTCTTCTATTTTAGAAGAACTTTTTATGGTTTTGAGCACAAAAGAGAAAGAAGTTGTAACTCAACGCTTTAGTTTAGATAATAAACCAAAAAGAACTCTTGAGAGCATTGGTCAACAATTTTCAGTTACAAGAGAAAGAATACGACAAATAGAAAAAATAGCTTTAAGCAAACTAAGAAGGACAGTTCAAACAAGTAATTTAAATCTAATCAATAATCTTGCAAATACTATTTTAAATGAAAATGGTGGAATTCTTATTGAAAGCAAATTGGTAGCAAAAATTTTAAATCAACTTGGCTCAAAAAATGAGATAGATGGACATATCATCAAGCTTGCTCTAAGTATAAACCAATCTTTAGTTCAAGAAGATAAAACAAATATTTATCATCCCTTTTGGTATTTAAAAAATTTAGAACTTTCACTTGTCACATTGATTATTGATAATGGCTTTAAAATTTTGCGAAAAAGAGATGATTGCCTTGTAGATCAAAAAATGGTTGTACAGATTAGACAAGTTTTACAAAACAAACTTGAAAACATACCAGATTCTTTGATTGTTTCATCACTAGAACTAGATAAAAGATTAAAAAGAACAGAAAGTGGTTTTGGACTTATGACTTGGAGACATATAAACCCTAAAAGTATTAGAGATAAAGCATATATCGTTTTAAAAAGAGAAGGTAAACCACTTCATTTTGTAGATATTGCTAATAAAATAATTGAATCGGGTTTTGATAAGAAAATAGTTACAGTTCAAGCTGTTCACAATGAGCTTATTCGTTATGATCAATTTGTTTTAGTTGGAAGAGGGCTTTATGCACTTAAAGAATTTGGATATAAAAAAGGTACGGTAACAGAAATTATTGAAGATTTATTGAAAAAAAATAGCCCACTAACAAAACAGGAAATCATGGAAGGAGTCCTAGAACAAAGGCATGTTAAAAAAGGCACTATTTCTCTTAATTTACAAAAGAACCCACAATTTGTTAGAGTTGGTAGAGCAGTTTATAAATTGAATGAAAATTTAAAAAAGAAGAAATAATTTATTTCTTTTACTGTGATGAAATATTTGCTAGTATGATGCTTGCAAATATTTAGAAATCATGAGTTTTTCCAATTTACATACACATTCACATTACAGCCTTCTAGATGGTTTTGGTTCTCCTAGTGCACTTGCAAAACGTGCAAGTAGCCTTGGTTATTTTGGGCTTGCATTAACTGATCATGGAAATACTCATGGTCTTATTGAGTTTTATAAAGCTTGTTTGGAAAACAACATAAAGCCAATTTTGGGCTGTGAAATTTATGTAAGCCCGAGATCTCGTTTTGACAAAGAATCATCCCTTGATACAAAGCCATTTCATCTAGTACTTCTCGCAGAAAATAATATTGGTTATAAAAATATTTTAGAACTTGTTACGATTGGAAATCTTGAAGGTTTTTATTATAAACCAAGAATAGACTTTGAAGTGCTTGAAAAACATAAAGAAGGGCTAATCGGCCTTAGTGCTTGTCTTGCAGGAGAAATTCCAAGGTCTATAATGAAAGGAGATGATAAATATGTAGAAGAAGTTATAGAAAAACATCTAAGTATTTTTGGAAAAAATAACTTTTTTTTGGAATTACAAGATCATCCACTCATTGAAGAACAACAAATTGTAAATAAAAAAATCATTGAATTATCAAAAAAACATAATATTGGACTTGTTGTTACTTCTGATACTCATTATCCCGCTCCAGAAGATAAGGAGGCACACGACGTTATGCTTTGCATCCAAACAGGAAAAACAATAGATGATCCAGATAGAATGAGGTATGATGGGGATTTTTCATTGCCCAAAATTGATTATTTAAAAGAAGTTTTTAAAGAAGTGCCTGAGGCAATTTCCAATACTGTAGAAATTAGCAATAGATGTAATTATGAATTTCAGTTTGGAGTAAACCTAATTCCTTCTTTTGATTGTCCTGATAATAAAAGTGCAAGTGATTACTTGAGAGAACTTGTTTTTCTCGGACTTAAGGCTAGATTTGACAAAATTGGAGAAGATATTCCTCAAGAATATTTAGACAGAGTAGAGTTTGAATTATCTATTATTCATAAAATGGGTTTTGATACTTATTTTTTGATCGTTCAGGATTTTATGAGATTTGCCAGAGAACAAAAAATTGTTGTTGGACCTGGAAGAGGATCTGCGGCGGGAGCCTTAATCTCTTATTGTTTACAGATTACAAATGTTGATCCTATTAAATATGGTCTACTTTTCGAAAGGTTTTTAAATCCAGAAAGAGTATCGATGCCCGATATTGATATTGATTTTGCTGATACTAGACGTGATGAAGTTATAAAATATGTTGCAGAAAAATATGGAAGAGAAAATGTTGCTCAAATTTTGACTTTTGGAACTATGGCTCCTAGGGCCTCTGTAAGAGATGTTGGGAGGGCACTTGGGTATCCTTATAGTGAAGTAGATGCTTTTGCAAAACTTATCCCCCCACCTACTCTTGGTAAAAATCAAGCAATTTCAGTTTCTGTTGAAAAAGATCCCGAAATGAAAAAAGAATATCAAAATAATCCTAGAGCAAAAAAACTTTATGATTTAGCCTCTAGGCTTGAGGGTTCTGTACGGCATACTGGTACACATGCTTGTGCTGTAGTTATTTCTGAAAAAAAGTTAACAAATTATACGGCGCTTCAATATGGTGCTGGGCAAAAAAATGAAATAGTTACCCAATATTCAGCAAAACCATTAGAAGAACTTGGCCTACTTAAAATGGACTTTTTGGGGCTTAGAAATCTAACAATTATTGAAACTGCCTGTAGAATTATTAAAAGGACTAAAGGTGTTGAGATTGATATTGATGACATTGCTATGGATGACAAAAAAACCTTTGAGTTATTTCAAAAGGCAGATACGACTGGAGTCTTTCAATTTGAGTCTCCCGGAATGCGGAGATATTTAAAGGAACTCAAGCCGACAGAGTTTGATGATATTTTCGCTATGGCTGCTCTTTACAGGCCCGGACCTATGGAATGGATACCACATTATATAAAGGGAAAACGAAATCCTAAGAGTGTTAAATATTTACATGATTCTTTCGCTTCGATTCTTAGTAAAACCTATGGTGTTGCTATTTATCAAGAACAAATTTTACAACTTGCTAGGGATTTTGCTGGTTTTTCACTTGGACAAGCCGACATGCTTAGAAAAGCTGTTGGAAAGAAAATTCCAGCTCTTCTTGCTGAACAAAAAGAAAAATTCATAAAAGGTGCCGTTGAAAATGGGTTTACTGAAGATTTTGCAAAAGAGGTTTTTGAAAAAGTAGTTGAACCTTTTGCAGGATATGGCTTTAATAAATCTCACGCAGTTTGTTATGCTTTAATTGCTTATCAAACAGCATATCTTAAAGCTCACTTTCCTACTGAATTTATGACTGCCCTTCTTACTAGCGATGCAAATAATATGGATCGAGTTGTTTTGGAAATTAAAGAATGTTTAGAAAAAGGGATTGAAGTACTTCCACCATCTGTAAATGAATCACTTGGCAATTTCACTGTAATTTCTGATAAACAAATTCGCTTTGGACTACTTTCAATTAAGGGAATTGGAGAGGGCCCTGTTGAAGAACTAATTAATGAAAGAAAAAAAGGAGGTAAGTTTAAAAATTTAGCTGATCTTGCAAGCAGAATTAATTCTAAAGTTTTAAATAAAAAATTTATTCAATCAGCTTCATTATGTGGAGCGCTTGATGAGTTTGGTAATAGAAATGTTATTTCAGAAAGTTATGAAGAAATAAGTAATTTTGCAAAAAATTTAAATTCAAACAAGCAATCAAACCAATTTGATATATTCGGTGCAATAGATGAAGATGACGAAAATCTTCCTGAATTAGAGCTTAAGGATGTTGTTGAATCAAATTTAATGCAAAATTTAAAGTGGGAAAAAGAACTTCTTGGAATGTTTGTTTCTGGGCACCCACTACAAGGGCTTACAAAATATATAGCTTCTCGTGGAAGACTAATTTCAAGTTTTTCAAAGAAATGTGTTGATAAAAAAGCTACTGTTGTTGGAATGATTTCTGAACTTAGAATACTTAACACAAAAAAAGGCGATAAAATGGCAGTATTTAACATTGAAGACACAAGCGCAAAAATTAGGGCAATTATGTTTCCGAAAGCATATGCACAATTTTTTTCACACCTATCCCTTGATGAGCCAGTTAAATTCTCTGGAAAAATTGATTTTAATCGAGAACAATTCCAATTAAATGTAGAAAGTGTAAAAAAACTCTCTCTAAATTCTATGATTTTGTCGGCAAAAGAAGCCTCACTTTTTGATGAAAGTGAGCCAGCAAACTTAAGCGTTTCATATATTGATGATTTGCTTGAACATGAATTAAATACTGAAAATGATCATTCTTTAGTGTCTTTAATAAATAATGAAATTCACATAAGTATTGATAAAAGTGTAAATACCGATCAAATGAAAGATTTAAGCACATTTTTAAATGACAAAAAGGGAGAATTTCCCGTTATAATAAATTTAATTGACTTAAATAAATCAATTAAGCTTAGTTCTACACTTGACTTAAATGAAACAAATATAAATGAAATTACAAATATTTTAATAAATAAATCATGATTTATAGAACACACAAATTGAACGAGTTATCTGAAAAGAATGTGTCTGAAAAAGTTGTTTTGGCTGGGTGGGTATATAGAAGAAGAGATCTTGGAGGGTTAATTTTTGTTGACTTAAGAGATAGGTATGGAATCACTCAAATTGTTTGTGATCCTAGTGTTTATCCAGAAGTATTAGAGACCTTTAGCTCTCTTAAAAGTGAATTCGTTATAAAAATTGAAGGAGAAGTGAGAAATAGGCCTGAAAACCAAATAAATCCGAGTTATGATAGTGGAAAAGTTGAAGTACTTGTTAGTAAGGTTGATGTTTTAAGTGAATCAAAAACACTTCCATTTGAAATAGATCAAGAAAAAAATATTTCTGAGGATTTAAGGCTTAAATACAGATATTTAGATCTTAGAAAAGACAAAATGCGAAAAAATATTATTTTAAGAAGCGAAGTTTGTAACTACTTCAGAGAACTTTTCGTAGAACAAGACTTTTTAGAAATTGAAACACCGATTTTAATTAAGGGAACGCCCGAAGGATCAAGAGAATATATTGTTCCGTCTAGGCTTTATGCTGGAAATTTTTATGTACTTCCTCAATCCCCTCAGCAGTTAAAACAAATTTTGATGGTTTCTGGATTTGATAGGTATTTTCAGTTTGCAAGATGCTTTAGAGATGAAGATCAAAGAGGAGATCGACAACCAGAGTTTACACAACTTGATATTGAAATGAGTTTTGTTGATACAGATGATATTTTAAATCTTTTATCGGATATTGTTCTTAAGGTTTTTAAAAAATTCTCAACAAAAGCTTTGAGTTCTGAAACTTTTCCAATTATAACATTTGATGAAGCTATGAATAGATATGGTAGTGATAAGCCTGATATTCGTTTTGAAATGGAACTTATTGATTTTAAGGATTTTGGTCTTAAATCAGATTTTAATGTTTTTAAAGACATTTTAAATAATGGTGGTGTTTGTAAAGCCGTCCTTGCTAAAAAAACTTTTACAAGAAAAGAGCATGATGAAATTGAAGAACATGCAAAAAAACATGGGGCAAAAGGGCTTTCTTATATAGTTTTCGACGAAAATGAAATTAAAGGAAATGCTTCAAAATTCTTCTCAAATGAACTTCTTTCAGAAATAAAAACAATTTTAAATATTTCAAATGGTTCAACTTTGTTCATTGGTGCTGGAGAATTTGAAAGTTGTTGTAATTTTATGGGACAAGTAAGGCTAGTTCTTGGAAATATGCTTAATTTAATTGATGAAAACATTTTTTCTTTTCTTTGGGTTAAGGATTTTCCAATGTTTGAAATAGATGCTGAGACTGGCTCTTTAGCTTCAAGACATCATCCGTTTACTAGTCCTAAAGATTTTGAAAATTTTGAAAACGATCCGAAAAATGCAATAGCCAAAGCCTACGATTTAATTCTAAATGGAAATGAACTTGGTGGTGGGTCTATAAGAATTCATGATGCAAAACTTCAAAAGAACGTTTTTGAGTTATTAAATATTTCAGACACTGAAATTGAAAGAAGATTTGGTCATATGATTGAAGCTTTTTCTTATGGTGTTCCGCCACATGGAGGAATTGCTTTTGGAATTGATAGAATAGTAATGCTTCTTGCTGGTGAACCAAATATTCGTGAAGTAATTGCTTTTCCTAAGGATCAAAAAGCTCGAGATTTAATGATTGGAGCACCAACCCCACTTGCAGAGGATGCTCTTAAAGAAGCAAACATTAGTGTTTACATAGACAAAAGCTCATAATTTTGTTATAATTATTGGAATATAATTGCTTGAATGAATGAATTTATAATTATTTTAGGCATAACAACAATTTTTTTAACTTTTTTATCCTATTTTTTTGTTGTTTTTCTAAAAGATAAATTTAGTTTCAAGAAATCATTGAATATGGTTTTTTTGGAAGTAAAAATTCCAAAAGCGGAATCTAGAGAAGAAAGAGAAATTGAAACAGAACAATACGAAAAACGCGATTTTAAAGATATGAGTTGTAGTATTATGTCTGAGTTTTTGACTTCTTTGCATTCAACACTTTCAGATGATTGGCATAGATTTTTAACTGGGCAAGATCCTATTTCTTTTGAATATGCCATAATAGATGGACAATTACATTTTTATATAGTTTGTTTGTCAGATATTTCGACAATAATTGAAAAACAAATTTCTGCATATTTTCCTGGTGCCGTTATTGATCAAATAGAAGACTACAATATCTTTAATACCAGTAATGAAGTTGTTGCAGGTTCACTTGTTTTAAGCAAAGATTTTCATTATCCGTTAAAAACTTTTAATTCTTTTTCAGCTGATCCAATAAACACAATAATAAGTTCTCTTTCTAAAATTTCATCAAATGACGGTGTTGCAATTCAAATATTGATAAGGCCTGTAGCTGATTCGTGGCAAAAAGAAGGCAGAAAAATTGCTGAAGAAATGTATTCAAATAAAAAGAAATCTAAAAAGAAATGGTATAATCCCCTAAACTTTTTTTCTGTTCTATTTTATGTTCTTATAAAAGGTGAGGTTTCAGGTGATAGTCCAGAAACTCCAAATACTGATCGAAACACTCCTCATGCTGAAGATGAAATTAAAGAAATTGATGATAAAAATTCAAAAGTGGGCTTTGATACACAAATTAGAATTGTCTGTTCTTCAACTACAAAAAGAGAAGCTTTTATTAACCTTTCAGCAATAAAAGCGGCCTTTTCACAGTATTCTACATTAAATGGAAATTCATTAAAAGGATCGAAGGAAAGATCTTCAAAAATATTAAAAAAATATATTTTAAGAACATTTAAATCGACTTTTTTTAATAAATATCAAATTTTATCGGTTGATGAAATTTCAAGTATTTTTCATTTGCCTTCTACTCGTTTTAATAAAAGTACAATTATTTCTTGGCAAAACTATAAGCTTGCTCCTGCTCCTGCAAATATTCCGCAAGAAGGTCTTCTTCTTGGCTACAATATCTATCGTGGTGAAAAACGGAAAATTTGCATGAAGCGATCGGATAGATTTAGACATTTTTATGTTATTGGTCAAACTGGTACAGGTAAGTCTTCTCAATTTGAACTTATGCTCCGTCAAGATTTGAAAAATGGAGAAGGGCTTTGTGTAGTTGATCCACATGGATCACTTATTGAAAATGTTTTGCCATATATTCCTAGAGAAAGAGCAGATGATGTTATTTATTTTAATCCTGCTGATATTGAAAGACCTATGGGATTAAATTTACTTGAAGCTAAAAACCCTGATGAGGCTGAAATGGTGGCACTTGATGCTATGAATATTATGATCAAACTTTTTGATGAAGAAATATTTGGACCTAGAATTCAAGATTATTTTAGAAATGGCTGTCTTACACTAATGGCTGATCCAGAAGGAGGCTGTCTAACTGATATTGTTAGACTTTTTACAGATGATGCTTTTGGAAAAGAAAAAAGAAAACATGTCACAAATCCCATTGTTGCGTCTTTTTGGGATAATCAAATGGCAAAAACAGGTGAAAGAGAAAAAGCAGAAATGATTCCATATTTTGCGGCTAAATTTGGTCAATTTATTACAAATGGAATGATTCGAAATATTATAGGACAAACAAAATCAGCATTTGATTTTCTTGATGTTATGCAAAATAAAAAAATTCTTTTAATGAATTTGTCAAAAGGGAGTGTTGGTGAAATAAACTCAAATCTTCTGGGCTTAATTACAATTCAAAAAATACAAATGGCTGCATTTAAAAGAGGTCTTATGAAAGAAGATGAAAGAGTTGATTTTTTCCTATATATAGATGAGTTTCAAAATTATGTTACTGATAGTATTGAATCTATTTTGTCTGAAGCTAGAAAATATCGACTTAGTTTAAACATTGCTCACCAATATTTAGCCCAGATTGACTCTAGTGGAAAAAAATCTGGTGTTAATTTGAAAGATGCTGTTTTTGGTAACGTTGGTACAATTATGGCATATAAAATTGGTGCACAAGATGCAGAATTTCTAGCAAAAGAAATGGCCCCAGTTTTCTCTGATTTTGACTTAGTAAATATGGATAAATATAAGGCTGTTATGAAACTTTCTGTTGATACACAACCCTCAAGGCCTTTTTCCGTAAACTATTTGCCAAATCCTAAAGCAGAACTTGGAGATGATGCGGCCGCAAATGCTTTCATTCAGTTATCAAGACTTAAATACGGACGCGAACGAGACTTTGTTGAAAGAGAAATACTTAGAAGGATTGGTATTTTTTAGAAATTTATGTTAAAATAATTTGATATCTAATTATTTAATATGAAAATTCTAAAATATTTATTTTTATTCGGGCTAGTTTTAATAAGCTCTTATTATTCAAAAAACTTGGCATTTGCTGAGGAGTATACAAAGGTTTTCAGGCTTTCTGCCTATTATTCACCGCTTCCTTGTCAGGACAGATATGCTACTGGTTCTTATGAAGGTGATATAAGGCTAAATGGCAGAGGTACTAATGGAGCAAGTGGTGCTGAGGTGTATCCTGGTATGATTGCAGCTCCAAAATCTTATCCTTTCGGCACAAAGATGTATATTCCAGGCTATGGGGTTGGGACTGTTCTAGATCGAGGTGGTGCAATTATTAGTGCAGATGAAGGAAATGGTTCTTTCGACAGACTAGACATCTGGATGGGCTATGGTGACGTAGGTTTAAATAGAGCCTTGAATTTTGGAAAACGAAATCTTGAAGTAACTGTTTACGGTGTTGATAAAAGTATTAGCGATACTTTTCATATTCCGGGTTTTTCAATAAATGAAAAAATTGCAAAAACTTGTACAATTATTGAAACAACAAAGCCAGAAGTTAAGACTGAAACAAAGCCCGTATCTCCTGTTGTTGAAAATATAACAACAGTAAATGTGGATAATTTGATTAGCTCAAATACATATGGTGTAAAAAAAGACTCTTTGTTTTATCAGGGTTTAATGAGAGGAGACAATAATGCTGAAGTAAAAAGACTTCAGACTGAATTGTCTAGGTTAAACTTTTATAAAGTTTCAGCAAGTGGTAATTTTGATGAACTAACAATGCATGCGGTTTTTAAGTTTCAACAATCACAAGGGATAGTAAGCAGTTTGACTGATGTTGGAGCTGGCTATTTTGGCCCTAGTACAAGAGCTAGACTTAATGAAATTATTACTCTCAGAAATAATAATAACATTTTAATAGCTTCTAAAAATTTAATAGCTAAAAACTAATTTCAATTTCTCTAGTATTTTCTGAAATATATTTTAAATAAGCTTTAATGGCTTTTCTTGGCAAATTTTCATTATATAATTCCGGCCATTCGATTATTGTTATATTTTTTTCATAATTTTGAATCTCGTTTATTTCCTCAAAAATCGTTTGATCCGCTTTTTCAAGCCTATAAAGATCTATATGATAAAAATTTTTTTCGGGGTATCTTCTAATATATGTGTAGGTTGGGCTTTTTACTTTCCAGTTTTTTATATTTAAATCTTTTGCAATTTCCTTTGATAAGGTAGTTTTTCCTGATCCAATATTGCCAAAAAGAGCCAGTACTCCCCCGTTTTTTATTTTTTCTGAAATGATTTGAGAAACTTTGCTTATTTCTTCTAACTTATATTTAAATTTCATTTCGTGTCTTGCTAAATGGTTTAATTTATGATAATATTATATAATAAAATAAAAACAAAAAAATATGAAAAAATCAAATCATAAAATTTATTACTACATCTCTAGTGCGCTTGGTTTTCTCTTGGTTTTTGCACTTTATGTACTCGTTTCAACAAATAACAGCTTATACCAAACAAATGTTATTGGAATGCCTGAGCATAAAGCATTTGATGGAACTGTTTATCCTGTGAAAGTTATTCCAAATTATGTAAAACTTGCTTCCACAAGAAACAAACTTCCATTCGAATCGTATGACAAATCAGAGCTTGTGGCCATTCCTAGATATGATGCCAATGATTTAAAGAAAAGTTTTAATGATTTGATTTGGGGAAATCCTGAGCATGACGCAATAAGAAACGCAAAAATCACTTATACGGTACCTTATATGGGAAACTATAAGCTTGATGGAATTGAATATGCTGGATCACATTTGGCTGTTGATATTGTTATCCCTGTTGGTACTCCAATTTATTCCATCGCAAATGGCGTTGTTGTTAAAGTTTCTCAACAAGATGCGGGATTTGGTAAACATATTGTTGTACAGCATAAAAATGTGCCTTCACTTAATAATCCGAATGAAAAAGTTACTCTTTATTCTTCATATTCTCACTTAAGCCAAACAAATGTTAATGTGAATGATGTTGTTATAAAAGGACAACTTATTGGAAAATCTGGAGCTACTGGAACAGTTACAACTCCTCATTTACACTTCCAAATTGATACATCAAGTGCTCCATGGCATCCATATTGGCCTTTTACTTGGAAAGAAGCCTCCGATCTTGGGCTTGATTTCTTTTCCGCTATAAATGCTGGACTTGGAAAAGATAAGGCAATGGCTACTACAATTCATCCTATGCTTTATGTTCAAAAATACTTAGACAATAATACGGTTGCTTTAGAAGAAACTAAACCTTCTCAACCAATACAAGTTGATGAAAAAACATATACAGTAGATGAAAAACCCTTTGATTCTTACATTATTGAAAGTAATCCTTTAAATAGTGATAATTCAAATAATGTTGCTCAAGATACAGTAGAAAGCACTTTACCTGTAGTTGAAGAAATAATTGTTGAACAAAAAATAATCGTAGAGGATCCTAAGCTAAGCTTTACCTTTGATGTTTCCCCAGTTTATTATTATGAAAACAATGAATTAAGCTTTAAATTATCTTTAAGAGATCAGTTTGGAAATGTTTATAGAAATGGATTTGCTGGAGAAGTACTAATTAGTCCAGTAAATGACAACATTAGAGTTTCAAGACCTCTAGTAAATTTTATGTCCTTTGATTCAAATTTTGATTTAGTTAAGTCCTTTGTTGTAAGAAATTCTGGAAAAACTAGACTTAAAATAGAATATGAAAATGAAAGTTATTTCTCTGATTGGTTTGAAGTAAATAAAGTTGAACTAGATTCAATTTTCAAAGATGTTTCAACGTCAAATAAATATTATGAAGGATTAGTTTATTTATCTAATAAAGGAGTTATAAATGGTTATCCTGACGGAACTTTTAAATTGAATAATCCAATTTCCAGAGTTGAAGCCTTAAAAATTATTCTAGGAAGTGGAAATTCAAGAATTCTAACTGGATCTTTAAGCTTTAAAGATACAGATAATTCAAGTTGGTATAGTAGTTATTTGTTTACTGCTGTATCTAGAGGAATTGTTAGCGGTTATAATGATGGAAGCTTTAGACCTTCAAATAATGTCACAAAAGCTGAATACTATAAAATCTTATTAAATACGCTTGAAATAGAAGTCCCTGAAAGTGTTAGTTATTCACCATTTGTTGATGTAAACATGAATGAATGGTTTGCTCCATTTATTATTACTGCATATGAAAATGGATTAATTGATGAAAGTGTAAAATACTTGTCTCCTAATGTTGCAATTACTAGAGGTGAAGCAAGTAATGCTTTGTATTTAGCTTTAATAAATGCTAACAATTAAGACTTATCCTAATTGTTTTGATTGTTCTTCCTCACAAAATATTTTCGTTTGATCTTCGTTCTTTGGCATTTTGATAAGTTTTTCACTTTGCCTTGATAATTCGATTGCCTCGCTAATTTCACCAATAGCTACATTTCTTGTGGATTCGTTTTCATCTTTTGGTGGCTTTTTTGTGGTTTTTTGATTTGAAGTCCCTGCCTTAGTTGCTCCTACTATTGTTGCGCCGAAAGGATATTTATCGTTTGCCTTTATTGTTTCTTCTTCTGATTTTTGGCTAGGCAAATCTCCTCTAGTAAGTTCATCTTGATATGCTTTAATTATCTCATTTTCTGAAGGCATAAATGCCTCGTTTTTGTATGCGTATGTTCTTGTTAATTCAGCTAAATCTTCAATGTATGAAAGTTGTGTTAGAGATAAATTGTCCTCGTTTCCATATTTAAAATCTGAGCTTGATATTATTTCTTTTCCGCATGCAATTATTGTTTTATTTTCTAATGATGATTCGGATAAAGCTTTTCCTTCTCTTAAATGTGTAATTATAGTTTCAAAAACAATTTCATCTAAAAACAGTTCTAAATTTTCGCCATATTCTCTAAATTTATTTAAAAATAATTTTTTGTTGAAAAATGAATATGCTACCTTTGTCCTTAAATCGCTCAAATCTTTGTCCTTTTCAATACTTTCAACGAAAGCTTTCAAATTGTGCATTTCAGTGTTTGGAATTTGAATTATTATGCCTATTTCTGTTTCAATAAATACTGATTCTAAAGACAAAAACTCCGATTTTAGTGATAATATTTTTTTTCGAAATAGATCGTAGTTCTCACTCTCAGTATCTATCAAAAATAAATGAAAACTTTGATCGCTAAGCCAAAAATTTTTCAAATGATCTAAAAAATTTTCAGCAAATTCTGGTCTGTTTATAATCGTAATTTCTTGTGTTTCTTGCGAATTTTCTTTTATCAGGCTTATTGCAAGTTCTAGTCTTGTTGAAAGCATTGTTTTAGAAATTGCTGGAAGTAAAGACAAAAGAAGCTCAATTCTTTCTTCCGTACTTGCAAGACCAGATCTTTTTGCCTTTAATAAAGATTGAAGAACATCCTGACTTGCACCACTTTTTGATGTTTTTAATATAGAATTTTTAAGATCCTCTGGAAGAGTTAATATTTCTTCTATTATTTTTTTTATGAAGCGTTTTTCTGAGTATAATAAATCATCAAATGATCGACTTATCATTGAATCTATTTCTTTTGTTGAGCTGATTTTTGTTTCTGCAACTTTTTTTGCAAGTGTATAAGACAAATATGTTTCAATAAGTGTCCTTATAATTGGTGCTGAAAAGTGATTTATGGCTATGCGCACATTATTATGGGAAATATTTGTAGTATCCTCCTCTTGTTTAAATATTGATAAATTTAAAAATTGAGAATAGATGTAATAAGCCATTTCATGTTCAATGTCTTTTTGCGTATTTAAAGGTAATGATCTAAGTTTGAACAACAAGCTTTCATCGACTAAATCTAAGTATGTCAAAATCTCTTCCTTAATCTTTCTATCTGTCGGAATTTTTCCCTCTAGTATTGAAAAGGAAGAATCTTCAATTCCTGCGACAATTTTGTCTAATTTATATGGGTGCTTCATTTTCTGAGTAATTATTTTTTATGCATCAGAGTCTAATGTGTTCATAAAGTCTTTAAAGGCTTGTACTTCATCTTTTGTAAAATTTGAATGTAAATCAGCTTCCAACACTTCGCTGTCTATTTCACCATTATTTAAATCTTTCCTTAGTAATTCTGTTGTTCTTTGCTGTGCTTTTGTTTGTTTTTTTTTCATTTTTAAAACTTTTTAATATTTAAAATTAATATTTTAATAGTAATGGTACCCGAGATAGGATTTGAACCTATGACCTTCGCCTTAGAAGGGCGCTGCTCTATCCAGCTGAGCTACTCGGGCCTAGAAAGTACAGATTTTTTTTACATTAGTTTTTAAATTTCTGCAAGTTTTTTATCTTTTCTTGCATATTTGACTTAAAATTATATAGTATAATATCAGTTTAAATTATATTTATGCAATTTCGAGAAGGCGAACGAGTTTTAAAAGTTTTTCATCACCATCCTACACCTTTTATATTTTGGTTTTTTGAAATATTTTTGGCCTTTTTAATTTGTTTTATCCCACTTTATCTTTTACAAGACATAATCCCTTTTAGTTTTTTTATTATAATAAACATTGCTTTTTTTGTATTTTTTGCTTTTATAATTTTTTATAAAAGCATTATTTATTGGCTTGACAAACTAATAATTACAAACCAAAGGATTGTTCATGTAAACTGGCTTAATTTGTTTAAAAGGAAAGAGTCAGAAGCTTTACTTAATGATATTCAAGACATAAAAACAAGTGAAAAAGGTTTAATTTCATATTTTTCTTTCTTTGACTATGGTAGTTTTGCTCTAGAAACTGCATCAGCAAAAACAACAATTCTATTTGAACAAGCACCAGATCCAGAAGGCATTAGACAATATATTTATCATGTAAGATCTATTTAATGATTGAGAGCAATTATAAAAAAGAAGTTTTGAGTGAAAATTTAATTGAGTCTCCAGTTTTTGAAAATAATTTAAGGCCAAAACTTTTATCTGAATATATTGGGCAAGAAAGCCTAAAAAACAATCTAAACATTGCAATAAAATCTGCAAAGATTAGAAATGATACATTAGACCACATACTCCTTCATGGACCTGCAGGAACTGGAAAAACAACACTTGCGAATATTATTGCCACAGAGCTTAGTTCTTCTTTAAAAATTACTTCAGGACCTGCTCTTGAAAAAGTTTCCGATATTGCATCTATACTAAGCAACCTAAGTGAAAATGATGTGCTTTTTATTGATGAAATACACAGGCTTAAATCTAGTATTGAAGAAGTTTTATATACGGCGATGGAAGATTTTGCAATTGATATTATTATTGGAAAAGGCCCTTCAGCACGTACAATGAGAATTAATCTTCCAAAATTTACACTAGTTGGTGCTACTACAAAAATTAGTATGCTATCATCACCTCTTAGAGATAGATTTGGAAATGTTTTTCATTTTCAAAATTATAAAAATGTTGAAATAAAAGAAATTCTTTCAAGATCTGCCAAAATACTAGACTTAAAAATAAAGGAGGATGCGCTTTCTATTCTTGCTTCCTGTAGCAGAAAAACTCCTAGAATTGCAAATCGTCTTTTAAAGAGAATAAGAGATTTTGCTTTATTTCACAATATTGATATAATTTCAAAAAATGATCTTTCAAATGCATTAAAGAATCTCGGAATTGATGAACTTGGTCTTGATGAAAGAGATCGCGAAATTTTATCGATAATTGCAAAGAAATTTGCTGGTGGTCCTGTTGGTCTTAGCACTATTGCGGCCGCAGTTAAAGATGAAGAGGATACTATTGAGTCTGTGTATGAACCTTTTTTAATTCAACTTGGTTTTTTAGAAAGAACTCCTCGAGGTAGGATGTTAACTAAAAATGCTTATAAACATTTAAATCTTAAACAATAAATACTATGAAAAAATTATTTACATTATTTTTAGCCTCATTACTGCTTAGTTCTTGTGGAGCAGGAATTACACCTACGAATGACATATCTTTAAGAATTTCGGGAAACTTATTTAAAGCTGAAACTAATGCAGAAAATTTACATTCTCATGTTCTTATTGATGATAGTTCCAATGAATATTTTGTTGTTTCTCCACTTTTAAATCTTTCAGAAAATAAATATTTATCTAGTAAAATAGAGCTTATTGGTACTTATAATAAAGAAAAGAACCTATTTACCGTTAATGGAGTATCTTTTTTAGAAGAATATCAAAAACCAGTTTTAGAAGATGTGTCTTTGCTTGATTATAAAAATGAGTATTTAGGTTTTGGTTTTTCATATTTAAGTGATTCTATTATTTTTGAAGATGATTCAAGTGTAAAACTAATTCTAAACGAAACGGAAAATGAAGTAAGCGCCTTTGATGAAATAATTGTAGAACAATTTCAGTTCAATTATGATCAGTCTGTTTTTGATACAAAAAAGTTTGATACTCCTTTAAAAAATTACCTTGCAAGTTTTCATCCAGAAATTAGTGACTTCTCATTATTTTTTAAATATATTTCAAAAGGAAAAATCGAATCAATCAGACTAGAAAATGAATATTATGGATTTGAATATTATGTTTATAGAAATGGTCTGATATATAAAATTTATTATGTTCCTGAGAATCCAGCAAATGTTTCTCTAGCAAAAGAAAAAGTATTTAACGACTTTTTAGATAGTTTTTACCTAATAGAAGGAGATTTGTATGATTTTGCAGATTTAAGTGAAGTAGAAGAAAATGAAAACTCATTATTTCCATCAGATTTTATATTAAATTATTCTGAACCAAGTGAACTTTTTTCACTTCTAAATAGTAATTCTCAAAACTTCTCAGCACTTTACCCACAAAAATGGTATTTTAAAGGCGTTTCCGGAATTCTTGATGGAGATAATTATTCTTTTGTTTTTAATGATCAAGATGACTTAGAAAACTATAAATATTTTCTTTCAATAAGAAATTCTATGCCATTTTCAGAATCAGAATTAAAGCAGTCTATAATTGACGGTAGAACAGTTTACTATAAGGAAGAAACAGATAAAATCACTTTAATTATTAAAGTGGCTAATAAATATTTTTTAAGCCAAGGGGAAAAAAGATACACTGATTTTATGGTAAAAACTTTAATTTCAGTAGAAATTTCAAGTTAAGTTTTTGTTTTTAATTAGTTGTTCTTCTTCATTAAGCTTTTTCATAAATTCATCATTAGACATTTCGTTTTCAAATGGATTTATTCCTTTATAAATCCCCTCTTTGAATGCAAGAATTGCTTTATTTTTTTCAGAGCTATCACTTTTATTATTTTTAGAAATTGCAATTTCAGCAATTTCCATCATAGGAAGCAAATATTCCTCTTCATCTAGTCCTAGTTCCTTGTTAATAGCTTTTTGAATATTTGCTCTAAGTAGTTTTCCTTCCAAGCTATTTACTTTTTCAAGGATATTTAATATTTTTATCGCTTTTATTCTTTCTTCCTGTTTTGTTATATCAACATTTGCTTCTGAAATTATGCTTGAAACAGACACTGTTGCATATTCTTTCAACCATTTTGTAATTATTTTATTTAATTGTTCGTCATTTTTTTCTTTCAAATATTCTAAATTGTTTAAATCATCATTCGTTAATTTAAAAACATTATTGCATTCTTTAGAAATCATATACTTAAGAAAAAATTCAGAACTTTTCGGATCCATTGAAGTCAAATTCTCTAAATATAAAGCCTCATAAGTCTCTTTATATAAATTTTTTTCATCTTGGCTTGAATCGGTTTTTAAATCACTTTCCAAATAAAGATTAAGTATTCCAACAGTTGAATCCGTTTTTATGTCATTTATGTTTTTTGAAATGTATAAAATCGCTTTTGGATTTTTAATTGTTGGTATTTGTAAACCAGTTTCACGATTTGCAGTTCTTTGATCTTCTGGGATCTTTTCCGCTTTATATATATTTTTAAGGTAATTGTTTAAGTTTTGATGGTCTGGATGAAATGCTTCTTCTAAATATTTTTCTCCGAGTCTTGGATCTTCATAATTTCTTCGAAGAACTAAACCTGCCAGTGCGGTTTCTTCGATTTTTTTCTCTGCAAGAATACGCTGAGCTTCAATCGAAAGCTTACCTTTGTTTATTATTTCTATATTTTCTATAAATATTTCATTTATTTCTTTATAATTTGGAATACTTTTTAATATATCGTATGCGTTTAAATTTTCTGGAATTTCATTTGCATTAATATTCCCCACAAATAATGATCCCATATTTATAATTTTATTCACAATATTTGTACTTCTTTTTTTTAATGTTTCTATTAAATCTTTCATGTTTTCCCATAAGCTATCATTTTTGATGTCCTCTGCTAGTTTTAAATCTTCCCTTTCTATTCCAAAACTTGAAGAATTGTAAGTTATCATTTTAGGGGCTTTTGCACTTTCAAATGTTGTTCCGTTTATAAAAGCCATTCTATCTGCATTTATTTTCTTATAATTTTCATAACTTCTTTCACTCATCATATATGCGCGTCCTTCTTTGTATTTCTTCCCCTTTCTTCTTCCATCATTGTTTATTAGATCAATATTTAAATATCCTAACTCTTTCATTTCCATTAAAAAATTTGGGTCGTTTCCAAATGTTCTAAACAACCTTCTTGATGCATATAGTAAATTACCAAGTCCCTCTGGTGCTATTAAGTCTTCTCTGTATTTTTTTCTAAATTCAGCTTTGGCTTCAATAAGTTTTGATCCTTTTAATTCATAAATTTCTGCGAGTTCGTCGATTTGCTTTTTGTAGTTTAACAACCTCGGATCATCAAGATAGTTTAAATCTTTGATGTTTTTAGCTGTTAAAAAAAAGCTTTCATCAAGTGAGTTTTGCAATTTATCCCCTGATGCCTCCGCCCTGATGTTTATTCTAACTAAATCTTTTAACTCAGGATGTGAAAATATTTCTTTATAAAAATCTTTTTGAACTTCAAAATATAGTGTAGAGGCAGAACGTTCTTTTCCTTCAAAAAGCTCTTTGTATTTTGATAGGGATCTTCTGTCCTCATACATTGTAAGCATTAAAACAGAATCCTTATCGTAGTTGTGCGTTTTTCTTTGAATTTTGATTACTTTTGAATCCTTATTTAGTGTGTCAGCCACAAATTGGCAAATAATTTCATTTTCGTAGTCTTTCCTTAGTTTTGTAATTTCATGAACGGGTAATTTTCGATATTTTTTAACAAATTTAAAATTCTCACTAAATCTATCCAACATTTGTCTTTCTCTTTCGGCTATAAGTTTTTTAGTTTCTTTATAACTTTCAGTGTTTGGAACATTTATGCCAAGCATTTCTTCAATTCCTTTTTTAGAAAAGAAGAAATCTACAGCCATAATATATTCATTTAAATTGGATACTATTGAAGATGATATTTCTGCACTTGTATTCCAATTGTATAAACTTTTCAGATATTCATTGGGGCTTAAATTAAAATTCGTTAATGATGATTCAATGTTTTCTAAGTTGTTTATTAAAATTCTTGGATCTTTTTCTGTTTTTGCATTTTCAATTAAATTTGGGATCATATTTACCTCTACACCCAGATTTATTAAATTATTATCTATTTCTTTAGATAAAATATCGAAAACCCTTAAATCTTTTGAAATTTCTGTATTTAAAACAGTCGAAGAGATTGAAGATAATAAATTTTCCTTAATTATCTTTTTTGAATATTTAATTGTTTCTTCGAATTTATTTTTTTCTTTCAAAAACTTTTGCTCTGCAATCTGTAAAATTTCATCTTTGTTTTCTATAAGTTTTTTTTCGAAAATTTCTTCAAGTGAATTTAATTCATTAGAAAATATTTCTAATTCCTCATCTGTTATTATCTCACCTTCTTCTGTTAGAGATTTAATATCTACTTTTAATCCCTCAATAATTTTCTCAATTTCATTACTTTCAGTTTCTGGTAAATATTTGTAATAAGACCTCCATTCATTAAATTTTTCCTCGGCTATAACAAAAAGTCTTTCCTCATTTGACAATTCAAGAGACTCCTCATTTAGATTATATTCGATTTGCTCTGTACTTTGCCTTATACCTTTTTCACTCACAATAATTTTTTACAAATTGTTTAGTTGATTTAATAAATTTTGCTCTTTTTCTTCTTCTTCTGATCGATTCTTTTCTTCAACACTTTTTGATAAATTAATTTTAATTTGTTTATCTATGTCCTTTATTTTATTTATTAAAAAGATAAATTTTTCATTTCTTTCTTTGACTTTTGTTTTTTCAATTTTATTTTTTTCTTCAAAGAATGGTAAATATATCAATTCTTGTCTTCTAGCTGAGCTTGAGTTTATCTTATTTACTAATTTTTTTTTCTCTTCAAAAGACATTTTTTTGAAATACAATGAGGTTTCAAGTAATTTTTTTAATTTCGGATTTTTTATTTTTATTTCTGGCGTCATTTAGACATAATTATATCTATTTATTTTACCACAATATGGCTTTTTCTTCAAATAAAAGCTTGTGATAATTTTTGACTTTTCTGCATTTAGCACTCTATAATCAGAAGTGCTAAACTGTTTTGTTGTTTTACAACAAGATTGCCTTATTTCAAGTCTAGTTGAAAGCTAGTTCGGAGTATTTATGATATAATTTCAAGACTTAATTTTAAAAAAAATTTTTATGGATAATATTGAAAACTTTAATAAACTTACCAAAGAAGCAAAAAAAGCACTTGTGATTGCTCAAGATCTAGCAAAACGAGAAAAGCTTGGATATGTGGGAACCGAACACATCCTTCTTGGTATTTTAAGCCAGTCCAATTCACTTGGGGCTTCTATTTTGTATAATTTTGGCGTTTCGCTCGATAATGTAAATTTAGTTTTAAAAACTGTCGGAAGGTCTAGCGTTCCTAAGCAAAGCTCAACACTTGGTGGTGGGCTTAGTGGTTATGCTAAGGAAGTTCTTGAGGGTGCATATAAAACTGCTCTTGAATTTGGCCATGCTTTTGTTGGAACTGAACACCTTTTACATTCTTTAGTTTCTCAAAATGGCACTTCTGCTATTGTTATTCTAGAAAATATGAATGTGTCGGTTGATGATATTAAAGCTCAAATACTTGAAATTTTTGAAAAAGCTAAGACAAGTCCTTCAAGTAATTTTGTCAATAATGATTTTTCAGACGATCCCCTTTCGGGAATGCCACAGCAAAACATGATAAATCCTGTAGAACTTTTTTTGAATGGGCTACAAAGTGTAATGAATAAACAAGGAGGAAACACAAAAACTTATCAAAAAACAAAAACAGATGTTTCAACCTCTACTCCTGCACTTGATTATTTTACTATAGATTTAATTGCACAAGCCAAAAAAGGTGAACTTTCGCCTGTTATTGGAAGGAGCAAAGAAATTGAAAGAGTTGTTTCAATTCTTTCAAGAAAAACGAAAAATAACCCTGTGTTAATAGGAGAACCTGGCGTAGGTAAAACAGCAATAGCTGAAGGCCTTGCACAAGCAATTCTTGCAGAACAAGTTCCTGACAATATCCTTGATAAAAGGATTTTATCTCTTTCTATGGCTAGTGTTGTGGCTGGAACAAAATACAGAGGTGAATTTGAAGAACGAATAAAACAAATAATTGATGAGGCTGAAGCTTCTGATAATATTGTTCTTTTTATTGATGAAATTCATACGGTAATTGGTGCGGGAAGTGCAGAAGGAAGTCTTGATGCTGCGAATATCCTAAAACCTGCTCTTTCAAGAGCAAAATTTCAAGTGCTTGGTGCAACAACCACAAGTGAATACAGAAAAAATATCGAAAAAGATCCTGCACTTGAAAGAAGATTTCAAACTGTAATGATTGAAGAACCAAATGAAGAAATAACTATTGAAATGATTAAAGGTTTGCAGAAATTATTTGAAGATCATCACAATCTTTTAATTTCTGATGAAGCTATTAGCTCTTCTGTTTTGCTTTCAAAAAGATATATAAACGATAGATTTTTGCCAGACAAAGCTATTGATCTTATCGATGAAGCGGCCGCAAAAAGAAGAATTGGCACAAAAAAACCAAACGATAAAGTAAAAAAATTACATAAAAAATTAAGCCAAATTACAGAGAAAAAAGAAAAAGCTGTTGGTAATCAAGATTATGAAAAGGCTGCAGACTTAAGAAATGAAGAATTACAGCTTATAAAAGAAATTGACAGCTTAAAAACTGAAAAAACACCAAGAGAAAAAAGAGAAATTTTAAGCGCTGAAGACATTGCATCTGTTGTTTCAAATATGACAGGAGTTCCTGTAACTAAGCTTGTTTCTGATGACATTAATAAGCTTAAAAATCTTGAGGCTTCCCTTAAAACTAGAATAATTGGACAAGATGAAGCAGTTTCGGCTATTTCTCAAGCTATTAGAAGATCTAGAGCAGGTTTTGCTGATGAAAGAAGGCCAATTGGTTCTTTTATATTTTTAGGACCTACAGGGGTTGGAAAAACAGAACTTGTGAAAGCACTTTCTGAAGAAGTTTATAATGATCCAAAATCACTTATTAAAATTGATATGAGTGAATTTATGGAAAGACATAATGCTTCAAGGCTAATTGGAGCAACTGCTGGTTATGTTGGTTATGAAGAAGGTGGACAACTTACTGAAGCTGTAAGAAAACGCCCTTATAGTGTTCTACTTTTTGACGAAATTGAAAAAGCCCATCCTGATGTTTTTAACTTACTTTTACAAATTCTTGAAGATGGAGAATTAACTGATGCAAAAGGAAGAAGAGTGGATTTCAGAAATACAATTATTATTATGACATCAAACATTGGTGCAAAAAGACTTACTGAAAGTGCTGCTTCGATCGGGTTTTCTGGTGGAGATAAAGACTTTGAAAAAGCTCTTTCAAATTACAATGAAGTAAAAGATGATATTTTATCAGATCTAAAGGATCATTTTAGACCAGAATTTTTGAATCGTGTTGATAAAGTAATTGTTTTCAAAGCTCTTACTCCAGACAATATTGAAGAAATTGTAAAACTTCACTTAGAAAAACTTCAAAAAAGAGTTTCTGGGAGAGGAATAAAAATTGAAAGTAGTAAAGGTGCGCTAGAACTTTTGTCAAAAGTTGGATTTGATCCAAAATACGGAGCTAGACCTGTAAGAAGAGCAATTCAAGATCTTGTTGAAGATCCATTAACTCAAATGTTTTTAGAAAAAGGAGTTCTTTCAGAACAAAATGTGAAACTTGTTAAAAATGGATCTAAGATTGAAATAGTTTTTGAATAATTTTCTTATTTTTTAAAATTTTTAAGTGTTTTCAAAATTTTGCCTTGATTTTTAAACTTTTTGTAAAAAAGGCCTTAATTTTTTTTAGCGATGATTTTGGGGCTAATATAAGATGATTTTTTATGAGCACTTTTGAGTTAAAAACGGCTTGGCCAATTACTTTTTTTCCGAAACCGAGGATAAATTTCCGCAGGAGGAATTTATCCGTTGCTCGTAAATATTATTTTATATTAACCAAATAAATTTTAATTTAAAAAAACTTAAGACCTTTTCTGCTTTTTGTTATTGACATAGGCAAAAATAGCTTTAATATAATGTAGCTATTTTAAAGATTTTCTTTTTTTCAAATTGGCAAGTCTAGGATTTTACTTTTTAATAGCTAATAATTTTTTAATATTGACTTGTCTACAAAATCTATGAAAACAAAGTATGTTTACAGTGATGTGATGGAGGATTTACTTTCTTCTTCAGAAATGGACTTCACACCTCCTTTACCAGGAACTCTCGTTGAAGGAGAAGTTATAAGTGTTGTTAAAAACAAAATTCTTGTAGATCTTGGCGGAGTTGCTACTGGTGTTATTAGTGGCCAAGAAGCACAAGACAGTCAAAACACCATCAAAGATTTGAAAGAAGGCGATGTTATCTCTGCTTATGTTCTTGATGATGAGAATGAAGATGGTCTAGTTGTTCTTTCTTTACGAAAAGCTAGCCAAAAACAAACATGGAACAAATTTGTTGATGCTTATGAAAAAGGTGAAACAATCTCTGTATCCCCTAGTGAAGCAAATAAAGGAGGTCTTCTTCTTAATATTGATGGAATTAAGGGATTTATTCCGGTTTCACAGCTCGCACCTCTACATTACCCAAGGGTAAATGGTGCAAATTCAAGCCAAATTCTTACAAGACTTCAAAAATTGGTTGGTCTTGATTTGAAAGTAAAAATTCTTAATTTAGATAAAGAAGGTGGAAAATTAATTCTTTCAGAAAAAGCAGCAGAATCAGATAAACGTGATGAAGCATTAGATAAGCTTGAAGTTGGGCAAAAAGTAAAAGGAAAAGTTTCTGGAATCGTTAATTTCGGTATATTTGTTACATTTAATGGTCTTGAGGGTCTAGTACATATTTCAGAAATTGCATGGGGACATGTAAAAGATCCAAATGATTTTGGAAAACTTGGAGATGAAGTTGAAGTTTTAGTAATAGGTAAAGAAAAAGAAAAAATCAGCCTTTCGATGAAAAGACTTGTTCCAGATCCGTGGGTTGAAGCTGCAAAAAAATATAAAGTTGGAACTATTATAGAAAGTGAAATCAATAGAATTACGCCATTTGGAGCTTTTGTAAAACTAGACGAAGACATTTCTGGACTTATTCATGTTAGCGAGATTAGTCCTGATGAAGGAGAAGACAAACCTGAAGAAAAACTAAATGTTGGAGATAAAGTTAAGGCAAAAATAATTGCAATTGATCCAGATGAACACAGAGTTGGACTATCGATCAAAGAAGCTGTGGATGAGAAAAAGCCAAAAAAAGAAAAAATAGAAGTTGAAGAAGAAACAGCTTCCGAAACAGAGGAAGATAAATAATCAAAATAAAAAGAGGTCTTGAAGGCCTCTTTTTTTATTCTTCAATCACATAAGGATTAAGTAGATTTTCATCTTTGGAATCACTTATTTTGTAAATATCTTTATCAATTTTTTTAAGTCTTTTAGAACTAGTGTTATATGTTTTTACTGTTGTTTCTAATTGTTTTCCAAGCTTTGTGAAGCTTTCTTCATATTTTTCAATATCTTTTGATAAAAGAACGATCTTTTCAATTATTTCCTTTACTGATCTTTCAATTTTTAATGACTTTAAACCTTGTAAAACTGTTTGCAAATAGGCGTAAAATGAAATTGGAGAAACTACAATTATATGTTTTTTAAATGCGTAAGTTATTATATCTGTACTCGATAATGACTCTTTTGAATTACTGTAATTTAATAAATTTAAATAAATTCCTTCAGCTGGAATAAACATAAATGCAAAATCCGATGTGTTTTCTTCTGGCCTTATATATTTTGAAGTTTCATCTATTCTGTTTTTCAAATCTATATTAAATTTTTTAATCAATTCTTTTTTTCTAATTGGATCATTTTCTTGTTCTATTAAATTAAATTTTTCTAATGAAAACTTTGAATCAATTGGAATGATTTTATCTTGAAAATAAATAACAGCGTCGACAATTTCGTTATTTTTAAAGCGATATTGCATTTGATAAAACTTTGGAGGAAGAATGTTTGACAATAAAGCTTCGAGATAAAACTCCCCTACAACTCCTCTTTTTTTAGGGCTACTTAAAATATTTTCTAAACTTTCCAGCTTTTGTGAATAATTCAAAACTTGTTTATTTGTTTCCTTGATTTTGGCCAATTCAGAGGAAACCTCCATAATTATTTCTTTGTGTTGTGTAAACTGATTTTGTAGGGTTTTTGATGATGAACTGATGGAATCAAACAATTTTTCATCCAATTTTTCAAGTTTTCCTGAAATTTCCGATTTATCACTTCTAACTGAATCAATTAATAATTTTATATAATCATTTTCTTTCGGTTTTTTTTCGTTTTCTAATTGTTTATAAACCAAAAAAAGTAATGCCCCTGCTGTTATTAACAGTAAAAAAAGTATAATTTCTTGCATAGTTGTTTTTAAATTTGTTTGAATTATAGCGTATTTAACTTTACTTTAACATAATTTTTCCGTATTCTTTTTTTGATTTTACTTGAGAAAAATTTATGTCAAAAAAAATTTCTGATCTGGCCAATCTACTTGGACTTGATCAAAAAGAACTAAAAACAAAAATGCTTGAAATGGGCATTAAAATAACTAGTAGATCGAGAGTAATTGATGATACTGATTTTGGTCTTGTTTTAGATAAGCTTTCAAAAAAAAGTAATTCTCTTAATAATTCAAAAGTCGTTAAAGAAAAATCTTTAGTTGATGAAGTTTTGGAAGAAGATGAAAACGAAGAAAAAGATTTAGGAGATATTTATGAAAACATTGTAGAGCAAGAAAGAGAAAGAGAGATCATCAAATCTCAAAGAAAAGCCACTGCGGGGAAAGATGATAAATCAAAAAAATTAGATTTTATAAAAAATCAAAAACAAGAAGAATTTAAAAAAAATAAATTACTTGAAATTGAAGAACAAATAACAATTAAAGAATTTGCTGAAAAATCTGGTTTTTCTCCTGCAAAAATTATTGGAGAACTTATGAAAAATGGAATCCTTGCAAACATAAATCAATTTATTGACTTTGAAACAGCTCAAATCATCGCAGATGATTTAGGTTTTAAGGTAAAAAAAGTACATAAAGTGGGTCAAGCTGAAGATTTTTTAAAAGGTGATATTTCTTCTTTACTTGCCCAAGATGAAGCAGAAGATTTAGTTACCCGCCCTCCTGTTGTAGTTATCATGGGACATGTTGATCATGGAAAAACAAAACTTTTAGATACTATAAGAAATGCTGATGTTATATCAACAGAAGCTGGAGGAATTACACAACACATTGGAGCTTATCAAATTGAAAAAAATGGAAAAGCAATTACTTTTCTTGATACTCCCGGTCATGAAGCCTTTACTGCAATGAGAGCTAGAGGTGCAAAAGTTACTGATATTGCAGTTCTTGTTGTTGCTGGTGATGAAGGAGTAAAGCCACAAACAATTGAAGCTATAAATCACGCAAAAGATGCAGGAATACCGATAATTGTTGCTATAAACAAAATGGATAAAGCTGGGGTTAATCCTGATAGAGTTATGATGGAACTTGCAGAACAAGGTCTTCAACCAGAGGCTTGGGGAGGAACTACTATTTTTGTAAAAATTTCAGCACTAACTGGAGCAGGAGTAGATGAACTACTTGAAATGATTTTGCTAACTGCAGAAATGGCTGATTTAAAAGCTAATCCAAACAGAGAGGCTATCGGAACGGTAATTGAATCACACCTTGATCCAAATCTTGGTCCTGTTGCAACAATTCTAGTTAATTCAGGTACTCTAAAAATTATGAACAACATTGTTGTGGGGCACAGTTATGGAAGAATTAAACTATTAAAAGATCATCGAGGAAATTCATTGAGGACTGCGGGGCCTTCAACTCCAGTTTTGATTGTAGGAATGCATCAAGTTCCTCAAGCTGGAGATATTTTACAAGTTGCCAAAGATGAAAAAACTGCGAAGAATAAAGTTTCTGAGATTTTGTTAATGGAATATCATAAAAATCAAGCAGACGGAGGTGTTCATCAGTTAATTAGTACTATCAAATCAGATAAAATTTTGAAAATTATTTTAAAAGGTGATGCAAAAGGTAGTATTGAAGCGATTCGTTCATCACTTTTAAAAATTAAAGATGAAGAAGTTGCTATTAAAATTATTCACAGCGCTGTTGGGCCAATTACTGAGTCTGATATAATGATGGCTAGTGCCGGAAATGCAATTGTGATTGGTTTTGATGTTGATTTTAATACTCCAAATGTAAAGAAGCTTGCTGAAAGAGATAAAATTGAAGTTCGAATGTATCAAATTATTTATAAACTGATTGAAGATGTTACTTTACTTTTGAGCGGACTTATTGCACCTGAACAAGTGGAAGTTATTTTGGGAAGAGCAAAAGTAAAACAAGTTTTTTTCCGAAAAAAGAATGAGATGATAATCGGTCTTGGTGTTTTAAATGGTAAACTTGTAAATAAAGCGAAATTAAAAATATATAAATCTAGTTCAAAATCAGAAGAAACTCCTGATGGACTCGGTGAAATTAAATCACTTAGAAAAGGCGATAAAGAAGTAAAAGATATAAATGAAGGTAATGATTGTGGAATTAAGTTTGTTGGTGCACCAATTATTGAAGAAGGAGACATTTTGGAAGCTTATATCATCGAAGAAAAGAAAAGGTCTTTATAAAAAAATTAATTATGTACTATAGTAAACTTTTTGGTAAAACAAAAAAAACTGTTCCTTCTGATAAAGACAGTATAAATGCAAGATTATTAACACAAGCTGGGTTTGTAGAAAAAAATTCTGCTGGTGTTTATAATTATTTACCTCTTGGACTTCGAGTTCTTAAAAAAATTGAAAATATTGTAAGAGATGAAATGAATAAAGTTGGTGGACAAGAGCTACTCATGCCCGTTCTACATTCGATTTCTTTTTGGGAAAAAACTGGCAGAAATAAAACGATGGAAGACATCCTTTTCTTTACTGGCAAAAAAAATGAATTTGTACTTGGTCCATCTCATGAAGAAATTATTACTCCACTTTGTTCGTCTTTTGTTCAATCTTATAAAGATTTACCTCTTAGTTTGTATCAAATTCAAGAAAAGTTTCGCTTTGAAGCAAGAGCAAAATCTGGTGTTCTTAGAGGGCGAGAATTTGGGATGAAGGATTTGTATAGTTTTCATATTGATGAAGAAGATTTGGAAAAATATTATGAAACGGTTAAAGAGGCTTATTTGAAGGTATTTGAAAGATGTGGGCTTAAGGCTTATGTTATTGAGGCTTCTGGAGGTGTATTTTCTGATAAATTTTCTCATGAATTTCAAGTAGCGACACCTGCTGGTGAAGATACTATTATTACTTGTAGTTCCTGTGAATATGCGCAGAATTTAGAGATTGCGACTGGGAAAGTTTCCGAATTTGAAAATGAAGAAAAAGAGGGAGAATTAAAAGAAGTTCAAGCTTCTCATGGCCCTTCTGTAAGGGAAAGTGCGGATTTTCATAATGTTGATGAAGCAAAAGTTTTAAAAACTGTAGTTTATGAAATTGAAGATTTGGGGCTTGTTGGAGTAGTAATTCGGGGAGATTTAAATGTTAACGACTATAAACTTGAAAAATATTTCAAGAAAAAAGTACGACCTGCAGAAAGTGTTGTATTGGAAAAATCAGGTTTAGTATCTGGGTTTATTTCACCTGTTCAAAATAAATCAGGTATTTCTTTTATTGCAGACCATTCTATCAAAAATATTTCTAATTTTGTTACTGGAGCTAATAAAAAAGACTTTGATTTTATAAATGTTAACTTAGGCAGAGATTTCCAAATTAAAGATTTTGTCGATTTAGTTGAAGTTAAGTCTGGTTTTAAATGTCCAAATTGTGACGCTGAATTAAATGAACTTAAAGCTATAGAAGTAGGAAATATTTTTAAACTTGGAACGAAGTTTTCTGATAGTTTTAATTTTAAAGTAACGGATAAAGACGGAACAAGTAAGCCAGTTTTAATGGGTTGTTATGGAATTGGAACAACTCGTCTTGTTGGGACTGTTGTTGAGGCAAGCCATGATGATAAAGGTATTATTTGGCCTAAGAATGTATCGCCTTATCTTGTTCATTTAATTAAGCTTGGAAATAGTCCTGAATTAAATAAACAAGCTGAAGAAATTTATAATAATTTGTTAGAAAATAATATTGAAGTTTTGTTTGATGATAGAGATGAAAGTGCTGGAACAAAACTTAATGATGCAGATTTAATTGGTCTTCCAATTAGAATTGTTATTAGTAATAGAACACTTTCGGAAGATTCCGTTGAATGGAAAGAAAGAAATCATTCAGACAGCTCTTTAGTTAATTTTTCGGAATTATTAGATAAAATTTTAAAATTTTAGTTTATGAAAGTAATGATTTTAGGAAAAAATGGGAGACTTGGAAGTGTTTTGCTTAGTAAACTTTCTGAAATTTCAGGTGTTGAAGTATTTTCCTTCTCACATAGAGAACTTGATATTTTAGATAAAGACACTTTATTTCATAAAGTTAATGAAATTTGTCCTGATTTTGTTATTAATTGTGTCGCTTATAATGATGTGATAAAAGCTGAAGATGAGGGAAAAGAGATCGCACATGCTTTAAATGCTGAAGCTTTAGTGTATTTATCCGAATATTGTAATTTGAATGATTCTGTTTTAATTCATTTTTCTACTGATTATGTGTTTGATGGAAAAAAAGAAGATTTTTATCTTGAAGATGATCATCCAAATCCGCTTAATGAATATGGATTATCTAAATTTTTAGGAGAAAAGGCTGTAAGAGAGACTTGTTTGAAATATTATATTATTAGAACTGCTTGGCTTTTTGGAAATGGCCAAAGTTTCGTTGATAAAATGATTGAACTTTCAAAGCCTCAAAATGAGATTAAAGCTACAAATGATAAAGTTGGCTCACCTACTTATATTCCAGATTTGGCTGATTTTGTTATAAATAATTTTGTTTTAGAAAGACCTGATTTTGGAATTTATCATGGAGTAAATGATGGGAAGGTTTCAAGATATGAACTGGCTAAAAAGGCACTTGAGATAATTGGTTCTAAATGTAGTGTGTTGCCTGTTTCAAGTGATGAGTTTCCGTCTAAGGCAGTTCTCCCTGATTTTGCTCCGTTACTAAATACAAAACTTAATAAACTAAGGAGTTTTGAAGAAGCTTTAACTGAGTATTTGAAATAATTTTTTATGAATAAAAATATTGCAGTCGTTGGAAATACAGATTTTACACATATTATGGAGCTAAATAGTCTTTTTAAAGATGCTATTCTTCCGAGTTACTTGAATAATTTAAGTGTTTCATTTCAACCAGAAACAGAGGAAATTCATTTGGGGGGTGCGGCTTCCGATATCGCTTATAATTTAAAACTTCTTGGACTTAACCCTTTTTTATTCTCTGTTCTTGGGAGTAATTTTCAAGAATTTTTTGATAAATTTAATGCAAATGGAATTTCAACTAAATACATTCAAGTTAATAAAAAGGCTTTAAGCCCATCTTCTTATATACTTAATGATAGGAACAAAAACCAACTTACAATTTTTTCTTCGGCTTGTACCTTAGATCACAATTTTTGCATGGATTTTGCCGATTTAAAATCTTCGGATATAGAATTTGCGATTTTGTCTTCTAATACACAAGATCGAATGATAGCTTTTTCAAGAGATGCTAAAAAACGAGGAATTCCTTATATTTTTGATCCTGGTCAATCTATTACTTCAATTAGTGATGACAATCTTTATGAACTCACTTTTAATTCAATGGGGATTATAGTAAATGCCTATGAATTTACTTTAATGCTTAAAAAACTTGGTCGATCTGTTGAAGACTTAACTGAAAGGCTTAAATTTGTAGTAAGGACAAAAGGGCTTGAAGGTAGTGAGGTTTTTACAAAAAACAATCCGTCAATTTGCGTTCCTGCTATTTTAGTAATCAATGCTGAGCCGACTGCTTGTGGTGATGCTTTTAGGGCAGGTTTTATCAAATCTTATATCGATGATGAAAATGAATTAGAACGGGCTTTAAAATATGGCACTGTTTCGGCTTCTTTTGCACTTGAAAAATCAGGAACCCAAAGTCATAAATTCGATTTGGAAACTTTTTATAATAGACTTGAAGAACATTTTCCTGGAACGAGTCGGGTTGGGTAGGTTTGGGAAGTTTTTTCTACTACTATTTAAATTTTTAAAAGATATTATTCTATGTCTTCAATTTCTTTTACTAGGATTTTTTCTGACATTTCTTTGAATTTCTGCATTTTTCCTATTATAAGCTCTTTATTTTCTTCTATGTATTTTTTCTTTTTTTCAAGATTTTCCAGGCTTAGTTCGTCTATATTTAGGCAAAGATCTTCTAGGTCAGCATATTGAAGCATGGCTTTTACCTTTTTAGCGTAGGAAATTGCGATAAATGGCGTTTTAGTAATTATTGCTACAATAACTGCATGAAGGCGCATACAAATAGCTAATTCTGCATTTGTAAACTCGTCTATTACATCTTTTGGATTATCTTCAAAATTTATTATTTTTCCTTCTAATTTTTCATGTTGTTTTCCGTCATTTTCTACGCCTGTTTCAAAATTTATTAAAATGCTCGGTTTTCCCTCTTTTTTAATAAATTTGTTTAATTCTTCTGTAATTTTTTCTGGAAAATTTTTAAATTCTCGAAGTGCGATAATTATTTGTTGTTTTCTTTGGGGCGTTATGTTTTTTGCGTTTAAAACAAAGGCCGGATCGCTTAAAACTTTTATTTCTTTTTTTCCTCCGATTTTTTCGAGTTGAAATTTTGATTCCTGATCCCTTAAATAGATTTTGTAGGCTTTGTTAAAAATGTATTTAATTATTTTCTTTGTGATGAAGTCGTGATTATCCCCTACACTTTGACAAAACACAATTATTGGTTTCTTGTAGAAGATTGCGAATAGAGCCTGAATTGCCCAAATGTAATTTGCCCTTTTTGATGGCCCTCCAAACAAATTCCCTCCTCCAAGCAAAAAATAATCGCAGTCTTTTAGTGCTTTTAAATTGTCTCTGTTTTTTAAAAACTTAATAAAACTCGTTATTCCTGCTGGAAACTTTGAAAAATGATTGTTTTCTTTAGATTCAGACAAAACAGTGATTTCATTCCCCTCAAAAAGACTCTTTATTCCAAGTAAAATCAATTCGTCGCCTATGTTTTTTGCTCCATAACTACCACAAATCAAGAGTTTTTTGTTTTTCATTTTTAAATTTAAATGTTTGTCTATGAATTTTAGATCTTCCAAATTTTTCGATTATTTCTCTATGTTTTCTTGTACCATAGCCTAAATGTTTTTCAAATTCGTAATTTGGGAACTTTTTTGAGTAATAACCTTTCATTAAATAATCTCTTGTAACTTTAGCCAAAATTGAGGCGGCTGAAATACTTTTCACGTATAAATCCCCTTTTTTTACTAAAATATATTCTGTTTCAAAAATTTGTTTGTCGTTTCCGTCGACAAGGATGATTTCTGGCTTAGGTTCGAGGTTTATTAAGCATTGTTTGAATCCAAATCTAATTGATGCGGATATATTTATTTCGTCGATTAAATCATTTGGAACGATTGAAATTGCATAAGATTTGGCTTTTTTAATTATTTCTCTAAATAGCTTTTCTCTTTGGTGTTCTGTTGTTTTTTTTGAGTCTGTTAATCCTTTAATTTTTGGTGTTTTATCAAACATAACCATAGCACAAACAACTGGGCCTGCTAGCGGTCCCCTACCGGCTTCATCTGCACCCGCCAATAAAAAAATGCCATCTTTTCTTAATTTTTCCTCTATATTTGGAATTAAGATTTTTGGCATTTAGTATCCAATATAAATTTCGAACTTATTCTTCTTTTTTCTCTTCTGCTGGTACTTCTTCTACTGGAGCGTCTTCTGCTACTGCTGGGGCTTCTTCTGCTACTGGAGCGTCTTCTTCTGCTACTGGAGCGTCTTCTGCTACTGGAGCGTCTTCTGCTACTGGAGCGTCTTCTGCTACTGGAGCGTCTTCTTCTACTGGAGCGTCTTCTTCTACTACAGATTCTTCTTCTACTACAGATTCTTCTTCAAAATCTCTTGTTGAAAATTTTGCATCTTTTCCCATCAATTCTTCTTTCATCCTTGCTGATTTTCCAAATCGTTCTCTTAAG
>Ga0334885_1001077_pt1 | contig 37468 bp, 31 predicted proteins | sample GraSluR1_MG_8_FD_207233 | JGI IMG/M metagenome (GOLD analysis project Ga0334885, IMG submission 207233) | Sludge microbial communities from methane-producing bioreactor in Wageningen University, Netherlands - Granular Sludge_31_05-R1 | ecosystem: Engineered > Bioreactor > Anaerobic >...
CTCGCTCGGCTGCTTCCGCGCGCTCGCGGACAAGCATACCCCCCGTAAGAGGCATTGCCAATCCGTCCTACGTTTTGTGCGCTGACGGGGTGCATGGTCCGTCGGTACTCCCGAATCCACTTTGCCACCTTGCAGGAGCGGCTCGGATGTTAAGCAGATTCTCCACCGTCTGGGCAGTTGTGGTACTGTTCGTCGCGCTCGGCCCCGCCCTTGCCGACGAGCCCTTGTTGCTGGTCGGCGACGGTTCGCCCGACGGCCTCGTAGTCGTCGCGGTCGATCTGACCGGCGCGGCGCGATGGTGCGGAATCGAATCGGTCGATCCGCGAGCGATCCGGGCAGTCGACGCCGAGAGCGGGCAGCCGATCGCGTTCCAGTTCATTCCCGGGGCCGACGACGACGCGCGGGCTCGCCTGGCCGGGACCGCGGTGCTGCAATTCCCGGCCGAACGCGCGGGGCCCGTGCGGTTGCGGTTCGGCGCCGCGGTCGAAGAAGAGGAGGCCCCCTGGGACGGCACCGTGAGCACGCCCGCCATCAGCGTGGTCCACGATGGCGCGAAGGCCGGCGGCTTCCCCTCGCGCATCACCTTTGCGAAGACGGGCAAGGTCTTCGAGAACTTCCGCTGGAACGACCGCGTGTACGACCGCGACCAGGGATGGTTCGGGCTTGCCAACGATCCCGAACCCAAGGTCGAGCGGATTGCGGCCGGGCCGCTGTGCACGGTGGTCCGCGTGCGGGCGCGCTACCTGGGTCCCGAGGCGAAGCAGCCCGAGTCGCAGCCCGAGGCGGTTTACGATTGGCACTATTTCCACGATCGCCCGCTGGTGTTCGTCCGGGCCTCGATGGCGCAGAAGCAGTCGTTCGCGTGGCCCGAGCATCACTTCCTCGAGTTGAACTACCCGCAGGAAGCGTTCCCCAAGTGGGCCGGCGGACAGCCCGCGAAGCAGGGCGAGTTCACCGGCTCGAAAGAGAGCCTGCGCTTCGCCGACTGGGGGGCGGTCGTCGACGGCCCGAACGCCGTGGGCATGTTCGCGTGCGGTCAAGCGCTCTTGTACGACGGGGGAGGCGGCACGTATCTGCACGCCCACGGCAGCGCCGGCTGGAACGGTTGGCGCGTCGAGCGGCCCGAGTACTCGGCGTGGCTCTGGATCGGCAGCGGCGACGATCCGGCGGCCTCGATCGCGGCCGCGGCCGACCGGGTGCCCCGCGCGCAGCGCGTGACCGTGACCGTCGATTCGGTACACGCCAAGGTGGCCGAGGCGCGAGCAAAGAGCAAAGGCCCCGGCGCGGCGTTTCCCTGGTGGGCGGGCTGTGGGGCCGCGATCCTCGAGGCCCAGGGGCGCCTCGAAGAGGCGGCCCGGGCCGCCGAGGGCGCCATGCCCCCAAGCTGGGACGCCTTCCACGACGACGACCTGGGCGTGATTCTCGAACGGCTCGAGCAAGGCATTCGCCTGGTCAACCTTTTCGACCGGGCCGACGGCAAGCAGTTGCTCGTGTCCGATCCAATGCCGCTGTTCCATCTGACCTTGCGTCATGCCGACAGCAAGGAGGAAGTGCGCCTCGCCGCCGATTCCGGTTGGAGCCGCGTGGCGTGCGAGCGTCTCGACTCGGACGGCCGGCTGCTGCGCTGGGAGGCCCCCGTCGACCGGCGCCTCGGCGCGCTTCGCGTCGAGGTGCGGGCGAAGCCGCTCGACGAGGTGGGCGCGATCGGCTGGACGCTGGCGATCGACAATCCGAGCGACCGGTGGAGCCTGTGGCGCGTCGTGTTTCCGCAGGTCGCCGTGGCCGACCTGGGCGCCGACGGCTGCGTGCTCTACCCGCAGGCGGCCGGGGTCGTCCGGCGGAACCCCTGGCAGGGCAACTTTCGCTACTCGGGCACGTACCCCAGCGGTTGGACGAGCCTGCAATTCCTGGCCGCCTACCAGCCGGAAGGGCCGGCCGGGCTCTATCTCGGCATGCACGACCCCTGGGGAAGCACCAAGGACATCGTGGCCCAGAGCCGCCCGTCGACCGGCGGCGTGGTGCTGGCCTTCGATCATCCGGCCCCCGACATGGGCGTGGCGGGAAACGACTTCGAAGTCGCGGGCCAGGGCGTCGTCGGGCTTCTGCGCGGCGACTGGTACGACGCCGCCGTGACCTACCGCAACTGGGTGCGCAAGGAGGCGAAATGGTTCCCGAAGCTCACCGCCGAAGGGCGTGAAGACACGCCGTCCTGGATGCGGGAACTCGCGTGCTGGGCCCTCAGCGGCGGGGCCCCCAAGGAGTGCGTCGAGCCGGTCAAGGAGTTCGCCCGGGCGTTGGGCGTTCCCGTCGGCTTCCACTGGTACAACTGGCACCAGATCCCCTTCGACAACGACTACCCGCACTACTTCCCCACGAAGGAAGGCTTTGCCGAGGCGGTTGCCGAGCTGCGCGAGGCGGGCGTCCACGTGATGCCGTACATCAACGGGCGGCTCTGGGACACGCGCGACAAGGGCGTCGACGACTTCGAGTTCACCGCGCTGGCCCGGCCCGCGGCAACCAAAGACGAGCAGGGCGAGCCCTACGTCGAGATGTACCGCAGCAAGGAGACCGACGGCAGCCGCGTCGCCCTGGCCGTTATGTGCCCGGCCACCGAGTTGTGGCAGAACAAGGTCGGCGAGATCGTGCTCCGCCTGTTCGACGAGTGCGGCGTAAGCGGCGTGTACATCGACCAGGTGGCGGCGGCCCGGCCGCGGCTCTGCTTCGACCGCTCCCATGGCCATCCGCTGGGCGGCGGCCCTTGGTGGACCCAAGCCTACTGGACCCTCATAGACCGCATCCGCGAGGCCATGCCGGAAGACCGCATGCTCACGACCGAGTGCAACGCCGAACCGTACACCCACGTGTTCGACGGCTATCTCACCTGGCATTGGCAGTACGACGGGCAGGTGGCGGCATTTCCGGCCGTGTACGGCGGCGCGATCCAGATGTTCGGCCGGGCCTACCGCGGCGGTCCCACCAAGGACCTTGCCCTGCGCATGAAGGCCGGCCAGCAGCTCGTCTTCGGCGAGCAGATCGGCTGGATCTCGCCCGGCGTCGTCAAGGAGGAAGAGAACGCCGAGTTCTTCCGCCAGGTCGTGCGACTCCGGCACCGTTTCCGCCGCTACTTCCACGCGGGCGAGATGGCGCGGCCTCCCAAGCTCATCGGCTCGATTCCCCGGGTGACCGCCGACTGGCAGTGGAGCGGCGAGTGGCCCGTGACCACCGACGCCCTCATGGCCGGGGCCTGGGTGGTGCCCGGCGCCGGCGCGGCCGGGCCCGCGCCCGAAAAGCCGCGCCTGCTGTTGCTCTTCGCCAACGTCGGCGACGAGCCGATCTCGGCACGACTCGATCTGGACGCACCCGATCAGCAGCAGTTGCTCGGGCAACTCTCGCACGTCGATCAGATCACCGCCGACGGCTCCGTCGAATCGCACGATTCGCTCGCGCCGTTGGACGACGAGATCACGTTCCCGCCGAGGTCGGTACGGGCGTGGGAGTTGAGCGGGAAGTAGTGCGCTGGATCGTCCACGGGCGGGCCCGCTTTGCGTCGTGCCGCGTTCGCGTTGAACGGCCGAAGCAAGTCGGGTAGACTGCCGTTACCCCCGCGTTTCGCGGGCCGCGACCCAGGAGACGGCAGCCACGATGCGCTCCAGCGGAATCGAAGCGATGCTCGAAATCCTCGCCGCAGGCGGCGTGCGCTACCTGTTCGGCAATCCGGGGACGACCGAGCTTCCCTTGATGGACGCCCTGGCCGGCGACGAGCGCATCCGCTACGTGCTCGCGTTGCAGGAAGTGGCCGCCGTGGCCATCGCCGACGGATACGCCCAGGCCACGCGCACCCCGGGGGTCGTCAACCTGCACATCAGTTGTGGGCTGGGCAACGGCATGGGCATGCTCTACAACGCATACCGGTCGGGCACGCCCCTGATCGTGACGGCCGGACAGCAGGACGGCCGCATGTCGTTCGAGGAGCCGATCCTCTGGGGCGACATGGTCGCGGTGGCGCGGCCCTGGACCAAATGGGCCGCCGAGGTCCGACGGGTCGAAGACGTGCCCTCGGCGATGCGGCGGGCGATGCAAACGGCCCTGTCGCCGCCGACCGGGCCCGTCTTCCTCTCCCTGCCGCTCGACGTGCAAATGGAAACGGCCGACGTCGACGTGACGCCGGTCGGCCTCCCCGACGCGCACGTTCGGCCCCCGGTTGCGGCGATGGACCGGGCCGCCCAGGTCCTGGCTCAAGCGAAGACCCCGGCGATTCTCGTGGGAAGCCGCGTCGTCGAGGCCGGCGCGGTCGAGGCCCTCGTGGCGGTTGCCGAGCGGCTCGGCGCGCCGGTGATCCACGAGGCCTACACGTCGCACGGACGGTCGAGCTTCCCTTCCGACCACGCGCTGGCCGGCGGGCTGTTGCCCTTCTGGTCGCCCGACGTGCGCAAGCGCCTGGCCGATTTCGACGTGCTGTTGGTGGCCGGCATGAAGGTCATGCAGCAGTACATCTACCACGAGCCGTCGCGGGCCGTGCCCGAGCACGTCCGGCTGGTGCAGTTCGACGACGACCCCTGGGAGTTGGGCAAGAACTATCCGGTCGAGGTGGGGGTGGTCGGCCATCCCAAGCCGACACTCGAGGAGCTGGCTTCGCGATTGGCCACGATCATGACGCCCGAGCAGCGCGAGGCCGCCGCGACCCGGGGCGCGGCGGTCGGACGGCGCCATCGCCAAGAGCGCGAAGCGCTGCGGCGCGAGGCTCGCGCGCAGTACGACCTTCGCCCGATGACCCCACTGGCGATGCTCGATCGCCTGGCGGACGTCCTGCCCGACGACGTGGCGGTCGTCGAAGAGGCGCCCACGACGTCGGGCGCCTACTTCGAGCGGATCGGGGCCTTGAAGAACGCCGACGGTTTTTTCGCTCAGCGCGGCTGGGCCCTGGGGTGGGGCCTGAACTGCGCGATCGGCGTGAAGCTGGCGTGGCCCGACCGGCCCGTGCTGGCCCTGATCGGCGACGGGTCGGCCATGTACGGCATCCAGGGCCTTTGGACGGCCGCCCGCCATCGGCTGCCGATCACGTTCGTGATTCCGAACAACACCGAGTACAAGATCCTCAAGAACTGTGCCCGGGTGCTCGACCTTCCCCAGGCCCGTCGCGAGCGTTTCGTGGGGCTCGACCTCGTCGAGCCGGCGATCGACTACCTCGGGCTGGCCCGGTCGCTGGGCGTTCCCGCCCAACGGGTCAACGAGCCGGACGATCTGACGGAAACCGTGCGCCGGGCCTTGCGGGGCGACGGGCCGCAACTGATCGAGGTCCCGGTCAAGGAGCCCACGTGACCTGGCCAGGCGAACCACGCGCGTCCGGCCGGTCGTCGAGCAACGAGTTGGCGGGCGGCACGAGCGGAAACCGCGCGTCCTGATACAATGGGGGGTGATGTGCTCCTTCCTGCCGCAATCGACGCACCATCGGCCATTTTTCCATGAGCAAGAAGCAACCCTGGTACCACGAAGGTCTTCGATTCGAGTGCACCGGCTGCGGGCACTGCTGCACGGGTGAGCCGGGATACGTCTACGTCACCAAAGCCGAGATCGCCGAGTTGGCCCGGGCGGTGGGGCTCGGGCCGGCCGAGTTCGAGGCCGAGTTCGTGCGCCGGGTGGGCCGGCGTCGCAGCCTCCGCGAGCTTCCCAACGGCGACTGCGTGTTGTTCGACAACCTGACGCGCCGCTGCCGCGTGTACCACGCCCGGCCTCGTCAGTGCCGCACGTGGCCTTTCTGGGAGTCGAACCTGGCCACGCCCGACGACTGGGACGCCACCTGCCGGGCCTGCCCCGGCGCCGGGCGCGGCGATTTGGTGCCGCTCGAAGAGATCGAAGCCCGAGCCGCCGCGGTCCAGGTGTGAGCCGGCCGCGCCCGGGATTGAGGTGCCGTTCGCGCAAGGGTTGCGGAGGTTATACTACGAAGCGGCAACGAGGGCGCAATCGCGGTCCGAGAAAGGAGCACCGGCCCGCATGGTCGGGATTGTGATCGTATCGCACAGCGAGAAGCTGGCCGCCGGGGTGGCCGAGTTGGCTCGGCAGATGGCCCCGTCCGCGGTGCCGATCGCCCTCGCCGCGGGGATCGACGATCCCGACAACCCGCTCGGCACCGACGCGGCGCGCGTGACGGCGGCTATCGAGTCGCTTGGCAACGACGACGCCGTGATCGTTCTCGTCGACGTGGGTGGCGCGATTCGAAGCGCCGAGATGTCGCTGGAGCTGCTGCCCGAGCGTCTCCGCCGCAGGGTTCGGTTATGCGATGCCCCATTGGTCGAAGGGGCCATCGCCGCGGCGGCGACCGCCGCCACGGGGGCCGACATCGACCGGGTGCTGGCCGAGGCCCGGGCCGCGGGCCGGGCCAAGCTGGGCGATTCGACCGCGGCCCCGGCGGCCGGCTCGGGCGGTGGGGCCTGCGACGCCAGCATGCGGCTCGTCGTCGACCACGAGCACGGGATCCACGTCCGGCCCGCCGCCCAAATCGTGGCCACGGCCAGCGGGTTTCGTTCGGAGGTCTCGGTGCGCGATCTGACCAATGGCCGGCCCCCCGCTTCGGCCAAGAGCATCCATGAACTCATGGTGCTCGGCGTGGGACAAGGCCACGAAATCGAGATCGCCGCCCGGGGCCCCGACGCCCGGCAGGCACTGGCCGAGCTTGCCGACCTGGTGCGTTCGGGCTTCGAGACGTTGGCCCCCGTCGCCTCGCCACGCCCCGTCGAAGCGAAGGGGCAGATCACTCGGCGCGCCGAGGCCGAGGCGACCTGCGCCGCGCGGATCGCGGCGACCGCCGCGTCGCCGGGCATCGGCCTGGGCCCGGTCACGCATCTGGAACGGACCATGCCGACCGTCATTGAGGAACCGGCCGGCAAGCCGGGGGCCGAGGCCGACCGGCTCGATCGCGCCGTCCGTGCCGTGGTCCGCGAGTTGAAGCAACTGGTCGAGTCGCTCCGGCAGGCCGACGCTTCGGCCGGCGCGGCCGACATCCTGGTCGCGCACCAGGTGCTTTTGGAGGATCCGGCCCTTCGCCGCCGGGTCGACGAGGCGATCGCCGGGGGCCGGCGCAGCGCCGCCTCGGCCTGGAAGGCCGCCATCGACCGGATCGTCGCCGCGTACCAGATCCTCGAAGACCCCTATCTGCGTGCCCGGGCCGCCGACGTGCAGGACGTGGGCCTCCGCGTGTTGCAGCGGCTTGCCGGGTTCGCCGACGTCGGGGCCATCTGCAAGCCGGGCGTGCTCGTGGCGGCCGACCTCCGCCCGAGCGAAGCGGCTCGGCTCGACCCCGAGGTCGTGGCGGGGATCTGCACGGCCGCGGGCAGCCCAACCGGGCACAGCACGATCATCGCGCGCATGTTGGGCATCCCCATGGTGGTCGGGGCCGGCCAGGCCGTCCTCGACCTGCCCGAGGGAGTTCTGCTCGCCTTCGACGGACAGACCGGCGACCTCTGGATCCGCCCCAACGACGCGACCGTGGCTTCGCTCGACGAGCGCCGCGGCGCGCAGCGCCGCGCGGCGGCTTGCCGGATCGACGCGCTCGGCAAGCCGGCGACGACCCGCGACGGGCACCGCGTTCGATTGCTGGCCAACGTGCCCAACCTGACCGGCGCGCGCCAGGCGATCGCCCTGGGGGCCGAAGGGGTCGGCGTGCTGCGCACCGAGGTTCTTTTTCTCGACCGGGCCACGCCTCCCGACGAACGGGAACAATACGAGACCTATCGAGCGATCGCCGAGGTGATGGGCGAGCGCCCCGTAATCGTGCGCACCCTCGACGCCGGGGGCGACAAGCCGGTCGGGTTCCTCCGGCCGAAGGCCGAGGCCAATCCCCAACTCGGATGGCGCGGCATCCGCCAGAGCCTCGCCTCGCCCGAGCTTTTCGTGCCGCAGCTGCGGGCCATCCTTCGCGCCGGGCACGAGCACCCCGTGAGCGTGCTGCTGCCCATGGTGGCCACCGTCCGCGAGTTGTGCCAGGCGCGGCAGATAATCGATCGAGCCCGCGCCGAACTGCTCGGCGAGGGCCTGCCCGTGGCCGAGCGGACCGAGGTGGGCATCATGATCGAAGTGCCCGCCGCCGTCGCTTTGGCCGACGACCTGGCGGCCCGGGCCGACTTCTTCAGCATCGGCACGAACGACCTGAGCCAGTACGTGATGGCGGCCGATCGCACGAACCCGGCCGTGGCCGAGTTGGCCGATCCCCTCGAGCCGGCCGTCTTGCGCATGATCGACCAGACGGTGCGCGCGGGCCGAGCGAAGGGCATTCGGGTGTGCGTGTGCGGCGAAGTGGCCTCCGATCCCGCGGCCGTGCCGATCCTGGTCGGACTGGGCATTGACGAGTTGAGCATGAATGCGTCATCGATCCCGGCGGTCAAGGAGGCCCTGGCCCGATGCCGGCGCGACGAGGCCCGCACGATCGCCCGCCGGGCCACCCGACTCGACTCGGCCCGAGCGGTGCGCGACCTCGTTCGCGAGAAGACTTTGGGTGGTTGACGCATTTTGGGTAAAGGTTCGAGATCCGGAGCGTTCGGGGCGAGGAGCCGTTGACCGGAGCATCCGGCGTCGCCCAGCGCGCTGCGGGCGACGTTTGGCTTGGCCGGCGCCCGGCAAGAGCCCCCGGCGCGGTCACCGTGCCACGATTCTGCCCCTCTGCGGGGCGGGTCATGGGCATTTGGGTGGGTTCCGCAGTTGACGAATCGCGGGCGAATCGGCATACTTCCGTCTACTGGCAGATCAGCAACCGAACTCGGGCCTAGGAAGTCGTTCCTTTCCGCAAAAGTGGTTGACGATCTCCCGTTTGGTTCCTGGTTTTCTGAATTTGTGGAAAGGACCGAGGTCCATGACGAACATCTACATCGGTAACCTCTCGTACGACGCCACCGAGGACGACATCCGTCAGGCGTTCGCGGCTTTCGGAGAGGTCTCATCAGTCAAGATCATCACCGATCGTGAGACGGGCCGTTCCCGCGGCTTCGCCTTCGTCGAGATGCCCGACGCCAACCAGGCGAAGGAGGCGATCGAGGCGGTCAATCTCAGCGACATTGCCGGTCGCCGGGTCACCGTGAACGAGGCACGGCCCAAGGCCGACCGTCCTCGGCGCGGTGGCGGCGGCGGGGGAGGTGGCGGGGGCGGCCGCGGAGGCCGCGGGCGCTGGTAGGGGGTTCCCCTTCGACGGCGCGTTGCCGACGGGTTTGCGCCGGGGGGGGGCCCCTCTCCCTGCGACGGGAGCCGAGGCGCTGCCGCCGGCGCGCCGAAGACCGCGACTCGATGGAAATCGTTTGCTCGCCGCGTGGGTCGACCGGCCCATTCGCAGCGGACATACGACCCCGCGGCATTGCGCCGCGAGGGTCGGGCACGTTGGTGTGACCTCGCCGGCGGTGGGAGGCTCATCGAATGACCGCAAGTCTGCGTCGTGGGGTTGCGTTGGCGGTGCTGTTCGGCGCTTGGGGTGGGCTGCTCGCCGGCCCGCCGGAAGCGCAAGAGCCGAACGACCTGAGCGGCCTGTTGAAGCCGCAGCCCGCGCCGTCGGTTGCCTCGGGGGACGATTTGCTCAAAGCGGCCGCCGAGGGGCAGACGGCCCTGGTTCGGCGGTTGCTCGACGAGGGCGCCCCTCTCGACGCCCTCGATGCCAACCGGCGCACGCCCCTGCATCTGGCGGCCAGCCGGGGCCATGCCGACGTGGTCGGGTTGCTGCTGGCGAAGATCACGGGCAAGGCAAAACCGGGGCAGACCTCGATCATCGAGTTGCCGAGCTCTCCGCCCTCGAAGTTCCAGGCGCCGTCGCCCGGGGCCATGGACCCGCCCGAGACGGATCCGCGGCAGCCCGGGCCGACGCCGTCGCTCTTCGACGGGCCGGCAGGATCGCCGCGTTCGGGCGGGCTCTCGTTCGACGAGTATCTCGCGGGGATGTCTTTCGACGCCTACTTGAAGCGGGCCAAGCTCATCGATGCCCAAGACAACCTGGGGCTGACGCCGCTGCACCTGGCGTCGTACAACGGCCACGACAAGGCGGCCGCCCTGCTGATCGACGCGGGGGCCGACCTGCAGCCGAAGGGGCAATTCGATCTGACGCCGCTTCATCTGGCGGCGGGCCGCGGCCATCGGGCCGTCGTCGAGCTGCTGCTGGGCCGAGGAGCGCCGGCCGGCGCCCGGAACTCCCAGGGCGCCACCGCCGACCAGACCGCGGCCGATCCACAGATCGCCGAATTGATCCGCCGTGCCATCGCCCAGGCCCAGGAGATCGTCCCCCCGGGGCCGATGCCGGTCGACCCCGACCGTGTGGATCCCGGCGGCATGGAACCGCCGCCGGCGCCGATCGGCCAAGAACAGTATCCCCTGTCGCCGCAGCAGCGGAAGTTGGTCGACGAGTTCGGCTATCCCCCGGCCTTCGCGCTGACCTTCATTCGCCAGGAGATCGCCGGCGAGACGATCGACGCCCGCATGGAGACGTGGCAGTACTACGACTGCCGCACGACGTTCAGTTTCTTCAACGGCCGATGCACCTCGGCCAAGGAGTTGGAGCAGATTCCGTCGGGCCGGGCCATGTTGGTCTGTAAACCGACGGAGTTTCGCGGGGGGATGTCGATCGACGAGGTGCGGCGCAAGCTGCAAGACCCGGAGTTTCGCCCGGTGACGGCCCGCGAGTTGGGGCTCGACGCCCAGTTGCTCCAGAACACGAGCCTCTGGATGGGCGGCGGGCTGATGCTGAGCTTCGTCGGCGACGAGCTGGTGTGCGTGCAGTGCCTGCCTCGATTCGCCGTTACCCCGCCCCCTTACGTCGAGAGGAGTGCCCCGTGAACGTCACGAGCCACCGTCTCCGATCGTCCCGCCGTTGGCGCAGCCGCCGCGGGGCGGCGGTGCCTTTCGTCCTGGCCGCGGCGGCCGTCTTGTACACATCCGTGAGCCTGGTGAGCGATACCTACTCGGCGGGGCACGCGCAGATGTTCCTCATGGCACTGCGCGCGCATTCCGACGATTTCGTGCAGATCCAGAGCGATATCCTCACGCAGCGGCGCGACCGGGGCGACATCTCCCATGCCGAGTGCGAGGCCGCCATCGAAGAGCTGCACCGCAACCGCCCCCTCTTCGACGAGGTCCTGCAGCAACTCATCGAGCGGCAAGAGCAGATGCGAGACGTGGCCGGGGGCCGCTGGGCAATCGGCGTCGGCACCACGGTGGTGGGCGCCTATCTGCCGCAGGAGCCCATCTACTTGCTCGAGTCGGCCTGGCTGACCACGGCCAGCAACTATCACAGTTGGGTCAACTCGCACGTCTTGAGCGAGCAGGAGTTTCTCGATGCGTTCCAGGCGGCGGCCGAGCGCATGCAGCGCGTCGATCGCGTGCAACACTCCCGCGACGCGGTGCGCCTGCGGGTTCATCAGTGGTTCGACCTGTGGCACGCCCGAAATGTCGAGGGCCTGCCGCCCGGGCAATTCGAGCGAAACCGGCGAGCGTACCGCGACAGTTGCCACGCCGCCTTCCAGGAGTGCCTCCAGCGGCTCCAAGGCGAAGGCTGGACCGTCGAACCCGAAGGCCTCGACGCCTTTGCGACCGAGGCCCTCAAGGCGTATTCGTTCTACGTCAAGACCTTCCGCCCCGGCATCGACGGAAGCTACTTCGTGTATCGGCAGGATCCCGCGACCCGACAGTTCGGCCCGGTGACTTTTGCCATGGAAGAGCAGGCGTCGCGACTCGTCCTCAAGTGCAGCCGGATCGACGACGATCACTACGAGTTCGTCCTGTCCCTCGTGCCCCCGTTCCCGGAGGACGATCTTCAAGCCTTTGCCGCCTTCGGACTCCGAATTCCCCAGACGGTTCGCGTGGTCGGGGAGCGTCAGGAGTCGCCCGATCGCGTCTACTACTTCAACCGGGGCCCCGAGGCAAAGCAGGTCGTCGCCACGGCCGCCAAAATGGGGGCCCTCGTGGGCGCGGCACTCGGGAACCTGTTTTCGGGCCAGATGCCCCGAATCGACGTCACGGTGCACGACGCCGTGCTCATCGTCACCCCCGACCTCCGCGACGATGCGGGCAACGTGCTGATCCAGGCCCGGGTCGACGTCGAAGTCCGAACCGGCGCCGAGGCGCACCGGGACAAGAGCACGCAAAACCTGTTGGCCAAGCCGATCCGGTAGGGCCCGTGGCCGACCGCCGGTCTTTTGCCCGCAAAAGGAACGCCCGATGAAAGTCATCCACGACGAACAGGTCGAAGCGGCCCCCGTGACGACGGAGGGAGCGGTCGGCTGCCGAATCCGTTGCCTTGTGGGCGAGTCGGACGGCGCCCCGAGCTTCAGCATGCGCCAGTTCGAGGTCGCGCCCGGCGGCTTTACGCCCAAGCACTCCCATGCGCACGAGCACGAGGTTTTCGTGCTCGAGGGGACGGGCGTGGTGCTCGACGGCCAGACCGAGCACGCCCTGCGTGCCGGGACCGCGGTTTTCGTTCCGCCGCGTGCCGTGCACCAGTTTCGCAACACGGGCTCGGGGCCGCTGGTGTTTCTCTGCCTGATCCCCCACCCTCTGCGCGACATGACCGGCCCCTGCGCCGCGGCCTGCGGATGCGACTGACCACGGGGGCCGCGACGGCGTCGTGCCCGGTCAATCGGTGCGAGTGTCCTCCGGTTTCGCCTGGTTCTGGTGGGGACGGACGACCGCCTCGTCGTCGCGCACGCGGCCGAGGTAGCGCTCGGGCACGCGGCAGTGAACCACGACCCGCGAGTCGTAGTACTGCTTCGAGAGGATCTCGCCGTGGGCGGCGAGGTAGGCCAGCAAACGTCCGTTCTCGACGCCCGTTTCGACGTCGACGTCGAGGAAGGTGCGGCTGAGGGCCTCGCTGACCGCGGCAGCCAGGTTGGCCATGCCGTAGCCCGTGCGGGCGCTAATGCCCACCGCGTTGGGATAGCGATTGACCAGGCCGTCGAGCCGCGCCCGGGTGGGCAGGGCGTCGACCTTGTTGAGCACGAGCAGCGTGTCCTTGGCTTCGATGCCCATCTCTTCGAGGACCTTGTAGGCCGCGCCGATCTGTTCGTAGACGGCCGGGTTGCCGGCATCGGCCACGTGCAGCAGCAGGTCGGCCTGGCGGGCTTCTTCGAGGGTGGCCTTGAAGCTGGCGATCAAATGGTGGGGCAAATCGCGGATGAACCCGACCGTGTCGCTCAACAAGACCGGCCCCCAACCCGGAAGCTGCCAGCGCCGCGTGCGGGTGTCGAGCGTGGCGAACAGCGCGTCTTCCGTATGGACGTCGGCGCCGGTCAGCGCGTTCAGCAGGGTGCTTTTGCCCGCGTTCGTGTAGCCGACCAGCGAAACGGTCATCAGATCGCGCCGGGCGCGAACCTCCCGCTGGCGGCGCGAATGGATCGCGTTCAACTCGGCGCGGAGGTCGGTAATCCGCTTCTCGACCAGCCGGCGGTCGACCTCGAGCTGCTTTTCGCCGGGCCCCCGCAACCCGACGCCTTTGCGCTGGCGGGAGAGGTGGGTCCACATCCGCTTCAGCCGCGGCATGGAATACTCGAGCTGAGCCAGCTCGACCGCCAGGCGGGCCTCATGCGTCCGTGCCCGGCTGGCGAAGATGTCGAGAATCAACTCGGTGCGGTCGAGGACCTTTACGCCCAGGCTCTGTTCGAGGTTTCGGGTCTGGGCGGGGGTCAGGTCGTTGTCGAAGATGACCACGTCGGCTTCGGTCATGTCGACCAGACGCTTGAGCTCCTCGACCTTGCCCTTTCCCAGGTAGGTGGCCGCGTCGGGGGTCTCGCGCCGCTGGGTCAGATGGCCGACCACTTCCGTTCCGGCTGTCTGGGCCAACCCTTCGAGTTCGGCGAGCGGCTCGCCGCATCCGGGCCGGTCCGCCGACAGCACCCCTACCAGCAGGGCCGCTTCGCTGGCCACGCTGTCGACACGGTTCATCTCACTCACGTCGATTCGATCCTCCTGATTCCGCGGATACACCTCCCCGCTCTTCTGTCATTCATTTTAACGAAAAGCGAGCCGAACGCCGCCTTCCACTCTCCTGCGACTTGCGGGAGGTCGATTTCGTCCCCCATTTGGGAGGATGCCCGGCCGGGGATCGAGGTTCGCGCACGGGGCGGCGTCGGCACGCGAGGGCGGCCCTCGTTTCCCGTCCCATGGCCTAATCGGCCTCGCCCAGTACGAGGTGTCGGTAGCTTTCGTACCGCCGTTCGTCGAGGCGGCCGTCGGCCACGGCGTCTTTGACAGCGCAGTCGTCTTCGAGGGTGTGGGTGCAGTCGGGATAGCGGCAGTGGCTCACGTAGGGGCGCAGGTCGCGGAAATACCCGGCCACCTCTTCGGGAATCACGTCCCAAAGCTGGAACTGACGCATGCCCGGCGTATCGACCACGTACCCCCCGAAGGACAGGGGCAGGAGCCTGGCCGTGGTCGTCGTGTGGCGGCCCTTTTCGGTGTCGGCGCTGACCGGCGCGATCCGCAAGTGCAGGTTCTCGTCGACCGCGTTCAGAAGCGACGACTTGCCCACCCCGCTCTGGCCGACCAGCACGCTCTGGCGGCCGGTCAGCAGGCGCTTCACCCGCGTGACGCCGAAGCCCGCCTTCGCGCTGACCAGCAACACGCGGTATCCCATCTGGCTGTAGACACCCACCAGGGGTTCGAGCGACGAGGGCTCGACCAGATCGATCTTGTTGATCACGACCACCGGCACGATGCGGGTCTTCTCGGCGGTGACCAGCAGGCGGTCGATGAGGTTGGGCTTGAGGCGCGGTTCGGCCGCGCTGGCCACGATCAGGGCCTGATCGACGTTCGCGACGAGCACCTGCTGGCGTCCGCGGCTGGCGCGGCAGAGAACGCCGCGGCGCGGCTCGACCCGCTCGATCATGCCCTCCTTCACGTTGGAATCGGCAGCCGCGCGGAACAGCACCACGTCGCCGGCCGCCACGATGTGCCGCTGGTCGGTGGCCAACGTCTTGAGGATTCGCCGCACCGCGCATTGGTACACCGTGCCGGTTTCGTCCTCGACCCGGCTCGTCAGGCCATGCACGCTCAGAACGCGGCCGCGTCGGCAGCGCGACTCGTCGACGTCGAGTTGCACGGCGAACCCAAGCTCATCGCCTCCCTCGACCTCGACGCCGCGCACGGTGCGCCGCCGGGTGAGATCGCCCTTGCCGCTGATCCGCTCGGCCTTCTCGGGCGCGTCGTCTTCGAAGCCGTGCTGTTCGAATTGGCGCGTCCAATCGCCGGGGCGGGGGCGACAAGCACGATTCTTGCGAAAGTCGGCCCGGATCTTCTTTTTCTTCGCCATAGGGTACGGGAGGTGCGGCCGGGTCGCGACCGCGGGTTGGCCGATCGGGACAACTCGGTCGAGGCCCGATCGGCATGAGGGGGTCCGTCCGACCCATCGGAGCCGTCCGAGGGACCGCTGTTTTCAAGTCTCGTCCAGGTCGATTGCCTCGTCCGCTTGGGTCCGTTCGTCGGATTCGAGGTCGATGTGGCGCCGCTCGAGGCCGGCTCGTGTCAGCAACGACTTGCCGAAAAGGCCCTCGGGAATGTCTTCGGGCGGGGGCGGCCCCACGGCGCCGATGTCTTCTGGGACATACTCCACGTCGTACTTGTGCGTGGCGATCGCCAGGACATCGCCCGGATCGAGGCGTTTCGCGGTGACGCGGATCCCGTTAACCCGAACCCCGTTGCGGCTTTTCAGGTCGCGAACGTGCCAGTAGCCGCCCGTGCACTGCAACTCGCAGTGATGGGCCGAGACGTTGGGGAACCGCAGCACAATGTCGCAGCTCTCACGCCGGCCGACGAGCAACGTCTTCTTGAGCAAGGGAATCGGGTCACCGCCCCCGCGAGGTACCAATTCGCCGAACATGCCGCTCTGTTGCTCTTGGGCTAAGGGCAGCTTACGATCGTGGGGAACCCAAACCAATGTACGCGGGTACCGGAATGCGGTCAAGCGAGCGCGCAGCCCCGGCTTTCGAGGCTTTCGATTGGCGGGCCGCCGGACTGCGGTACTACCCCCTGGGGCAGTATTTCCGTCGGCAGTTCGGGCGCCGCGCGTGGAAGGTGAGCCTCGACGCCGGCTGCGACTGTCCCAACGTCGATGGCACCCTCGCCAGCGACGGCTGCCTCTTCTGCAACGTGGCAAGCTACAGCCCCAGCCGGCGAGGCCCGCGCCGGCCGCTTACCCGCCAGATCGACGACGCTTGCCAACGCCTCGGGTCGAAACGCAAATGCGACGCCCTTCTTGCCTATTTCCAGCCGGCCACGAACACCCACGCGCCCGTCGAACAGTTGCGCGCGTGGTGGTCGGAGGCCCTTTCGCACCCCAAGATCGTGGGGCTGATCGTCGGCACGCGGCCCGACTGTGTCGCGGACCCGATTCTCGACCTGGCGGCCGAGTTCTCCGGGCGAACATGGATGTCGATCGAGTACGGGCTCCAGACGGTCCACGAGCGGTCGCTCCGCTGGCTTCGTCGCCGGCACGGGTACGACGCCTTTCGCGACGCGGTCGCGCGGAGCCGTTCGCGGGGGATACGCGTTGGGGCTCACGTGATCCTGGGCCTGCCGGGCGAAAGTCGCGACGACATGCGGGCCACAGCCCGGGAGTTGGCACGCCTGGCGATCGACTCGGTCAAGCTGCACAATCTGTACGTTCCCAGGGATACCCGGCTGGCCGACCTTCTGGCAGCCGGAGCGGTCCGGTTGCCCGGGCGCGACGAGTACGCGAGTTATGTGGTCGACTTTCTCGAGGTGCTGCACCCGGGTTGCGTGGTCGATCGGCTCGGCGCCGACGCCCCGCCCGAGTTCCTCGTGGCTCCCGACTGGTGCCTCGACAAGCCGGCCGTGCGAGCTGCCGTCGACGCGGAATTCGCCCGACGCGATACGTGGCAAGGCCGCGAGTTTGGCTCGCCCCGACTCTTTCCCGCCGGGCGGACAGGGGATATGCTGAAGGACGGGGACTGGAGTGGACCGGACGGCCGCCGGCCCGCTGCTTCACGGGCTCGCCACATCGGCCCTTCAGAGCGCGGGCGGGAGGAAAGTCCGGGCTCCGCAGGACATGGTGGTGGGTAACACCCACCGGCCGCGAGGCCAGGGAAAGTGCAACAGAAAGCAGACCGCCTTGCGGGCACCCCCCGCGAGGTAAGGGTGAAACGGTGAGGTAAGAGCTCACCAGCAGGCCGGGTGACCGGCCTGGCTAGGCAAACCCCACCAGGAGCAAGGTCAAACAGAGAGCAGTGGACCCGCCGGGGGACTCGTGTTCCTCCGGTCGCTCCCGCGGGCTTGTCCGGTCCGTGAACGACTCTCGGGTGGACCGCTTGAGGTGTCGGGCAATCGGCATCCTGGAGGAATGGCCGTCACGCGCCGTCGAGGCGTGGACAGAACCCGGCTTACAGGTCCACTCCATCCCCCCCGATTCCACTCATCGCTCCTTGGGCACCATCTCGCTCTCGATGTACTGAAGCAGCTTCGAGATGCAGAGCTTGTTCATGCTGGTGTGGTGCTCGTAGGCTTCCACGCGGATCTTCTCGTGCAGGCTCTTGGGCAAGCGAATCGTGATCACCCGCGTCGGCTCTTGGAACTCCTCGTTGTTCGACCTCTGTTCCCTGAGCCGGGTGAGCATCTGGAGGATCTCGCCGTAAGCCTGGGTTCGCTGGAAATCGGCTAGCGCCTCGGGGCTGCGATGGGTTCGGCGCACGATGCCGTGCACTCCCAAGACCTCCCGAAAGAAGGTCACCCAGTCCGGTCGTTCGGAGTAGAGCCGATGTGCCGCTTGATAGACCAGGTCGTGTCCTGACAGGGGGGCTTGGGTCCGATTTTCCGTATCGGGCATCCTCAATTCCTTCCGAAGAATCTGAAGTTTCGTCCTTGGAACGCTCGCGCGAGCGACCTTGCGAAAATTCTCCGCACCGAGGGAATTGCGCAGAAGCAAGGCACACGGCCGCCGCCACCTCGTGTCGCGGCCCGCCCCGCTCGCCCCGTCATAGTGTCTATTTGAACACAACACGTTCAAGTGGTGTGCATAAGTGTAAGTGATATTTCGTACACGACTATTTCGGGTGTTGCTTTTTCGGCCCGTAAGGTCGCCCTTGGATTGCCTGCGCATTGTGCGGCCGTGCCTTGGAAGCATGCAGATGCTTGCAGTGACGTAAGTGCTGGCACCGCAACGGAGTTCAGGATCGAGTCCTATTTCCAAGGTGTCCAGTTGCGGCCCTGCCGAGTTTTTGAGGCGCAAGATCGCGAGCCGTGAGTGTTTTCGGAGCCACGGCATTGCCCAGGCCGCGTCGGGAGGCACGGCGATCGGCGGCGGCCCGGACGAGAAGTCAGGAGAGCCTGCCCGCAGTCGTCGCTCCCGTCGGCCCCGTGGTGCCGGCGTGTCGCCTGCCGGGCGAACAGGCAGCCGAGCCCAGGGCATGACGGGCGAGTCGGCGAACTTGCCGATGCTGTGAGTCCGGCCCGTCCTCAAGGCACGGCGAGCCGCTGGCCGATCATTTCGTCGACGGGGGCAAGCAGCGTGGCCGTTGGCCTGACGCAAAGACGACACTGCCGGCCGACGGGTTACTATCTGGTTGGAGTGCTTGCGCTACCGACGCACGGGGCCGTGACCGCGTGGGGCGGGCAGCGGAAATTGGCGGTTCCCGGCCCAAGGATTCTTTCGCATTTTGCCGATAGCTTCTTTCGTTGGCACCCTTCCCATTTTCCCGCGAATTGCACGAACCCCTCCGGTCAAAAGGGGGGCCGCGCGAATTGAGGAGACTTCACTCCGTATGGTCACCCGCACTGATGAGATTTGCAGCTTGGAACAACTTCGGGATTACGTGAACGACACCCTTTGCGAGCGTTATCAATTACAGGTCGATGCGTTTCGCCTGACCGAGCGGATTCTCCGCCGAGGCGGCGCACCTTGCGGGATCTATTTCTGCTTGCATGGTCCCCGGGCGGTGAAGTTCACCGCGATCTGGGAGACCGACTGCAACTGCATCCTGTTCTACGGACCGACGGGGGAGCGATTCCAGAAGACCCAACTGCTGGACGCGCCGGTTCTGGAACTGCTCGAATCCGGCAGCCTGGAACAGGCTGCTGCGTAGCGATCAAGGCGTATCGAGCGAGCGGGATTCCCATGACGGAAGCCCGCTCTCGCTCGGACGTATTCTCCCCCACAGGCCGACCGGAACAGTCACCATTCAGCAACAGGGAGGTTGCGCATGCTTGTCCTTTCCCGCCGGGCGCACGAGCGAATCCGCGTCGGCGACTCGATCGTGGTCACCGTCGTCCAGGTCGCCGGCGATCGGGTGCGACTTGGGATTGAGGCCCCTTCCGACGTGGTCGTTCTTCGGGGCGAGCTCGATCCGCTCCCCGACTCACGCCTCGCTTCCGGGGGCGGTCCGGGCTAGCCGGCGCGCAGACGCACACCCTTGCTCCGTCGGCGAGTCGAAGGACCGCGCGGAACGGGCGAAGCTGGGTAGGAAGGGGGGTCGGCTCGAAGGCTCCGATTGCAGCGCCTGGTTGGGATCGGCGACCGTGCGTCGATCGGGCTGCCCGCCCGCGATCGCTAGTCGCGCAACCGCATGCCCCCGGTGAGCCCGCCGTAATCGCATCGGTCATGGGGGTGCCACAAGGGCTGACCCTTGCTCACGCGATCGGCGAGAATCTGCAGCTTGCGCCGAGAGCCGGCCGGGGCATCGGTCGGCAGAAAGTCCTCCGTTTCGACGGGGATGAAGTCCTCGTCGTGACCGGTTTCCAAAATGGCCTCAAAGACATTCCGCATCAGTAACCACTCCAACCAGGTAAAACACGCAAAACGGCCCCGGAACGAGAACGCCGGCTACGATGCCGGGGATTCGAGTGGGCCTAGACCGCTATCGCGTCGGCACGATGGGATACGGCGGCCTGGAAGAGGCCATTAGGGGGGGAGACGCGATAGCCGATAATTCCGTAATTATGCGCATCGAAGCGGCTTTGTCAAGTATCCATGCGAAGAAATCTCCGCCGGGGGGCATCGGCGCGACCGATCGGGCTCTCCGCGCTTCCACGCCATCCTACGTCGGTGAGGCAAGGACGGTTCGCCTGGCATCCTCGCCGTCGAGCAAGCCGTCGACCACTCCTCCTGCCCACACCGACACCAGTTGCCCTGGGCACCCGTCCGGGTCGGCAACCCGCACCGGGAGATAGCGGGCGCAGGTCCCCAGGAAGACACCAGGTTGCCCTTCGACCGGCTTCTCGACGAGGACCTGCAAGCGGCGCCCCCGCAACCGCTCGAGAAACCGGCGGCGGAGCCGGGACCCCAGTTCCGCCAGATCGGCCGCGCGCCGGCGCTTGACCGAAGCGGGCACCTGGTCGGGCATGTCGGCGGCGGGCGTGCCGCGGCGCGGGCTGAACCGGAAAACGTGGATCTTCGAGAAACCGATCCGTTCCACCGCCCGGCAAGTCGCCTCAAAATCGTCGTCCGTCTCGCCAGGAAATCCCACGATCACGTCGGTCGTCAGGGCCGGCTCGTCGAGCGCCTCGCGCACCCGCTGGCACCGATCGGCGAATCGGGCGCTGGCCCAGCGACGCCGCATCCGCGCCAGCACCGCGTCGGACCCGCTTTGCATCGACAGATGCAGGTGCGGGCAGATGCGGTCGGGATGGGCCGCCATCAGCTCGATCAGCGCGTCCGTGGCTTCCACGGCTTCGATGCTCGAAAGGCGGATTCGAAACAGCCCGCCCAGCTTCGCGATCCGGGCCACGAGCAGGGCCAGGTCGACCCGCGGGCCCTTCGCACCGGCCAGGTCGACCCCATAGTGCCCCAGGTGAATCCCCGTCAGCACGATCTCCCGATGGCCCCCGTCCACCAAGCGGCGGATCTCGGCGAGCACTTCGGCAACGGGTCGGCTGGCAAGCGTGGGGCGAACCTTGGGAATGATGCAGTAGCTGCACGGCATACGGCAGCCGTCCTGCACCTTGACGTAGGCGCGATGGCGCCGGCCGAAACCGCTGATCCCGCTTGGGGCGTGGGCAAGACCGAGTCGCTCGAGCAGGGCCGGCAGATCGCGCTTCTCGGTCACCACCTCGCTCACGCCGGGTAGCGCGGCGACCGTCTCGGGGGCGCGCGTGGCGTAGCACCCCATCACGAGGATCCGGGCACCGGGGTTCTGCCGGGCAAGCTGCCGGATCAGCTTGCGGCTCTTCAGGTCGCCCTCGGCGGTAACCGTGCAGGTGTTGACCACGCACAGGTCACAGGTCTCGCCGTCGGCGGCGTCGCGATAGCCGAGCCGCAGCAGTCCCTCGCGGACATACTCGGTCTCGTACTGGTTCACCTTGCAGCCGAGGGTAACCGTCTTCAGGATGGGCATGGGAAGCGTTGCGGGAAGGCGGGGCACACCGTTCGCGGGTCTATTCGCCCGGCACCGGCTCGATCGTGGCCCACATCGAGCCCTTGCAGCCCTCGATCAGGTCGTCCTTGCCGAAGGCATGGATCTGGTCGCGTTTGAGCTCGGCGTGTTCCTTGGTGGTGGTCAAGACGACGACCCTGCCCTGGGTATCGACCTCGCGGGCCATCTCGTACCCCTGCTCGGCGGTATGGCCGAACAACTTCATCAGCATCACGATCACATAGGCATAGGTGTGATCGTCGTCGTCCCAGAGGACGACACGATAGCGAGGCTGGCGCTTGGGGCGCCGGTCGTGGCGAGCCGTCTTGCGGCGGACGGTTTCCTGGAGCGGCTCGACAACGCCCGCGTGTTCGCCGGAGGACATGGCGGCTTCCTGGTAGGGTTCGGTTGGCCCCCAATGGCCGAAGTCGCAACCAATCATTATATTGTAGCGTTCCCGACAAGGAACACGGGTTCCCAAGTCGTTAGCTGACAGGTACTTTGGTTTTCATGACTCCGATCGACGAGTATTTGGCGTCCCAGGCCGACCGGTTCGAGCAAGAGCTGTGTCAACTGCTTCGCATTCCCAGCGTGAGCACCGATCCGGCCTTTCGGGACGACGTTCGCCGGGCCGCCGAATGGCTTGCCGGGCGTTTTGGACAGTTGGGCTTGACGACCGAGTTGATCGAGACGTCGGGCAATCCTCTCGTCGTGGCCGAGTCGCCGCCGGTCGAGGGGGCCCCGACGGTATTGGTTTACGGGCACTACGACGTGCAGCCGGCCGCTCCGCTCGATCAGTGGAACTCGCCGCCGTTTACCCCCACGCGCCGCGACGGCGCGATCTATGCGCGCGGAGCATCCGACGACAAGGGGCAGATGCTCACCCATCTGTTCAGCGCCGAGGCGTGGATCGTGGTCTGCCAAGGGCTGCCGCTGAACCTGAAGTTTCTCATCGAGGGCGAAGAAGAGGTGGGAAGCGGCGGGCTCGCGGGGTTCCTCGCCGAGCATTCCGACCGCCTCGCCTGCGACTGCATCGTGGTCAGCGACGGCTCCCAGTTCGGGCCCGGCCAGCCGGCCATCACGTTCGGGCTGCGCGGGGTGGCCTACTTCGAGGTCGTGCTCACCGGTCCCAGTCGCGATCTGCACTCGGGCTCGTTCGGGGGCTCGGTCGCCAATCCGGCGGTTGCCTTGAGCGGGATGCTGTCGGCCCTTTACGACATCGAGCGCGGAAAGATTCTCGTCCCCGGCTTTTACGACGACGTGATTCCCATCTCCGAGCAGCAGCGCGACCAGTTGTCGATGCTGCCGTTTAACGAGAAGCAGTACCTGGCCCAACTCGGCGTCTCCGAGCCGGCCGGCGAGGCGGGCTACACCACCCTCGAGCGGCGTTGGGCGCGGCCGAGCTTCGACGTCTGCGGGCTGACCTCGGGCTACCAGGGCGAAGGAGCCAAGACGATCATCCCCGACCAAGCCTCGGCCAAGTTCAGCTTCCGGCTGGTTCCCAATCAAGACCCCGCCAAGATCGCCGCCTCGTTGCGCCCGATGCTTTCGAGCCTCTGCCCGCCGGGCATCTCGATGGAGCTGCGCGACCTGGGCGGTTCGCCGGGGGTGCTCGTGCCGCTGGACAGCCCCTTTGTCCAGGCGGCCGCCCACGCGATCGAGCAGGCGTTCGGGCGCTCGCCCCTGTTCACCCGCGAAGGCGGCTCGATTCCCATCGTGGCCAGCCTGCACGAGACGCTGGAGGCCGACACCCTTCTTTTGGGTTGGGGACAGGACGACGACGACACCCACAGCCCCAACGAGAAGTTCTCTCTGGCCGACTTCCACCGCGGCATCCGCGCCAGCGCCCGACTCTGGCGCGAGTTGAGCCGCGTTGCCGCGAAAGGATAATACGATCGACGCGAAACCCGGTCGACGCCACGCGCAAGGCGCCGGCGAGACCATTCGACCCCCATCGGACCGGCCACGGACCACGAACCACTAGCCACTGCTTGTCCCAATGCTTGACCGCAAGTTCATCATCGAAAACGCGGAACTGGTCAAACGGAACTGCGCCAATCGGGGCGTTCAAGTCGACATCGACCGTTTCGTCGAGTTGGAGCAGCGCCGCAAAACCCTGCAGGTCGAAGTCGACGACCTTAATCGGCAGGCCAACCAGGTGTCGAAGTCGATCGGCCAAGCCCAAGACCAGGCCGAGCGCGAGGCCCGCAAGGCCGAAGGCCGCCGTCTGCGGGAGCAGACCGCCAAGGCCCGCGAACAGCTCGACCGCGTCGGCGCGGCGATCGACGCGATTCACCGCTCGATTCCCAACCTCTCGCATCCCGACGCGCCCGTGGGGGCCGACGACCAGTCGAACCGTGAGTTGTTCCAGGGCAAGACGCCCCGGCGAGAATTCGATTTCGAGCCGCTCGACCACGTCCAACTCGGCCAGAAGCTCGATCTGATCGACCTCGAGGCCGGAGCCCGCGTGGCGGGGCACGGGTTCTACTTCCTCAAGAACGAGGCCGTGCTGCTGGAGCTGGCACTTCAGCACTATGCGGTCGCCACGCTGCTCGGCGAGGGATTCGCGCCCACGAGCACGCCCGACCTGGCTCGCAACGACGTGCTCGAGGGGGTGGGCTACATTCCCCGGGGGCCGGAGACGCAGATCTACAGCGTCGAGAACAGCGACCTGAGCCTCGTGGCGACGGCCGAGATCACCCTGGGCGGGATGATGGCCGGCCAGATCGTCGACGCCGAAGACCTGCCCATCAAGCTCTGCGGCATCAGCCATTGTTTCCGCACCGAGGCCGGCGCCCACGGCCGGGCCACCCGGGGCCTCTACCGCGTCCACCAGTTCACCAAGGTCGAGATGTTCGCCTTCACGCTCCCCGACGACAGCGAGGCCATGCTCGCGCGCCTCCGCGACCTCGAGTGCAAGCTCTTCGACGGGCTGGGCATCCCCTACCGGGTGGTCGACACGGCCACGGGCGACCTGGGCGGCCCCGCCTACCGCAAGTTCGATCTCGAGGCCTGGATGCCGGGCCGGGGCGAGTGGGGCGAGATCACGAGCACCTCAAACTGCACCGATTACCAGGCCCGCCGCCTGGGCATCCGCTACAAGACCAAGGGCGAAAAAGGCACCCGCTTCCTGCACACCCTCAACGGCACCGCCATCGCCGTCAGCCGCGCGCTGATCGCCATCGTCGAAAACTACCAGCAAGCCGACGGCTCGGTCGTGGTTCCCGATGTGCTCCGTCCCGTCGTCGGCAAGGAACGGATCGAGCCGAAGGGCTGAATTCGCGCATGGGCGGGTAGCACGTGCCACCCGCCGATCCGTCGCTTGCGATTCCCTCCCCCCCTAAAAAGCTCCCTTGACACGCCAAACTACCTTGGTAGTATTACCAAAGTAGTTGCTCTCGCATCAGGAGTCGCGTCTCATGGAAACCCCGCGGCGATTCCGCCTCGGCGACCTGCAACTGAGGATCATGCGGGTCCTCTGGAGCTCCGGCCCCGCCACGGTCGCCCAGGTGCAGGAGCATCTGGAGGGCGAACCGCTGGCCTACACGACCGTGGCCACGATGCTCCGTAAGATGGAAGATCGTGGCCTGGTGGGCCACCGCAAGAACCAACGGCGTTTCGTCTACAGGGCGACCGTCAGCGAGCAGGACGTGACCCGCAGCATGGCCGACGACCTGGTCGATCGCGTGTTCGAGGGCAGCCTGGCCGACGCGGTCAGCCATCTGCTCGAGATCCGGGAGGTCAGTCGGGAAGAGTTGACGCGTCTGGAACAGCTCATTCGCGAGCGAAAACGCAAACGCTGAGGCAACACCCCTCGAAGGCGAACCAGCGGAGATCGAGGCAAATGACCGGCGACACGGCGTATGCTCTCTGGATCGAGACGGGCTTGGCGCTTTCGATGGGCACGATCGCGATCGTCGCGTTTGCGGTGGGCATTGCCGCGACGGCGCGCCGCGCCGTCTGGCAGCGGGCCATCTGGCAGACCGCGCTGGTCGGCGTGTGGGCCCTGCTCGCCGCCGAACTCAGCGGCATGGGCGAAGCGATTGTGGGCATGGCCTGGCCCGATACGGGTCGCAAGGCCGAAAACGCTGCGCCGTCGCAAACGGGTGTTGCGTTGGCTGTCGCGAACGAAGGCCAATCGCCACGCGCTGCGTGCGCGACCGAGTATCCCGCGACGGAGCATCCGCCTGCGCATGACGCCGCGCATGACGCCGCGGATTGGCTTGCCCTTACCGCCGTCGACCTGATGGAGGGGCGGGGGTCGGCCCATCCGCCCGCGGAGTCTGCCCCGGTCGCCGAGGTGGATTTCGCCGTCGAACTTCTGGCCGCGGCGCCGGGGGAAGAGAACCTCGCGCCCGAGGTGGATTTCGGACGCGCGCCCGCGGCGGCATCGGCGCCGATGTCGACCGAGGCGTTCGGCGATGCGCGGGTCGTGTCGGACCCGGGAGGCGTTTGGTGGCCCGCGTACCTCTGGTTGCTCGGGGCCGCGCCGGTCGCCGGTCGAGCCGGGTGGGCGCGGTGGCTGCTGGGCCGTTTCCGGCGGCGGCACCCGCCGGTCGGCGACGAATCGCTGGCCCAAAAAACCGCCCGAATCGCCGGCCGATTGGGCATTCGGCGCCCCGTCGCCGTGCTCGAGGCGAACGGTCTGAAAGCGCCGGTCGCCTTTGGGACGTTCCGGCCCACGCTCGTGGTGCCGGCCGGCTTCTCCCGGCAGTTCGACGGTCGGGCCCAGGAGGCCATCTTGCTCCACGAGTTGGCCCATCTGGCGTCGGGCGATCCGGCGTGGCAGTTCGCCGCCGACATGACGTGCGCCGCAATGTGGTGGCATCCGATGGCCTGGTGGCTGCGTTGCCGTCTTCGCGCCGCCGGCGAGGCGGCGGCCGACGAGGCCAGCCAGTTGATTCCCGGGGCGCCGGAGACGCTGGCTTCGTGTCTGGTTGCGCTGGGCCGGCGGTTGGCTCCGCCCCGGGCGGGCATGGCGTGGAACTCGATCGAAGGGCCCGCCTTCCGATCAAGCCTGGGGCGCCGGGTCGAGCGGTTGTTGGACCTTCCCTCGGGCCCCTCGTCCGTGCCGAGCGGGGCGCGGCTGGCGGGGGTTCGGGCCATGCTGACGGTGTTTCTGGTGGTTGTCGCTGTCTTGTGCACCGCCTGGGCGCGACCCCAGGCCGACCTCGACAAAGGAGGAACGACGATGAGTGCGATTTGGACCTCGTGGCGGCACTCGTTGGCCGCCGCCGCTCTGACGGCCCTCTGGGCTCCCCTATCCGACGGCGCGATCGCCGCCGAGGGCACGCCGGAGCCTCCCAAGCCCGCCGTGGTCGGCGAACTGGTCGACCGTGGCGAGGCCGCTCCACGCGAAGGCGAGCGTCCTGACCGTGATCGGCCCGAACGACGCGAGCGCGACGAGGCCACGCCGCGCGACCGTGAGCGGGGCGAAAGCCCGGAGCGCAACGAGCTGCGCATGCAGATCGAAGTCTTGCGCACGGCCCTGCATGCCTTCCGCGAAGCCGAGCAGCCGGAGGCCGTCGAACTGATCGAGCGGGCCATCCATGCCCGGGAAGTCACGCTCGAAGGACGGCGCGACGACGAAGCCCGCGCGATCCGCGAGCGGACTCCCGACCGCGGCCGGCTCGTCGAGTTGCTCAAGCACGCCGCCGGCATCTGGCGCGATCTCGGCAAGCCCGACAGCGCCAAGGCCGTCGCCCAACTGGCCGAGCGAATGGACCGCCCGCGTGAGGGCGACCGCCCCCGCGGCCCCGACGTCGAGCGGCGCGATCCGGGCCCCCGCGAGCGAGGCGACGACGCTCGGGCTCGGCGCGAGCAGTTGGCCCGCGATATGGCTGCGAAGCGTGGGGCCTTGGAAGAAAGGGCCTCGCAACTGCGACGGATGCTCGAACACCTGCGCGAGCTGAAGGGCGTCGAGCCCGAAGCGTTGCAGGCGAAGATCGAGGAAGCCCAGCGGCAGTTGGCCGACGCGGCCCGAGCGCTTGCCGAGCGATGGGAAGGCGGCCGGGAGGCCCAGGAGCGGGTCGGCCTGATGATCCAGCAACGGATGGGGCAGATTCGAGAGCTGTACGCCGAGTACGCGAAAGCGTTGCGGGAGGGCCAGCCCGAGCGGGCCGAAGACCTCCACCGAAAGATCGCCGAAGCCATCGAGTTCCTTCAAAGGGCGCCGTGGCGCGTTCCCGACCGCCCCGACAAACGAGAGGAGATCGAGCGACGGATGCGGCACGTCGAGGCGGCGATCGAAAACCTGCACGCGGCCGGCCTGCACGATCTGGCCGAGCGGATCGCCGCCGAGGCGCCGCGCGTTGAACGGGGCGAGCGCTCGCCGGCCCCGCGCCGCCCCACCACGCGGGAAGAGACGCCGCGCGTTGAACGGGGCGACCCCTTCGAGTTACGGGATCCTCGTGCCCCTGTACCCGAGCCCGTCGAACGTCTGAAAGAGGAGGTGCGCGGGCTGCACCAGCAGGTCGGAGACCTCCGCAACGAGATGCGCGAAGTGCGCTCGTCGCTCGAGCGGCTCATCCAGCGCCTGGAAAAGCAATAGCGACGGCCCGTAGCGCGCGACGCCGGATCGATGGCAAAGACGGTTGGACCGCGACCGTCGCCGTCGCGCGAGTCGTTGCCGAGCCGCGCAGGCCCGGGAGCCACAAGCTCCCGGGTCGGCGGCTTTCTTGGCGACGGCCGCCATCGGATTATCCGATGTCATGCCTTTCCGGCCGTCACCAGCCTGGCGAAGTGCTCGAACGAGCGGTCGTAGGTCCGCTCGGCATCGGGAGGGAAGAAGCACCCGGGAAGCTGCCTCGACTTGAGATGGTAGCGGACGCACTCGCAACAAAGGCCCTTGCGCGAGCAGCCGCCGTAGCTGCACGTGCAGATGTCGAGGTTGCGGGTCTTCTTGCATTCCACGGAGAAGCTCCTTTCCACGGTCCGGTTTTCGAGGCGCGCATGCGCCGTGGCGCTCGGAACATGGTAACGGCTTCGCGGCGTTAGATCCACAGATGGAGGCGCCCGTCGAGCATATCGGGGATTTGCTTCTCGACGTGGCGGCGGATCTGACGGGGATGGTAGCGCGTGCTGAAGTGGGCGGCGATGATCCGCTCGTTGCGGAACCGGTCGCGACGCTCGACCAGATCGTCGAGGTGCATGTGGCCGAACTTGTGGATCCGCTCTTTGCGGTGCCGGGGGGCGACGAAGGTCAGCTCCATAATCAGCACGTCGGCCTCGTACATGGCCGGGCAGTCGTCGAGCCCCTGGGGCGCGCTGTCGCCCAGATAGGCAAGTCGCGGGAGGCGCTGCTCGTTGGTAACCTCGGTGCCGCCGAGGCGGAGGTCGCGGATCTGGTCGCCCCGAAGTCCCTGGTACTCGGCCTTCAGCTTCCGGCGCCGCTCCCAGACGACGAACCCGAGCGAAGGCACGGTGTGCGTCGTGGCCGACACGGTGACGACCAGCTCGCGCGACAGCTCGATCTCATCGCCCGGCCGCGCGGCCGTCAGCGTGCAGGGCAGGCGCCCGCGGTCGAGCCGGCTGACCTGGCGGAGGATCCGCGCGACCGGCTCCAGGGCCATTTCGGGCAAGTAGATCGTGGGCGGCTCCATCTTCATCATCCGGCGGCGCGCCACGTACACGGGCAGGGCAATCACGTGGTCGATGTGCGTGTGCGAGACGAACCAGGTCGAAGTGCCCATGAACGCCCAGGGCTGCGCCCCGAGGTCGAACCCGACCTTCCATTCGGGAATGCGCCAATAGGTCTGCACCGCGGCCCGGGAGTATCCCTGGATGGTCAGGCCTTTGTGCGCCAGGCTCCGGACCGGTTGATCGTTGAGAAGGTGGACGGCGTCGGGAGGCGAATCGGCTTCGGAAGGCCCGCTCATGAGGTGCCCGCGTTCTGCGCGTGATCGTAGTTGTCGACGTTCGAGAGGTCGAGCGGCTCGGTGGCGTCGTCCCGCGCCAATAGCCAGATCTCGCCGAACAATTCATTCTGCTCGACGCGAACGCGCGCGTGCCTGGCCAGCTCGAGCACGGCCAGGAAGATCCCCACCAGGGTCGACTTGTGCATGCTCGGATCGAACAGTGCGCCGAACGACAGCCTGCGCTCGCGCTGCAAGCGGGCGTGAATCCGGCCCATGTACACGTGGATGGGGGTGTCGTCGTAGACGATGCTCGACGGCTTGACCAGCTCGGTCGCGCGGATCACCCGCCCGAAAGCGCTCACGAGGTCCCACAGCTCGACTTCCTGGATGGGCTCCTCGGCGAGGTTGCGCTGCCGGGGAGGAAGGTCGTTCTCCAGCCGGGGGAATCGTTGCTGCCAGCAGCAACTTCGCTCCTCGAGCATGCTGGCCGCGTCGCGGAACTCCTTGTATTCCAGCAGGCGCTGGACCAACTCCTTGCGCGGATCGTCCAGCTCCTCCTCGACCTCGTCGGCGCGGGGAAGAACCTGCTGCGACTTGATCTCGATCAGCGTGCTGGCCATCGCCACGAAGTCGCCCACCGCATTCACGTCGAGCTGCTCGAGCACCGTCAGGTATTCGAGATACTGATCGGTGATCGTGGCAATCGGGATGTCGACGATCTCGACCTCGTGCTTGCGGACCAGGTACAAGAGCAGGTCCAACGGTCCGCGGAAGATGTCCAAATCGACGCGAAAATCCATGGGCAGCTTCGTCAGAGAAAAGGCAGTGCCCCCACCATCGGCGGGTCCGTCCGAGCGAAAGGGCCTTCGACGCGAGGGGCTCCTATCAGTGTACTCGCTACTCGGCCGGTCAGCGAGGACGGGTCCCCTGATCCGACCATCCGGCAAAGTCGCTCGATTCGGACACGAACAGTGTCGTCCGTTGGACGGTCGCGACTTGATGATTCCGCTTGCCCCCCGGCGGGTCGTGTCGTAGACTCCCAGGCATGGAACAGAATCGACCCCCCTTTCAGGAGGAGACCGAACCGGTGGCGGACGAGCGAATCTGGGCGCCGTGGCGGCTGGCGTACATCAAGGGCGACAAGAAGGAATCGGCGCAAGATCTTTCGCGACTGGAGTTTCTGCCGGATGCCGCCCCCGACTGTTTCTTGTGCCAGGCCGCCGCCGACCCAGAAAGCCCGCATCGTCATGTGGTCCAGCGCGGGGATGCGTGGATCGCCGTGCTGAACCGCTATCCGTACAACAACGGCCATCTGCTCGTGGCCCCGCTCAAGCACCTGAGCCGGCTCGACGAATTGACCCAACCCGAGAGGAGCGCCTTGACCGAGGGCGTGACCCGGATGATCGGGCTTCTGGAGGGCGTTCTCCGACCCGAGGGGTTCAATGTGGGGTTGAACCTCGGGCACGCGGCGGGCGCCGGTCTGCCCGGGCACCTGCACTGGCACATCGTACCCCGCTGGGTGGGCGACACCAACTTCATGCCGACGCTGGCATCGGTCAACGTGATTCCCCAATCGTTGGATGCCCTCTGGGAGATGCTCACGACGGCTCTGGCCGGAGGATGACGGCCAGGCGTTGTTGCCTGCGGACGGGGAGGACCCTTTCGGGGGGGCTCTTTCGCGGCCCGACCCCGGTTCTTAGAATGGTCGCGTGCATCGAGGTCTCCTTCGGGTCTTGGGGGGCCGATGGAGACGGGGGGGGAAGACGTGAAATTACCTGAGGATCCGGGGGAACAGTCCGCTGATGGCCATTAGCAAGCTAAGCTCATGCGTCGGATGGACCGCCAACATGGTCTGGAAGTTCGTCCTCTACCTCTTTCGCGACCTGGCCCTGCTCATTCTTCGACTGTTCTTTCTGGTCGTGGGCATCGGGGTCAGCGTGGTGATCATCAATTCGGGGGCGCTGCCGCAGCAGTATACCTGGGCCCCCCTTGCCGTGGTCGGCGGCATCGTGTCGCTGTCGTTGATCGTGATCGTGCTGGACATGCTCTTTCCGCGCAAACGCCTCGACACGATCACCGCCGTCTATTTCGGGCTGATTATCGGGCTGTTCCTGGCTTACGTGGCGAGGCTGGCGCTGACCCCGCTGTTTCCCATGCCCGATGCGGGAGGAGAATACTACGCGAAGGTGCAGGCAGCCGTCCAGTTGGTCCTGGCCGCGACCTTCTGTTACCTGTGCATCAGCTTTCTGCTCCAGACGAAAAACGACTTCCGTTTCATCATCCCCTACGTCGAGTTCTCGAAAGACGTCAAGGGGCGTCGCCCCTTCGTCCTCGATACGAGCGTCGTGATCGACGGGCGAATCGCCGACGTGGTCGAGACCTACGTGTTCGACAGCCAGTTGATCATGCCCCGGTTTGCGATCACCGAACTTCAGGGGATCGCCGACAGCTCCGATCGCGTCCGCCGCAGCCGAGGCCGGCGCGGGCTCGACATCCTGAACCGCCTGCGGGCGAACCCGGAGGTCGATCTGGAGATCTTCGACCGCGACCTGCCCGAGTTCGCCGGCCAACCGGTCGACGTCAAGCTGGTCATGCTGGCCAAGCACGTCGAGGGAAAGCTGATCACCAACGACTACAACTTGAACAAGGTGGCGCGCCTGCACGGCGTGGGGGTGGTCAACCTGAACGACCTGGCCAACGCCTTGAAGCCGGTTTTCCTGCCGGGTGAGCACGTGTCGGTCCGCATCGTCAAACCCGGCGAGGAAGTGGGCCAGGGAGTGGGCTACCTCGACGACGGGACCATGGTCGTCGTGGAATCGGGACGCGACCACATCGGGCAAGTGGTCAATATCTCAGTCACGAGCGTGCTGCAAACCAGCGCCGGGCGCATGGTGTTCGGCCGGTTCGAAAGTGTCGTTCCAGGCGATGAATCCGACCGGAGGCGATAGCCGGGTCGCGATCGTCTTTTCGGGAACGCGCGACGGTCATCGCTCGGCGGCCGACCGGACTCGATCGAGGCGCCGCGACAGGCAACGGCCGCCTACGGGGCAACCAGAACGTCTTCGCCTTCCTCCAGATCGAGCTTCAGGGCGATCAGCCGCATCATGTCGCGGAGGCTGATGATCCCGGTCAATTGCCCGTCGCGGACGACCATGAGACGCGAATTGCCGTCCCGCCTCATCTTGGCGAGAGCGGCGAGGGCGTCCGCCTCGGGCCCGATCGTATTCTGCTCGGAGCACGGTTCGGCGATATCGGAGACTTCGCGCTGGGCCCATTCTTCTCGGGGCACCTCTTTGACGCGCTGCGTCTTCACGCAGCCGACGAGCCGCCCGTCGCTTACCACGGGGAACATCTTGAAGTGGCGGCGGTAGATGTAGTCGTCGACCAGTTGCTGGATGCTCATCGAAGGCGGCACGGTTTGGACGTCGGGCTGCAGGAACCGACGGATCGGCTCCCCTTCCAGAATGCGTCGGACGAGCAACTGCTGATACGACATTGCCGCGGCGCTGCGGAGAAACATGCCCAAAAGAAACCACCACATCCCGCCGATGAAGTTCCCCGAAATGAATGCCAACACGCCGAGGACGATCAAGAACAGCCCGAACCCCGACCCGAGGGAGGAAGTGATCCGAGTCGCCTTTCGGAGACTGCCCAACGACCGCCACAACAGCGAGCGCAGAATCCGCCCGCCGTCCAGTGGAAACGCGGGCACCAGGTTGAAGACAACGAGCACCGCGTTGATGAAACCCAGATACCAGAAGACGGCCCCGATCGACGAAGGCCAGTTCGTGCGCCGGGCCAGTTCCCACAGGCCGAACGACGCGCCCGCGATCATCACGCTGGCGATCGGGCCGGCGATCGCCACCCGGAATTCGGTGCCGGGGTCGGGGGGTTCGTCATCCATTTCGGCCACCCCGCCGAAGACGAACAAGGTAATCCCGCGGATCTCCATGCCCCGCTGTCGCGCGACCCAGGAGTGGGCAAACTCGTGGAGCACGATCGAAGCGAACAAGCCCAACGCCCCCAGACCTCCCATCCACCAGTACGTGCCGGGCGATAAGTCGGGATAGTAGAGCGGAAAAAAACCGCTCGCCAGCGACCAGACGACGAGAACGGCAATGAGAAGCCAACTCGCGTCAACGCGAACGGAGAACCCGAATAGCTTGAAAAGCTCGAACGCCTTGGAAAACATAGTCTTTCTCCTGGCGGATCGTCGCCGGGCCGCCGGCCTTCCCGGCGCCCGAGGTCCGACGAATCGAGACGTCACCGCAGCAAAAGGCGTGCCGCTCCGCGGCGAAACGCGATTGAGCCCCGCGGCCTGACGCCCCCGGACCATCGGCCCGGAATCGGGGCCTCCCTGTCCCGCCGAAGATGCGTCATTTTGTCGCGGTGACGCGACAAAACGGCCTGGGGCATGCGCGGGACCGCGGTCACGCCGCCCGGCCGGAGCCCTCGAAGAGGCGAGAATCCGCCGAGGAACGCTTGCCGGCCCGTCGCGTCGGTACGTGCTTTGCATCCCGATTGAAACGTTCCCCGCGGGATCGCGGCTCGCGAAGGTCGAGCGCGTTCCGCGTCGGGATCGGCAAGCCCGGTTCTCGACGGGGTGGCGTCGCGAACTGATCGGGCGCGGCCTCGCGCATCGAATCCGATGGGTTGTGGTCCCGTGCGTGAGAACGGTGTGAGCACCCATGCCTCGGCTCCGAGATGGACCAACGTGGAACGCACCGGCCAGGGGCCGCGGTACGTGTGGAACACCCCAATCCGAATCGTCTGAACACGGAGATGATCGACATGGGTCGACCCCGATGGTTGATGTCCGGCTTCATCCCTTGCGTCCTTGCATCGATGGTGGGCAATCCTGACGCGCCGCGTCCCATTGCGGTGGCCGCGGCGCCGCACCATTCGACGGTCACTGAAACCCAGCCGAACGGAACAGCGGTCCACGAGGGCGAGGCCCTCGCGCCCGCCCGGCCGGAAGTGGAGACGCCGCGCGCGACTCCCGTCGCGCCAACGGAGCTCTCCGAAGCCGAGCAGATCGCCACCTTGCAGCGAACCATCGAGGCCGATCAACAACGCCTTCGCGAGTTGGAGGAGAAGCTGAAGGATCACGAGGAGGAGTTTGAGAAGGCGGGCCGAGAATTCCGGGAGCGGGACGACGAGCTTGATCGCCAGCGAGGGAAGATCGAAGAGTTGCGCGAAGCGGGCAACGATCCGGAAGCCGCGAAGCTTGAGGCGTCGATTCCGGAACGGGACGCGCAGCGCAACCTGGCCAAAGAGCGTCTCGAAGCGGCCATCGAACTCCGCAGGGCGACGAGGCAGCAGATAGCGGCCCTGCGGGAAAAGATCGAAAACGACGAACGGAGCTTGCACAAGCTCCTTGACGCGAAGGAGTTGCCCGCCGGAGCAACCCAGACCGCGCCGAGACCGGCGGTTCCGTCGCGTTCGGAGCCGGAGGCGAAGGAACCGGTTCCGGAACAAGGATCCGGCGACGCGGTCGCGACCTCCGTCTCGGACCGCCCACCGGGTCGGACGGACGCCCCTGCTTCCGAACCGGCCGGCGCCGGCCGGCAAGAAGCCGTGGACGGAGCCGCGGGACTCGACGACGCCAAAACCGCCGAAGCGCGCGACAAGGTGGCGGTGACTGAGACGGCTGCCCAAAAAGCCAAGGAGCACGTCGAAGACGTCGAGCAAAGACTGAAAACGCTTGAGACCAGCATTCGACTGGAGCGTGAAGCCCGGGAGGCCGCCCGAAAGCAAGCGGATAATGCGGAGCGGACGCTCGCGCTGCTCAGCCGAGAGCTCGAGCGAAAGCTCGCCGAAGAGGCCGGTCGCCGGGAACTCGACGACGTGCGATCGAGTACGCAAGAAGCGCAGGCGCGCCTTCAGCGGGCGCGGGAGGATCTCAAGGAGCGCGCGACGGCGCTGGACAGGCTTGAAACGGAGCGAGCCGCTCTTCTTGCGGACCGGATCGCGGTGCTGAGAACGTTCGAGGAGGAGCGTGCCCGAGCCGAAGCGGCCCGAGCCAAGCTCGAATCGCTCGAGAATCCTTTCGCCTTGCGCAACGTGGTGCGGTGGACGGTGAGGCACGGTCCCCCGATCATCGCCATCCTCTTGGGAATGTGGGCGTTTCGTTGGCTCCTTCGGATCGGCACGCGCCGCCTGGTGCGCCTGCTCGTCCTGGTGGGAGGGCGGGGCAACGCTACCGAGCGGCAGGAGCGGGCCGACGTCCTGGCAGGCATTTTGTACAAGGCGGCCGCCTTCCTCGTGATCGTCGGCGGAGCCCTGCTCATCCTCGCCGAATTGGGCGTCGAGATCGCCCCGCTGTGGACCTTGGTCTCGGCGGTTTTCGCCATGATCGCCATCGGCTTCGTGGCGGTCTGGAGCGTGGCCAGCAACGCGCTGTGCGCGCTGGTGCTGCTCGTCTATCAGCCGTTCAAGGTGGGAAGCGTCGTCGAACTGCCCGTCGCCGGCGTCCGGGGCAAGGTCGTCAATTTCAACCTGATCTACACCACCTTGCGCGGTGAAGAGGGCGACTTGATCGAAGTGCCGAACAACACGTTCTTTCAACAGCCGATTCGACACCGCGATAAGACAAGCGGCATCGGCCTCGAGGAACAGCTCACCAAAGAAGCCGATGTCGGATAGCCGCCGAAAACGGCGGCGCCGGCGCGCCGATTGCAGCGTTCCGGGCGCCGAGTCGATGGCCGCGACGGCGCAGTCAACACAACGCATCGCCACCTCCTGCTGGGTCCAAAGACCGTCATGAAGAAAAAGTCACCAGCGTCGGCTCGACCCGACCGAAGCCTCCTGTACCGGCGGTTCGCCCGCTACTACGATTGCGTGTTCCGGCGTCTGCTTGCTCCCCATATCCACGAGACCATTCGTTCGTTGGATATTCCGGCCGGCGCCAAGATCTTGGAGGTCGGCGTGGGAACCGGCCTCTCCTTGCCGAGTTATCCGCCGCAAGCGAGCGTCATCGGCATCGACGTATCTGAGGCGATGCTCCGGCGCGCCGCCCGAAAGATCGACGGAGCCGAATGGAATCACGTGGTCGTCGAACAGATGGACGCGCTCGATCTGCGATTTCCCGAGGAACACTTCGATTTCGTGACGGCGTTCCATGTGATCAGCGTCGTGCCCGACGCTTGCCGCGCGATGCGTGAAATGGTCCGCGTGTGCAAGACGGGCGGAACCATCGTCATCATCAACCATTTTCGCAGTGAAAACCGCTGGTGGGCGTCTTTTGTCGATCGGCTCGGTCCGCTGACGCGACGGCTGGGTTGGCGCATCGATCTCGATTACCGCGAGCTGCTCGACGGGGCGCCGCTTCGCGTGGAGCGGCGTTCCCCGTGTGGGCCCGCCGCTCCGTTTACCGTGCTGATCATGCGCAAGCAATCGAATCCGCTGCCGCCTCCGTCCGCGCGACCCGCCGACTCGTCACTCCCGGCCCGCGCCATGCTGACGCGGTGCCGCGACAGAACGTCGGAGATCGAGTGCTCCGGCGACGAGCCGGTGGGTTTTTGCGACCTGCGCAGCGGGTGCGATTCTCTGCCGACGATCGCGGCGCGCCCGTTGCCGCCGACGCCCGCGGACACGCCCGCTTGTCGGCGCGACCTGGGAGGCGGGCATCCGATCAACGGGTGACCCGACGCACGACTTCGAGTGCCGACTCGAGAATCGGCTCGCGAGCGATCGGCGCGCGGTTCCCGACAGGCAGGACACGCGACACGGTGCAACCCCTCATCTGCAAATCGGCCCGGATGGTGGAAGTCGCGAGGCGCATCGAACGTGCCGCAGGGGCGGAAAGCCCCGTACTGATCTGCGGAGAGCGGGGCGCCGGGAAGAAGCTGGTCGCCAAGACAATCCACCGAAAGAGCCCGCGCCGGGACGGCCCCTTCGTGACGATTCGCACCGGAGGCGCCGCCGGGCGGCCGCTGGACGAGGAGCTATTCGGCTCGGGTGAGTGGCCCGGTGCATGGGCGAAGGCCAACGGCGGCACGCTGCTGATTGACGAGATCACGGGCCTGTTGGGTACAGCCCAGGCCCGACTGCTCGCGATTCTGGAAGGTCGCCCCTTGGCAGACGCGGGGCCCTACGACGGGCGACGCAGCGCCGTTCGGCTGATGGCGACCACCCGGTTCGAGCTTCCCGAAAGCGTGAGGCGAGGCGTCTTGCGACGGGAGTTGCACTACCACCTTGGTGTGGTGACCATCTCGGTTCCTTCGCTGCGGGACCGACGGGAAGACCTCCCGGCGTTGATTCGGCATGTCCTGGCCGAGATATGCGCTGCCCGCGAGA
>Ga0334885_1001078_pt1 | contig 37457 bp, 28 predicted proteins | sample GraSluR1_MG_8_FD_207233 | JGI IMG/M metagenome (GOLD analysis project Ga0334885, IMG submission 207233) | Sludge microbial communities from methane-producing bioreactor in Wageningen University, Netherlands - Granular Sludge_31_05-R1 | ecosystem: Engineered > Bioreactor > Anaerobic >...
CAATCAAGGCGGCGAACGTATGGATGAAACCCTCCTATCCCGCGAGGAAGTCCACAATATCAACGTACTGACGGTTATTGCAAACGAAAGCTACGATAGCTTCGCCAAGGGATTGCAAAGCGAAATTGCCGAAGCTGTCGGCGATCGTCCGCGCAAGGTGGAAGCAAAGCTGTTCACAGAGAAGTTCGGCGAAGATACAGCCCTTGCTATATATGAGAGCTTAATAGAAAACGGTTATGTGAAGCGAGGCGAACTAACCGAGAAATATTACGAGGATAAGAAAAACGGCACTATAGAAGTACCTGAAGAAGCAGCCGGACAAACTGCTGATGTCATAGCCGTACTGGATTCTGTCTACGATCCGAATGCCAATAAGCCTGAAAACGCTCGCAAAAACACCGTCGAGGTCACGCTTGATAAGGGAAAACTGGATAGCAAGGCATTCCAAGAACTGTGGTCACGCATTAACCACAAAAGCTACTATGTCGTAGGATTTGATGAAGATGAATTGGTGGAAAAGGCTGTAAAGGAACTGAATGCACGACTGCGCGTTTCGAAGATTTATTTCAGGGTTGAGACGGGCGAACAGGCAAAGAATATTGACTCCAAGGAACAGCTTGAGTACGGAGAAGCATTTGTTCGAAAGGATATGGTGCGCGAGGAAGCGGCTTCATTCATGACGATGCGGGCAAGTTCATCCGTCCACTACGATCTTGTTGGAAAAATCGTAGCAGAGACGGGACTAACCAGAAAAGCCGTGACAAAGATTATGGTCAGGCTCGAAAAAGTAATCTTTGACCAGTTTGGAGACAACCCCGAAGAGTATATTATCCGCGCGTCTAACATCATCAACGAACAGAAAGCCACAGCAATTATCGAACACATAACCTACGATAAGCTGACCGCTGCTTTTGGTACTGATATATTCACCGAACCTGATCTTAAAAAAGGTAGCCTTGGCGTGAACGCCATGGAGGCAAAGCGCCACTTATATGATTATGTTATTTACGATTCAACCAACGAGCGTGATTTCGCTTCCGCGTTAGAAGCGCACAGCCAAGAAGTAGAGGTCTATGTCAAGTTGCCACGCGGATTTTATATCAACACCCCTGTGGGCAAGTATAACCCCGACTGGGCGATTGCGTTCTATGAAGGTAAAGTGAAACACATTTATTTCGTTGCTGAAACGAAAGGTGATATGTCCTCGATGGAACTACGCAAAATCGAGGAAGCCAAAGCACACTGCGCCCGTGAGCATTTCCGTGCTATCAGCGGCGATAAGGTGAAATACGATGTAGTTGACAGCTATGACAAGCTGTGGGAGCTGGTACAGGGATAAAAATAGTCTGAGGGGAGAGAAAATATGGGTGGGGCTACTATTATATGTCCGAATTGCAAAAAGTCTTTTGAAATATCTGATGCCATACAGCACCAGATTGAGGATGAGTTGCTTCGGGCAAAAACTGAGCAGTCGGAGACACTCCGCAAGGAGTATGATGCCGCTGCCGAGATAAAGTTAAAGCAAGCCGTGGAAAATGCTATATCCGAGGCACAACAGGCGGCACAGCTTCAAATTGAACGGGAGCGGCAGACTGCTAAACTTGAACTGGACAAGGCTCGCCAAACTACTGAACTTGAAGTTGAAAAGGCAAAGCAGACCACGGAACTCGAAACCGAGCGTCTGCGCCGTGAAGCCACCGCTTCAAAGGAAAGCGAAAAGCAGCTCCGTAAGCAGTTATCGGATTTGCTCGAAGAACTCTCCAAGGCAAATAAGGCGCGTGAGGATGCAGAACTCACGGCCCGCAAGGAACTGCTCGAAAAAGAAAAAGGCATACGTGCCGAGGCGGCGCAAAAAGCCTCCGAGGACTTCAACACAAAAATCCGCGAGCAGGAGGAAACCATCAACCGGTTACGTGAGCAATTAACCACAGCTAAACAGGTAGCGGAACAAGGTTCACAGCAGTTACAGGGTGAAATCCTCGAACTGGATATCGAAAATGCCCTCCGCAGCGGTTTCCCGTTCGATACAGTCGAGGAAGTCAAAAAGGGCGAACGCGGTTCGGACATTCGCCAAGTGGTCAACGAGCAGTTTTATATGAACTGCGGCTTGATTTTATGGGAGTGTAAAAATGCCAAGACCTATCAGGCAAGCTGGCTCGGCAAACTGAAAGATGAAATTGCATCAGAAAAAGCTCAAATGGGAGTTATTGTGTTCAATCCCACTGACGGAGGAGGCGACGACTTCAAACAGCTTGCTGATAATATCTGGCTTGTGAAGCCGCGCTATGTGATAATGCTCGCCACGTTATTGCGGGAAGCAATCGTCAAGGTCTTTGCGGCTAATCGCGCTGCTGAAGGCAAAGATGTGAAGGTTGAACTGATATACAACTATCTGACCGGTGGCGAGTTTAGTAACCGGATTCGTTATATCCTTGAGTCCTACGACGAAATGGCAAAGCAGCTCGACACCGAGAAGAAACAAGCCCAGAAACGCTGGGCAGCACAGGAAAAAATCTTGCAAAAGGTCACAAATAGTCTCTATGGTATGAGCGGCGATCTCCAAGGTATAGCCGGCCGGGAGATAATTGCGTTGCCCGCTCTCGGAGATGACGAAGAAGAAATTCCGGCTATAAAGCCACGTATATCGGAGCCGCGAAAACGAACGGAGGATATAGATGATGAATACTAAAATAACTTCCGCAATCGAAAAACTTATGCTAAACGCTGCGACTTTTCACGGCATTCCGGTTGAGCCCACGCTTATCAACTTCTTTTATGGAAACAACGGCACGGGAAAATCTACCATAGCGAGGGCTGTCCATGCCAATGAGGGTTTGTCTTGGCAAGCGGGAAAATCCGCAGATGACTACTCCGTGCTTGTCTATAATCAGGAGTTTGTAGAAGCGAACTTCCGTGACTACGGCAAACTCAAGGGCGTATTCACCGTTGGCGAGCAGAACATAAAGATTCAAGCTGACATTGCTGAAAAAAACACTCAGCGGGCTGAGCAGGAAAAGCTAAATGGCGAAAATACCATAACAAAGGACCGCAAGGAGTCAGCACGAAACACCTTGCTCGACGACTTTCAAGGAACCTGTTGGGATAAAACGAAAGCCATCCGAGACGTATTTGACGCTACGCAGAGCGGCTTTAAGCGGAAGGCTCAGTTTGCCGAGAAAGTATTGCAAATAGGAAACCCTACTCAGCATGATATAGGAGAGTTAAGAACTCTGTACGAAACGGCATTTGACCCAAAAGCTGCTACATATAAGAATTTTCAGCCTACTGGAGGCACGGAAAGATTAAAAGGGTCATCCGGCAACGAACTACTTAATAAATCCATTACGAGCAGTAGTGACACACCTTTTGCTGCTTTCATAAAAGCGATTAAAGCTACGGACTGGATACGCCAAGGGCATGAACATTTCGCCGAAAAATCAGAAGGAAAATGCCCTTATTGCCAACAGGAATTACCCGACGATTTTGAAAAACAAATCTCTGCCTGTTTTGATGGCCAGTATCAAGAGGATATTAGTGCCCTTCGGCAATTTCAAGAGGACTATGTAAGCGATATGCAAGGCTTCCTTGATGTACTTAACGGCAATCTCCAGGATGCTTTCCCGAAACTTGATCTTACTGAATATAAGACGAAACTTGCGCTCTTAGAGAAAATGATTGAAATCAATATCCAACGGATAACTGACAAGTTGAAAGAGCCGTCTTCAGTTATCACACTTGAAAACGTCAAAACTCTGCGTGATGAAATAAACGTCCTAATCGAGGGTTTTAATAAACAGATTCAAGCAAACAACGACATTGTCGGTGCGAAGCGTCAGAAGCAAACCGAGTGCACCAGGAAAGTCTGGGAACTTATTGCATTTACACTTCAAAGTGATGTTTCGACCTATAGATTACGGCGCAAGACCTTTGATGACGAGATTACTGCATTGATTAAGCTGGTCGATGACGGTGCTAAGGCATCACGAGCTTTAGAAAATGAAATTGCAGAACTTAACAAACGAGTGGTTAGTACCGCCCCAACCATCAAAAGCATAAACGATTTACTTCGAGATTCAGGTTTCCAGGGCTTCACCCTGCGGGAAAAGCGAGGTCAGCAAAATGTCTACGAGGTTGTGCGCCAAGACGGGACAGTTGCGGATAAGCTAAGTGAGGGCGAGAGGAATTTCATTGCGTTCCTGTACTTCTATCACCTCGTTCGCGGAAGTCATACCGATGCTGATGTTAGCAAGGATAAAATTGTCGTAATAGACGACCCCGTTTCCAGTATGGATAGCTGCGTCCTATTCATCGTCAGCACCTTGGTGCGGGAGATGGTAGGTGTCTGCTTTAACAACGCTGAATATCGTGAACAGGAACGTGAGGTTCAGGGCGACTATATAAAGCAGATTTTTATCTTGACCCACAACGTCTATTTCCATAGGGAGATAACCTATAACCAAGCATCCCGCTATCATTGCGTATCGTTCTATGTGATAAACAAAGCGAGTAACAATTCCACAATCAAGCATTGTGTCCGACAATGTATATCTAAGCCAACCGAGCAAGAAAACTTCAACCCTGTCCAAAACTCCTACGCTGCCCTCTGGGGTGAGTACAGAGAAGTGGATACAGTTATTCCGCTAATGAACGTAATACGCCGTATTTTGGAATATTACTTCATGCAACTTTGTGGTTACGACGGTGTGAATATCCGCAAGAGGGTTCTTGATGAACATAGAGATAAGTTCGTGGAAACGCCAGACGAAGGGTTACCCGACTACACGAAGTACCACCTCGCCACGGCTATGTTGTCTTATATCAATGCCAACTCCGTAGGGTTTAGCGATGGTTTGAATTATGTTGATGATTGCACCGACATCACGCTGTATAAGGATGTGTTCAAATTAATTTTTGAAGCCTTGGAGCAGGAACAGCATTACAAAATGATGACGGGCGAAGAAGTTGTATAATTCTACAAAAGTAGCAGGAGGGTTGAAAATGAGTTTTTCAAAACAGAAAATTGGTGACAAGAACTTCATCGCTCACGTTCCAAGGGGAGCAGATTGGATAAGCGTTGACGAAGTTCTTTCGTCATGGAAAAATAACAGTTTCAGTCTTCCTGAGAGCAAGTTTGATACTGATGCTGGTTTTCGCTCTGCCCAGTTGGGAGCCATCTATGCTATAAAGTCGCACTGGACAGTATCGTCTTCTGCTGCCACGATTGTTATGCCAACAGGAACAGGAAAGACCGAGGTGATGATAGCCACAGTAGTGTCTGAACATCGTTCAAAAACCTGCATAATAGTGCCAAGTGACTTATTGCGAAAACAAACGATTTCAAGATTTTGTTCTCTTGGCAAATTACGCGAGATAGGAGCAATAAATGATTCCTTTGAAAATCCAGTTATCGGGTGCCTTGTTTCGTCGCCAAAAGACATAACCGAACTACAGGAACTACTCGATAAGAGCAACCTTATCATAACAACAATGTCATTGCTTAATTCTGGTCACTTCAAAGATGAGTTTTTACGACTTTTGGCATCAATGTGCGACACACTTATTATTGATGAATCACATCACGTTCCGGCAAATTCATGGAAGAAAGTCAAAAAAGTGTTTGAATCCGTTGAGTGCTTGCAATTTACAGCCACACCATTCCGAAATGATGGGAAAAAGATCGATGGCGATATCATTTATAATTTTCCGCTTGCTCTTGCCCAAGAGCGTGGGTATTTCAAGCCGATAAACTTTTATCCGATTTATGAATTCGATAATGACAAAAAGGACTTTTCTGTAGCAGCAAAAGCGATTGATCTTCTTGAGGCGGACATAGCAAAAGGATACCCGCATTTACTACTGGTTCGGGCTTCGACACAAACCCGTGCGAAAGCGCTATATGAAAACGTGTACCAGAGTAAATATGCAAAATACTCCCCAGTTTTAATCGTTAGTGGAAACAAAGCAACCGATAATCGGACTGCTCTCCAGAAGGTCAATGACGGGACTTCAAAAATCATCGTCTGTGTAGATATGTTTAGCGAAGGGATAGACATCCCACAGTTGAAGATATGTGCAATCCACGACAAATATATGTCCTTGCCTATAACGATGCAGTTCATTGGACGATTTGCCCGGACACAGGCTGACCTTGGCGAAGCCTCCGTTGTGGCCAATATTGTCGACGACGACATTCAGGAGTCCTTGGAAGAATTGTATTCGCAAGATGCGGACTGGAATAAAATACTCAAAGACACGTCGGATGAAAAAATCGGTCGAGAAGTAGAATTGCAGAAATTGGCTCGTGGCTTCACGGGGACAGAAGTCATTCCACTAAATCAGATAAGACCGAAAATCAGTATGTTTATGTATACAACGACCGAGTCCCAGTGGTATTGGCGGCGATGGAGCAAGGTCTTCAACGAGGAGCATAGTCACCACTACGTAAATGAAACAGAGAAAATTTTGATAATTACGGAGCTTCGCACAAGCAACGTGGACTGGACCACTTGTCGCGACATAACGGATGACAACTGGAATCTGCACATTCTTTACTGGAACGAAACGAAAAACGTATTTTTCATCAACACGACCGATAAAGGAATAGCTGATAGGTTGGCTGAAGCTGTTTTTGACAACTATAAACGAATAGCCGGAGAAGATGTGTTCCGTTGCCTTTCAGGAATAAACAGATTGATGCTTTCTACTGTTGGGCTTAAGACCGCCGTTTCCAATCATCATATCCGCTACAGAATGTTCGCCGGTGTCGACGTTGCTGAAGGAATAACCGGGGCAACTACAGGTACCGCAACAAAATCAAACCTGTTTGGCGTGGGTTATGAAAATGGGAGCAGTATAAGTATTGGTTGTTCCTACAAAGGGACGATTTGGGCAAAGTGGGTTGAGACCATAAATTACTGGAAAGACTGGTGCGATAAACAAGCGGAGAAAATTTTAAACTCGGCTATTGATACCACGACCGTACTAAAAGGTGCGCTTGTTCCAGAGGAAATCACCGCACGGCCTGCGGTTGTTCCTTATCGAATCGACTTTCCATCGGAAATTGAAGAAGACTGGAAAGGATCAATCACCGTAAAAACGGCTCTAACTGATTCCAAGTCGTTCCTTATGGACATAAGGTTGACTTCATTTGATGAAACATCAGAATTAACTTTTTCAGTGGGAAACGATGACTTCAAAGAGGAGTTCACTCTTAAAATAACATCGACTGGGTATTCGGTTAGCCATAAAAGCGGTTCAATTATAAGCATACGTTTCAGCCGCGGCAGAGAGATGCTCATTAGAGACTTTTTCATGGATAACCCTCCGACAATATGGTTTGTTGATGGGTCGTCCCTTGAGGGCAATCTTCTTGTCAAACTAAAAACAGCCCGTCCAGTTACATTTCCTACAGATAGCATTATCCCGTGGGATTGGTCTGGGATCGATATCAGTAAAGAATCCCAGGGGACAGACAAAGCGACGGAAAGCATTCAATATAAACTTATTTCAGAATTAAAAGCATCAGGTAAATACTGTCTTATTTTCGATGATGACGGTTCTGGAGAAGTGGCAGATGTCATCGCAGTTCAAGAAGACGTTGCAAATAACAAACTTTTATTTGAATTATACCATTGTAAATATTCGAGTGCGCCAAAGGCTGGAGCGAGGGTCGGGGATTTATATGAAGTTTGTGGGCAAACGGAAAAATGTATTAAATGGGCAAGTGATTCAAAATCTATGCTGGAACGACTTATGAGACGCGAAAGCGACAGGGCCAGTAATGGGAAACCCTCGCGATATGAGATTGGAGACAACAAGTTAATGTTTATCCTAAAAAACAAACTGAAAGTCTATTCATCGGAGTTTAGGGTTTATATAGTTCAACCGGGTGTCGATAGCACCCAAATTACTACCTCAATGCATCAGGTACTTTGCAGTGCAGAGGCTTATCTGAAGGATACATACGCAATCCCGTTGACGCTGATCTGCTCATAGAAGACGAAATATGCCGTGAGCACCGAAAAATCAGCATTTACCATACTAAATTTTAAGGATTTGGATATAGACACTGTGGTGGTGCAAAAGCGGTGCAAATTTTAACGATTTGATTCGAGCGGTGCATTTTATCAATAGTTAGTTCCTTTGCCAGTAAACAAAGGGTTTTTGGTGATGACAAACATCACTAAAAACCTTTTTTTATCAGTTTAAAGATCTTTATGAATAATTTCCCACTGCCAATCTTCTTTTCTATGTTTGTCACTTTAATGTCTCATATTTGGATTATAACTGCAGAATATTTATAATAAACAGTTAGTTGTTTCGAGCAGGTGTTTGCATATTTATTATATCTCCGGTGCTTAAAGTATTCTGCAAATCAAACCATTCTTATATATGCTTATGCCTTTTATACAAGGTGTATACCTATCAGTGGTTATTTTTGTATCTTCTGACACTGTGATTATGCTGTAGAATGAAGGTAATGGTTGGCTGTTGAAGAATACTTTTATTGTTACTACAATGCAGTATTATATGTTTTTTGCATATATTAAACCGGGAGGTGGTTTGGTTGGAGAACTTCAACAAGTTGCTTAAAGAAAGAAGTGTTACCTACAAGCCTGCAGGTGACGGAAAAATTTACACGGATCCCGATGCAGACCGGGCGCGTGAATATTTTCGCGATAAGAAACCGCGAAAAATGGTTGAAAAGCTTACCACTGTTGATACAGCAGTAAGTGAAATGATTAACGACGGTGATTACATTGGAGTAGGTGGCTTTGGTGCAAACAGGATCCCCACAGCCGTTCTGCACGAAATAATTCGTCAGAAAAAAAGAAACCTGGGCATGGCCGGCCACACGGCAACGCACGATTTTCAGTTACTTGTTGCCGGTGAATGTATTGACCGCTGTGACATTGCTTATATCATCGGTCTTGAAGCCCGGGGCCTTTCCAAGGTATCCAGAAAAGCGGTGGAAAGCGGTGCCATTGATATAACCGAATGGACAAATGCAGCTTTAACCTGGCGCTACAAGGCTGCGGCAATGGGTATTTCCTTTATGCCAGTGCGCTGCATGCTGGGTACGGATACAGAAAAGTACAGTGCATCAATGGAAATGGAATGTCCGTTTACCGGAGCAAAATACCTGGCAGTACCCGCTCTTTACCCGGATGTGGGAGTTATTCATGTTCACAGGGCTGACGTTTATGGAAACTGCCAGATAGACGGCATAATGATTGCTGATTATGATTTGGCCAGGGCTTCTAAAAGACTGATTATTACCACGGAACGCCTGATTCCCAATGAAGTAATTCGTCGCGATCCTGACAAAACTGTCATTCCTTATTACCTTGTAGATGCGGTTATTGAAGTTCCTTACGGCAGTTACCCCGGTAACATGGCTTATGAATATTTCAGTGATGAAGATCACCTTAAAGAATGGCTGAAAGTTGAAAACGAACCGGCCGAACTGGCGGAATTCATGGATAAGCATATTTACAGCGCAAAAAACTTTAACGAATATCTTGATAAAATTGGAGGTATGGCCAGGTTGCAGGAGCTGCGGTTCCAGGAAAACCTGATTGAAAAATAAGCAATTGCTCACCAAAGGAGGTTTAATAATATGGAATACAACGATATGGAACTGATGATTTCTCTTGCATCCCGTTATCTTGAAGATGATAGTATAGTAGTTGTAGGCACCGGGGCGCCCTGTGCCGCTGCAATGCTGGCCCAAAAAATTTATTCACCGAGACTGATGATTATGTTTGAAGCAGGGGGTATCGGGCCCCTGCTCCCTTCAATGCCTATATCGGTAGGTGACTCAAGAACATTTTACAGGGCTCTTTCCGCCAGCAGCATGCCGGAAATTATGGAAACATGTCAGCGCGGACTGGTTGACTATACTTTCCTCGGTGGTGCCCAGATTGATCAGTACGGCAATATTAACTCAACCATGATCGGAACAGATCATAAGTCGCCAAAAGTGCGTTTTCCCGGCAGCGGCGGCGCAAATGATTTAGGTTCGCTATGCTGGAAAACCATGATGATTACTCCCCAGGATAAAAGACGTTTCACTGAGAAAATTGATTTTGTTACCACACCGGGTTATCTGACCGGACCGGGGGCGCGTGAAGAAGCCGGTTTGCCGGCTAACAGCGGGCCTTACAAGGTAATCACAAACCTTTGTGTGATTGGTTTTGACGAGCAGAGTAAAAGAATGAAAGTAGAAAGCATGCACCCGGGAGTAACCAGGGAAATCGTTATCGAAAATACTGGCTTTGAACTGCTCTGGGACGACAACTTAAAAGAAAGTGAACCGCCCAAGAAAGAGGAACTGGAAATTCTCAGGAACGAGGTTGATCCTTATCGTTATATTATCGGAAGGGCTTAATATTTTGTATTAATGATTAAAGGAGGTTAACAAAGTGCGAGAAGTAGTCGTTGTAAGCGCGGTCAGAACTGCAGTCGGCACATTTGGAGGCTCTTTAAAAGATATAAGTGCAGTTGACCTGGGCGCTATTGCAATAAAAAGTGCCCTGGAAAAGGCAAAGGTAAAACCTGATGCAGTTGATGAAGTATTAATGGGTTGTGTACTGCAGGCCGGGCTCGGGCAAAACGTAGCCCGCCAGTCTGCCATAAAGGCCGGTATCCCGGTAGAAGTACCGAGTACAACTATAAATAAAGTTTGCGGTTCCGGATTAAAAACAATCACCCTTGCAGCCACTGCAATTGCATCCGGCGAAGCAGATGTTATCGTGGCGGGTGGGGCAGAAAACATGAGTGCTTCGCCTTATGCCATCGCTTCAGCCCGCTGGGGGTTACGCATGGGTGATAGCACAATGACCGATATTATGATCAAGGACGGTTTATGGTGTGCTTTTAATGATTACCATATGGGTTTAACGGCAGAAAATATAGCTGAAAAATATGGCATAACCCGTGAAGAGCAGGATCAACTGGCTCTCGATAGCCAAAACCGGGCCCATGCTGCAATAGAAAGCGGTCGCTTTAAAGACGAGATTGCACCGGTTGAAATACCCCAGCGTAAAGGAGACCCGATAGTTTTTGATACAGACGAACACCCGCGCATGACCAGCTCCGAAGTGCTGGCCAAGCTGCGCCCGGCTTTTAAAAAAGACGGAACCGTTACTGCCGGCAATGCATCGGGAATCAATGATTGCGGGGCCGCCGTGGTCCTGATGAGCAGAGATAAAGCTGAGCAGCTCGGGCTTAAACCAATGGCGGTAATACGTGGTTTTGCTTCAGCAGGAGTCGACCCTGCCATTATGGGAACGGGGCCAATTCCCGCGACCCGTAAAGCTCTGAAAAAATCAGGCTGGGAAGTATCCGATCTCGATTTGATCGAAGCAAACGAGGCCTTTGCAGTTCAGGCTTTGAGTGTAGTTAAGGAGCTAGGTTTTGATCGCTCTATCGTAAACGTTAACGGCGGTGCTATTGCTTTAGGCCATCCGATTGGGGCCAGCGGAACCCGTGTCTTTATAACCCTTATTCACGAAATGATAAAACGGGATGCCAAACGCGGGCTGGCTACGCTTTGTATCGGCGGAGGCCAGGGCATAGCCTGCACTGTTGAAAGAGAATAGGATTAAATATATAATATAAAACAGGTTATGCGCCGTTCCGGCTTCGAAGAATCATAATTATCGGTTCCGGCGCGGTTTCATAACCTGTTTTATATTTTAGTTACTATTACGGGAGGAAATGAAGATGGCTGTCGACATGAAAGGGAAAGACCTGATTTCAATTCATGATTTAAGCAGGGAAGAGGTAGATCAGATCCTTGATACCAGTCATATTTTAAAAATGAAAAATAAGCTGGGTGAGATTTACCATCCGCTGAAAGGTAAAACACTGGGGATGATCTTTCAAAAATCATCAACCAGGACCAGGGTTTCCTTTGAAGTTGGCATCTGGCAGCTTGGCGGCTACGGACTCTTTTTAAGCGCCAACGATCTTCAGCTTAACCGTGGGGAAACAATTGCCGACACTGCCAGAAATTTAAGCCGTTATCTTGATGGTATCATGATCCGCACTTATGATCATCATGATGTTGTTGATCTGGCAGAATACAGTTCAGTGCCGGTAATCAACGGACTGACTGATTTGCTCCACCCCTGCCAGGTGCTGGCCGATCTCTTTTCAATCAGGGAGAAGAAACAGAACCTGGAAGGCTTAAAACTGGCTTATATTGGCGACGGCAACAACATGGCTCATTCCCTGATGTTTGGCGGCGCGAAAATGGGTATGCATGTCGTTATCTGTTCTCCTTCAGGTTTTGAACCGGATCCCGAAGTAACCCGTTTATCACGCTTGGATGCTTCAAAAACAGGAGCTTCGATTAATATCCAGGATGACCCAGCTGAAGCAGTTAAAACAGCAGATGTGATTTATACAGATGTCTGGACCAGCATGGGCCAGGAAGAAGAGTATGAAAAGCGCTTGAGCAGTTTTAGTCGTTACCAGGTGAACAGCGCCCTGTTGGAAAAAGCCAAGGAAGATGTTTTGGTAATGCACTGCCTGCCGGCTCACAGGGGCGAAGAGATAACTGACGATGTAATTGACGGCCCGCGTTCAATTGTTTTTGACCAGGCGGAAAATCGTCTGCATGTTCAGAAAGCAATCATGGCCCTGGTAATGTAAAGCTTTTAGAAGTTTTTTATCTTATTTAAAGCAGGCTGGTAAAAGAGCCTGCTTTAAAATTTATAAAGATTTCATACCTGTTTCAGCGAAACTATATCGCCGATATCAATTTTTTGCAGGGTGGAACCGCCCCTGTCGATCACAATGGCAGCAGAAAGCTGCTCGAAACGCAGCGGTACCCCGGTAATGATTTCCCGCCCTGAAGAGGTAACCACTGTAAAGGAAAGCTCCAGGCTGCCGGCAAGGGCTTGTTCCAGGATTTGCTGACACTCTTCGAGCAACTGCTCATCGTGAGCCGGCAGGTAGCAGTTTTCTTCCCGTTCCAGCCCGGCTGAATGTTCACGCAGGACGGAACAGTGTTCCGGCAGCATCATCCTGCTGCAGTTAAACTGGCGGTTAATTTTTTTGCTCATGCATCATGACCTCCGATTTTCCCCGCTCGCTGGAAAAGCTGAGCCCCGGGGTTAAGTGATGAAGCCCTAAACAGACTGGTTTTCCCATATTTTTCTCTAACCAGATCCATTGTCTTGATCAACTCGCCCTCTTTTTCATAACGGCCCGAAAAAGAAAGCTGCAGCTGGCGGTAGGGCGTTAGCCCGCTCAGGCTGATGCCTACAGCGCGCAGGGGCCGGTGGTCCCAGTGCCGGTGGAAAAGCTGCAAAACTGTGGGATACACCTCCATTGCCCGGGAAGTGGCTGTCGGCAGTTTTTTCTGGCGGGAGAAGCCGGTCGGAAAATCAAAATCGGCGCTCCTGCAGTACAGGTGTAAGGTAGAGCCAACCATACCCCGGCACCTGGCCCTGTAGCAGACTTCTTCAGTCATTTCCAAAAGAACCAGTTCGATCTCCTCCCGGCTGCGGTAATCGCGGGGCAGGGTAGCGGTATGGCCGATTCCCTGCTGATCCTTATCAGGTTCTTGATCAACGGTTGAGTAGTCAATTCCATGGGCGTTCAGCCAGAGCAGTTCCCCGTTAATGCCCCAGCGCCGACGCATCATTTCACGAGGCAGGACAGCCAAATGTCCAATCTTACGCACGCCGATGCGCTCTAAATTGCGGGCCATGCGATGTCCAACCCCAAACAGGGAGCTGACCGGCAGGGGCCAGATTAAGCTGCTATAGTTGCTGCTGTCCAGGGCAAAAAAATAATCGGGATTTTTCTTGGCAAAACAGTCACAAGCCATTTTGGCCTGCAGCATATTTTCCCCCATACCGATCCGGCAGCGGATCCCGGTTTCTTCCCAGACCTGCCTGATGGCCAGGGAAGCTGTTTCCCGTGGTGTGCCGAACAATTTCTGCGAACCGGTCAAATCGACGAACTGCTCGTCAATAGAGTAAGGCAAAACCCGGTCGCTGAAACGCTCGAAAATGGTGGTAATCCGGAGCGAGTAGTCAATATAGGTTTGCATGTGCGGGTGAACAAAAATCACCCAGGGGCACATGCGCCGTGCTTCCCAGGCCGGCTGTCCCGTTTTGATACCCAGAACCTTAGCTTCCTTGCTTGCCGCAAGGATAATACCGTGACGCAGGGCCGGATCACCGCACACCGCTACCGGCTTGCCCCGCAGGGAGGGCTTGCGGGCTGTTTCCACGCTGGCATAAAAAGATTCCATGTCAGCCAAAAAAATAACCTTACTGTCCAAAGCGATCACCCTTAATGCGAACAAGTGTTTGTTTTTACCCAGTATACACCGCTGTGGTAAAAAATAAAAGGGGCTAAAAAAAGTTTCATCCCGGCTCTTGGCTGAAATAGTTCGCGCTTTGAGAATAAACAAGAAGGATAAACAGTTGTCCATGTAGAATCATTTCCGGCAAACAAAGGAGGAAATATATCTATGCAGAAACCGCTGTCAGGATTAAAAGTTGTTGATCTCAGCCGCTTCATTGCCGGCCCTTACTGTACAATGAAGCTTGGTGACATGGGTGCAGAGGTTATTAAGGTGGAATCCCCCGGCAAGGGCGATGATTCACGCGCTCTAGGGCCGCCATTTCTCGAAGGGGAAGCAGCCTATTACCTTTCTTTTAACCGGAACAAGAAAAGCATTACCCTTAACCTGCGTGATGAAAAAGCACGCCACATTCTGCATAAATTGATAGCTGAAGCCGATATTCTTGTTGAAAACTTTAGAGTTGGCGTTACAGAAAAAATGGGCCTGACCTATGAAGATGTGAAAAAGATCAATGAGGAAATAATCTATTGCTCCATCACAGGTTATGGACACAACAGCCCTTACCGTGAAAAACCGAGTTTTGATGTAATGATCCAGGGAGAAGCCGGTTTGATGAGTATAACCGGTTTTCCTGACGGCCCCCCGCAGCGCCTGGGGGTAGCAATAGCCGATGTGCTCGGTGGATTTCACGCTGTTGAAGGAATCCTTTTAGCCCTGATCAACCGCATGAAGACTGGTAAAGGCCAGTTTATTGACGTATCCCTGATGGATTCAATCATAGCTATTTTAACCTACCAGGCCGGTAACTACCTGGCCACGGGCGAGGCTCCGGGCCGGGTTGGCAACAGGCACCCGATGATTACTCCGTACGAAAGCTTTGAAACCAGTGACGGGTATGTAATATTTGCTGTTGGTAACCAGCGCCTCTGGGAAAGTTTTGTAAAGGTGCTGGGCCGGGAAGATTTAAACCAGGACCCGCGTTTTTCCGATATGAAAAGCCGTAACCAGAATCCCGGAGAATTAAAAATTATCCTTGAAGAAATCACCCGGGGGAAAACAACCGGGGAGTGGGTGGAAATAATGGAGAAGGCCGGGGTACCCTGCGGTCGAATCCGGACCATTGACCAGGTGTTAACTGATCCGCATGTAGATATTCGTGAAATGGTAGTTGAGGTTGAACATTCAACAGCCGGACCGATTAAGTTGATTGGAGTGCCGACAAAGCTGTCACTGACTCCCGGAGCTGTTACCTTGCCTCCGCCTACGCTCGGCCAGCACACTGTTGAAATACTTAACAGCCTGGGTTATAAAGATGAAGATATTAAAATGATGCAGGGCGAGGGTGTGGTCTGATAACAGGCAAAGTAATGAAAAATGATCATGGAAGAAAAATCATAACTGTTGATGCCCTGTGGACTGCCGATGATCTAGAATTATTCAGGGGCAAACCGGAAGTTTGCTTTTTTTCTGCTCACGATCATTATATTAACTTTAATGTAAAGAACCATAATCGTCTCCTGATGATTGCCGATTCACAGGCAATGCCGGGACCTTCCACAATTGCCATTAACGAAAAGGCCTTTAACCGGATTTCAGAACTTTCATCAGGTTATATAAAAGGCTTTCTTGAAAATGAACAGGTCGTTTTAGAATATAATCAGATCATCGTGATAATTAACCGGCGCTCTGGAATAAAGAAATCCTTTGCGCCGGCTTGCCCGGGTAAAATAAATATTAACAATCACAGGTTAACGGCAGGATATTACAGGGCTTATATCGAAAAGAGGGTGAACGAATTTCAAGCTTCTCCTGCCTTGGTTCTTCTTGATCTCCCCGGGGGAGAAACTTATTTCAGAAAAGCCGTTAGCAAGTGTTATCCCGCCATAATAGAAGCTCTGTTAAAAAATAATGCCGGGGCGTTTATCGAATCCGCAGCAGAACTGGCCGGACTTGGCAGAGGATTTTCACCTTCAGGTGACGACCTGATTTATAGCTCTTTACTGGCTCATAATTATTATAAAAATGATTTGGCCATGATGAATCAGATCAGAAACAACATTGGAATCCTGATTAAACAAACAAATGTTATGGGGAGCCACATGCTTGCTTTGGGAACTATGGGTTTAGCGGGAGAAAACATCCTGGACTACATTACTTCATTTGAAAAGGGATTTGTTAAAAAAGATCTTATTGAAAGAGTGTTGTCAGTTGGTTCCACGACAGGTCTGGATATTGCAATTGGAATTATCTATTATATCAATCTATTATTTAAATTATGACTTATTATTGGATAATTAAAACAAAGATGCTGCATGAAAATTATTAAAATATAATAAAGGTTTTTTTGACAGAGCATTGAAATAACATAATAGAATATTTTAATAATAAAACTATTTTATTGTTTAATACCGAACCAAATGAACAGGGAGGTGTATAATAGTCCAGCTGGTTTATTCATTCATAAAAAGGAGGAGTTAAAAAGCATGATCGACGGATCAAAAATGATTTACACGTTGGATGACGTACCCAAGCCATTTGGTAAGGCTCTCGGTCTCGGTATCCAGCACGTTCTGACCATGTTTGGCGCAACCGTCGCGGTTCCGCTAATCCTATCACCCGCTCTGGGTATGGACGCCCAGCAAACCGCTATCCTGGTTGCTTCTGTAATGCTCTCCTCCGGGGTTGCCACTTTTCTACAGGTAAACTTCGGGACAAGGTTACCGATCATCCAGGGTGTGTCATTCTCATTCTTAGGACCATTTTTTGCTATTATAGCCATGACCGTAGCTGCCGGCCCTGCTGTTTCAATGCAGTATATTGCCGGTGCCATTATGCTTGGCGCTATTGTTGAAATGATTATAGGTTTTACAGGGTTAATCGGTTTAGTGCAAAAATATGTAAGCCCGGTGGTTATCGGCCCGGTTATCGCCCTGATTGGTTTGGCTTTATACCAGATAGGAGCGCCGAGCGCCGCAGAAAACTGGTGGCTTTCGGGAACAGTTATTGTGCTGGCCTTTGTATTTTCTCTTATTATAGGCCCTAAGAAGCCTTTCTTCTCCCTGTTCCCAATTCTTCTCGCCGTTATCTGCGCCTATATACTCGGCCTGATTCTCGGTGTTGTTGACTTTGAAGCTGTCAGGGTTGCTCCCTGGTTCCGGTTGCCATGGGGAGCAGGAGGATGGTTCTTCCCCTGGGGTCTTCCTAAATTTGAAATTGGCTTCCTGGTTGTTGTACTCGCCGGTTATCTTGCGTCAATGATTGAATCATACGGTGATTACCATGCAATCAATGCAGCAGCCCAGGCCCCTCCGCTGACAGACAAACAGATCAGCCGCGGAATCGGTTTTGAGGGTGTGGGATGTTTCTGCACCGCGCTGCTTGGTGGATTTGCCAGCACCAGCTACACCGAAAATATCGGTCTTGTCGGCCTGACCAAGGTTGCCAGCCGTTATGTGGTTAATGTCGGCGTAGTTGTCCTTCTGGTAATGGGTATTATTGGTAAGTTTGGCGGTCTTATTGCTACCATTCCAGGCGCAATCGTCGGTGGCCTCTACTGCACTCTGTTTGGCATGATTGCCTCAATCGGAATCAGCAACTCGGCCAAAGCCGATCTTTCCTCAATGCGTAACCAGATGATTATGGGTTTCATTCTCTTCATGGGTTTGAGTGTTCCTTACTACTTCCAGGTAGCCGGTGTGGCTTTCGAACCAAAATGGCTGTCTGATATTGTAGTATCAATTGGTTCAACCGGAATGGCAGTTGCCGCAATTCTCGGCCTGATCCTGGATAATGTTATCCCCGGGACAGCTGAAGAACGCGGTCTGCACCAGTTTGGAGAACAGAAATAAGCTGTTAACAGGAAATTAAGCTGTGTAACGGGGAGGTAAATACCTCCCCGTTATTTATGCGTGCCCGGCATGGGCGATAGCTTGTGGGTGACTTTCTAATTCGATTCTTATATATAAATAGCTTTAAATTTAACAGAATCAGTTTTGAATACTGTTGTTTTTAAACAGCTTGAGAATGTTAATTGCTATTTCAAAGTTTAATGCATTTTCTGGATTGTCAAAGCTGCAACCGGTCAGCTCTTCAATTTTCTTAATGCGATAGAGAACAGTATTATAGTGGGTGTAAAGCCTTCCGGAAGTCATTTTTAAATTACGATTGGTTTCAAAGTATGTTTCAAGAGTTTTTATTAAATCACCTTTTTTGTTGCGATCATAATCAATAACCGGTTTAAGCAGTTCATCCACAAATCTTTCCAGGTCGCCGCGGTTTTTCTCGCTTAATATTTTATAAAAACCGAGGTTATCAAAGAATACTGTATTAGTTTTTTCAGAAAGCTGGGCTATTTTAAGCGCTTCACGCGCCTCTTCATAACTGCGATTAATTCTGCGAACATCTGAGTAAGCCTTGCCGATTCCGATCTTAATTTCCGCTGCCGGGTGAGAAGCCTGGCTGAGATAATCAACCAGGGCATTGACTGTATCTTTTAAAGATCCTGCTGGGTTAGCATGATTCACGCAAGTTACAATAACAATGTTATTGCCCTTGATTCCGGCAATCAGGTTACTATCTTTTCTTGCTTTTAAAAATCGATTTATCTCTTTCAGTAAACTTTCCTTGGAACGGGAACCGTTAATATCCATATAATTATCAATACTGTCAATCTCGTTAAAACTGTTGTCATTTATAATGATTACAGCAGCAGGCTGTTCCAGATTTATATTAAATACTTTTCCCCTGTTAACTATTTCATCCACATTCTCGAAATCACAGGAGAGCAATATTTCTAGAAAATCGCTGTAATAGCTTTTTTCAGTTTCATATATTGCCCTGCGCTTTGTAAATTCAAGAGCGGCAATTGTTGCCGCCCTTTCCAGGGTAAGGATATCGGGCTCGTAGATGGCATTATTAATTATAGCAACTATATTGCCGTATTCATACTTATCCGCGATGATTGGAATTCTGATTGCTTTAATGGTTATCGGGTTTTCCATGTCGGAAGTATATTCCAGTGAGTATTTAACTTCCTTTATATTGCCGAACCTCAGTTTTTCTTTTTTTATTTCAATGCTGCCATCAGAGAAAAAAAGGTCAAACTTGTATTTATCGGGACATTCATCGTTAACGATAAGAAAACCGTCCCGGTCAACTATGGCGACCGGGTTAGAAATCAATTTTCCGGTTTCTTTGCACAGCTCTTCCAGGGGGCTGCCGTTAAGAGCCAAATCAACTAATTTTTTATGGGCCTGTTCAAGTTTTTGAAGGATTTTGTTTTGCTTGTTAAACACTACCCCAAGTACAGGAGCAATAATTTCTGAAAAAGAAATATCATAAGGTACTTCAAGAAGGGGAATCTGGTATTCATCGGCGCTGCGAATAAGTTCTTCAGGTATTTCACTTAAATAACGCTTGGTTTTGATTGCCAGAGCAGCGCTTTTTGCTTCACTCATGCGCGGAATAAGAGTTTTCATCAATTCCGGGTACTCACGGAATGAATAACCGGTTGTTAAGAGAAATTCGCCCTCAATCAGCCAGTCCATTATATCAGGGACTTCGATAACATTTACCAGCTTAATTACCCGATCCAGACCCTCTTCGCCGCCCGCTACCTGCAGGCGGTTGACCAGATCGAGAGAAAGGGCTTCGCGGACAGAGATACCATACTGTTTTTGAATGATCAACAGCCCCTTTCCTCAGCAGTGAAAACAGCAAATATATGGATATTCAAGTACATTGTAACATAATAACAAAGATGTTCAATCGATTTATTTGACATACCTAAAGGATATTTGATATAAATGTATAATTTTTAGCAATGTCAAGGCAAATCCAAATTGATTGACCATAATATTCATAAAAAATAGGTGAAGACTGGAGGCGAATGGGATGGTTTTAAAATATCACATCTCCAAAAATACTTTTCGCGATTCTGTTTACCTGATGCGATTATCAAATACTGTACGCGCTTTCGAGGGAATACTGGAGGCAGAGGTAATCATTGGAACAGATCACAACAAGAAATTTTTACAGGCAGCCGGATTGTGGAGTGCTGAAATGGATCAGGAAGCCGGTGCCAACGACCTGATTATTGCTGTAAAAGCTGAAAATGAAGAAAAAGCTGAAAACGCAATTCAGGGGACCATTGATGAGCTGAATAAGAGTGTGGAACGGGAGAACCTGCTCGGCGAGTTCGTTCCCCGTACTTTTGAAACTGCCCTGAAAAATCTTCCGGGAGCTAACCTGGTCTTGATTTCCATTCCCGGCAGGCATGTTCACCGCGAAGCTGACCAGATCCTTGATGCAGGCTTAAATGTGATGATTTTCAGTGATAATGTTACGCTTGAAGAAGAGATATCTCTGAAGAAAAAAGCCCTTGAAAAAGGGTTGCTTGTCATGGGTCCGGATTGCGGAACGGCAATTATCAACGGAGTTCCCCTCGCTTTTGCAAACGAAGTTAAAAGAGGGGGAATAGGCATTGTGGCAGCAGCTGGAACAGGGCTGCAGGAGGTATCATCTCTAATCAGTAATTTGGGGGAAGGGATCAGCCACGGTATTGGAACCGGTGGCAGGGATGTTAAGGCCTCTGTTGGTGGGATCACAATGATCCAGGGCCTGAAAGCATTGCTTGATGATGACAATACAAAAGTTATTGTTATAGTTTCTAAACCGCCTGACAGCGAGGTTACTGATAAAGTTTTAAAACTTGTCAGCGAAGCAGAGAAACCGGTTGTAATTAATTTTTTAGGCGGCAACCCGAATGATGTTAAAAAAACAGGAGCTATTCCTGCCGCCACTTTAAAAGAAGCCGCAGAAAAAGCGGTAAATCTGGTCAGAGGCATCGATAAAAATAATGATGTAAGCAGTTTGCCTGAAGAAGAAGCAGATTATAGAAAGATCAAAGAAAGCTTCAAGGATGGACAAAAATACCTGAGAGCTTTATATTCAGGAGGAACCCTTGCTTACGAAACAATCATCTTGCTGCACAGTTCGCTGGGTGATCTTTATACCAACCTCAGCTACGAGCAGGTCAGGAAAATTGAAGACGTATATAAAAGCGTTAAACATACCGTTATCGATTTCGGGGAAGATGAGTTTACTCAGGGGCGACTTCATCCGATGATTGATCCGGCCCTGCGCAACAGCAGAATTGTTGAAGAAGCAGGAGACCCTGAGACAGCAGTCATTATGCTTGATCTGGTCCTTGGCTACAATGCACACCCTGATCCGGCCGGATCTGCTCTTGAGGCTATTAAAGAAGCAAAAGAGATTGCCGGCAGGGAAGGACGTAATATTTGCTTTGTTACAAGTGTGCTCGGTACCGACGAAGATATTCAAAAGCGCAGTGACCAGGTGAAAAAGCTACAGGACGAAAATGTGCTGGTATTTCCAAGCAATGCTGATGCTGCGCTGTTTGTAAAAAAAGTGCTGGCTGAATTAATGAAATAAGCAGAGTTAAGGAGGTTAACAGAAATGGAAGACCTTTTTAAAAAAGAGCTGAAAGTTATTAATATGGGGCTGGAAGGTTTTGCCGAAACCCTGAAAGAAAGGGGAACCACGGTATTACACGTCCGCTGGCAGCCGCCGGCTATGGGCGATGACGATCTGCTTAGTTTGCTGGATAAATTAAAATAACCCGGGAGGTGCAGTTTGTTGTGAGTAAGATTGATCAGGCTAATCAGGAAGCAGTAAAAAGAATGATGTTGTCAAGACCGGTTTGGGTTGATGTGGGAAAAGCAAAAGATGTTATACCAGGCATGAAAGATAACCTTTTCCTGCATGCCGGACCGCCTATAACCTGGGACAGGATGAGCGGACCACTGAAAGGAGCGATAATTGGCGGCATCATTTACGAAGGAAAGGCCAGGAATGCTGAAGAAGCAGAGAAATTAGCCGCTTCAGGAGAAATAGAATTTGCCCCCTGCCACCACTTTAACACTGTAGGCCCGATGGCCGGGGTTACAACACCTTCACAGATGGTTTTTATCCTTGAGGACAAAGAGTGGGGTGGCTATACCTATTCTAACATGAATGAAGGATACGGAAAGGTTCTGCGTTATGGCGCTTTTGATGACGAAGTTCTGAATCGCCTTAAGTGGCTTGATAATGTATATGCGCCGGTAATTAAAGAGGCAGTTAAACTTGCCGGTGGTGTAGACATTAAGTCAATAATTGCCCAGGCCCTGCATATGGGCGATGACGGTCACAACAGGAACAGGGCTACCACATCGCTCTTTATCAGGACTATTGCTCCCTTTGTTGCTGAAACAGAATGGGGCAAAAAGAAAGATTATGACGCTCCGCGCCTTGATCTTTCCAATGTTTCTGAGTATTTTAAAGGCGGTAAGGCTTCAGCGGCAGCGGAAGTACTGGCATTTATGCACAGCAACGATTTAACCTCTTTAAACGCCATCATGGCGGCCTGCAAGAGTATGGCTTTGGCTGCTCACGGAGTGGAAAATTCAACACTGGTTACTACTATGGCCCGTAATGGGACCGATTTTGGTATCAGGGTCAGCAGCACCGGGGACAAATGGTTTACCGCACCGGCTAATGTGCCAGACGGTCTTTACTTCTCAGGTTATACAGCAGCTGATGCCAATGCCGACATTGGCGACAGCGTTATTACTGAAACTGTTGGTATTGGTGGCTTTGCCATGGCAGCCGCTCCGGCTATCGTCAATTTCATCGGCGGTTCACCTGCTGATGCCTTTGAAGCAACAAATGAAATGTATGAAATAACCGTTGCCGAAAACAATAATTTCAACATCCCTGCCATGGATTTCAAGGGAACCCCAACCGGCATAGATGTAAGAAAAGTAGTAGAAAAGAGTATCGTACCAAGAATTAACACCGGTATTGCCCATAAAGAACCGGGCATCGGCCAGGTCGGAGCCGGTATTGTGAAACCACCGATGGAAATATTTATCGAAGCTTTAAAAGAACTGGCTAAGTAATGGAATTTCAGCCAGATGTAAACCATCTATAATCACGGAGGTGAGAAAGAGAGATGCTTGCTTACGAATATGTAAAGTGCAACAACCTGCAGGAGGCCCTGCAACTGCTTCAAAGCGATGAGATGGTTTATCCTCTTGCCGGGGGCACTGATTTAATCGTCGGAATGCGCGGCGGTAAGTTTGCGCCAAAAAAATTACTCGATATTAAAAACCTTGACGATTTAAAAGTGTTGACGGAAGATGAACAAGGGATTACTCTTGGCGCTGCCGTTACTTTGAATGATATTGCTGAATTTGCACCGGTTAAAACCAGTATACCTATTCTTGCCGAAGGGTGCCGCAGTGTTGGCAGTTACATGATCCGCAACCGCGCTACCCTGGCTGGCAATATCTGCAATGCATCGCCGGCGGCAGATACCTCTGCTCCGCTATACTGTCTTAACGCTATAGTCAATATAGCCGGGCCGGAAGGAGATAGAACTGTTCCGGCAAATGAATTCTTTACCGGACCCGGTAAGAACGCTTTAAAGAAAGGGGAACTGGTTCGTTCAGTTATAGTTCCCAAGCCTTACCCGTCAGGAAACGGTGTTTATTTTAAGGCATCGAGGACCGGTTCAGTCGACCTGGCCACGGTGGGTGTTGCCGTTCAAAGTTGGGGCAACAAGGTAATGATCGCAATTGGCGCAGTCGCTCCCACACCGGTCAGAGCCAGTTCTGTCGAAAAAGCGATAAATGAGAATGGTGAAAAAGATTGGGCCAAAGCGGCCGCCCTGGTTAGGAATGATATTTCACCAATAACCGATCTCAGGGGCTCCCGTGAATACCGTTACCATGTTGTTGAAGTGCTGGTACGGCGAGGCCTGGAACAGACGATGGGGGTGTGAGCATGCCAGAATGTGTAAAAATATCTTTTACAGTAAACGGTGAAAACGAAACCCGTGAAGCAGAAGTCGGTCAAACTCTGCTCAGCTTTATCAGGGACGAACTGCACCTTACAGGCACAAAAAGCGGTTGTGAAATCGGAGAGTGCGGTGCCTGCACAGTACTGTTAAACGGCAAACCGGTCAATTCCTGCCTGGTTTTGGCAGTTGAACTGGACGGAAAAGACCTGATCACGATCGAGGGTATTTCCAAGGATGGAAAACTCGACAAAATTCAGCAGTCATTTATCGATCATGCAGCTTTCCAGTGTGGATACTGCACGCCCGGAATGATTATATCCACCAAAGCGTTGCTTGAACGTAAAGCTAACCCGACAGATGAGGACATAAACGAAGCCCTTAGCGGAAACCTCTGCCGCTGCGGCGCTTACCAGGAAATCAGAGCGGCAGTAAAAGACGCCGCTAAAAAATAAAGTGGAAAGGAGGGTTAATAAATGGCAGAACTTAAATGTGTCGGTACAACAGTTTCCCGCACGGATGCTATAGAAAAAGTAACCGGTTACGCAGAATATATTGAAGATCGCTTCCTGGGGCCTCTGCTCTACCTGAAAATGAAGAAGAGCACTGTAGCTCATGGTAAAATTAAAAAACTTGATATTACACGCGCCCTTGAATATCCAGGGGTCAAGACTGTTCTTACCGGGAAGGATTATAAAAATAAAATCGGACTTTACCTTGTGGACAGGGATTTTATCGCCATAGATAAAGTCCGCTACTGGGGCGAACCTGTAGCCCTGGTTGTTGCTGTTTCAGAAAAGATAGCTGCTGAAGCAGTGGAGCTGATTGACGTTGAATATGAAGAACTGCCTGGCGTGTTTGATCCTTTCGAGGCGTTAAAACCCGATGCACCGATTATTCATGAAGATCTTGGCAGTTATGAGGTAGTTCCAATTTTTTATCCCCAGGAAGGCACAAATATAGCCAATCATTTCAAGCTGAGGAAAGGTGACACTGAAAAGGGCTTTGCCGAGGCAGATCTGATTATAGAGAAAGAATATTATGTTCCACAAATGCAGCATGTTCCGATTGAAACCCATAAGGCGGCTGCCCACTGGAGCCCGGACGGCAAATTAACTGTATGGAGCACAGCTCAGTCACCAAACGTAGTCCGCCAGCTGCTGGCCAAATCTTTTGAACTGCCCATGCATAAAATAAGGGTTATATCCAGCTACATAGGCGGTGGATTCGGTGGCAAAGCCGGGGCTGGTCTGGAAGGCCTTGTAGTACCTGTGGCCCAGAAGTTTCCGGGCCATGTAGCCAGAATTGTCCTCAACCGTGAAGAAGATATGCAGGGGACATTCACTCGCCAGGCAATGTATGCAACCCTTAAAACCGGTGTTAAGAAAAACGGTAAAATTACCGCCTTGGATTATAAAATGATCTGGGATGGTGGAGCATATACGGAATATGGTGTAAATATCGTACGTTCTGCCGGTTATAACTCAACCGGCGCCTATGAAATACCAAATGTAAAAACCGACTCTTACTGTGTTTATACCAACAATTCCATTGGTGGGCCGGTTCGCGGTTTCGGAATGTGTGAAATGCAGTGGGGCATTGAGCGGCATATGGAATATATAGCTAAAGAGCTCAATCTCGATCCTCTTGAAGTTCGCCTGCTTAATGGCATGAAGGTAGGTTCCACCACGGCAGCAGGCCAGGTGGTGGAAGATGTTGACTTCAAAAAGTGTATCGAGACCGTTGCCGATCAGATTAAGTGGGGTAAAAAGGAGCCTACCTCGAACGGTAAGTTAAGAGGAAAGGGCATTTCAGGTCTGGTTAAATGCCCGGCCCAACCCAGCAATGCATCTTCTTCTGCGATTATACGCATCAATGAAGACGGCACCGCTCATATTATGATCGGTGCAACAGAAATGGGCCAGGGTATGCTTACTGTCATGAGCCAGATAGCTTCAGAAATACTTCACATTCCTGTAGATAAAATAGATATCAAGGTACCGGATACTGACTTTACTCCCTATGAATGGCAAAGCGTTGGAAGCAGGATCACATACACCTGCGGCACATCGGTTAAACGTGCGGCAGAAGATGCGCTCGGACAAATCTATACCGCTGCCGCAGATTTACTGCAGGTGCCGAAAGAAGATCTGACTTTTGACGGTAAAAAGATTTATTCAACAAAAGATGCAGATAAAAAAGCAACTATAGCAGAAGTTGCCGACAGCTGTAAAAAATGCACCGGGGAAGGCATAGCCGGGCCGATTATCGGTAGAGGTTCCTTTATACCCAGTAATATGACCAACCTTGATCCTGAAACTGGCCAGGGCAATCCCGGTATGTTTTATTGCTTTGGAGCCACCGGAGCTGAGGTTGAAGTCGATCCTGAGACTGGAGTGGTTACTGTTCTTCAGCTGGCCAGTTCAATAGATGCAGGCAAGGCGGTTAACCCGCAACTCTGCAAGTGCCAGCTTCACGGTGGTACCATAATGGGTCTATCCACTGCTTTATATGAAGAAGTAAAATTTGATAAGGGAATCATGCTGAACCGGAACTTTACCGATTACAAGATTTCCAGCATTGACAATACACCGCATATTGACAGCTTTATTATTGAAACTCCAGAAACTAAAGGCCCGTTTGGTGCAAGAGGCATTGGTGAACAGCCGATGATCGGGGTTGCCCCCGCAATAGCCAACGCAGTGTGCGATGCCCTTGGAGTGGAGTTTAACACTTTCCCGCTGACACCGGAAAGGGTTTGGAGAGCGTTGCAGGAAAAAAAGTAGTATAATTGAACATGGAGACCAGATAGGGCGCGGTTATCCGCGCCTTACTCTTTATGGAGGTAATTCGAATGTTACCGGATATGGTTTTAATCAGGGGTGCAGGAGACCTGGCCAGCGGTGTAGCTCACCGTTTGCACCAGTCAGGTTTTAAAGTTGTAATGCTTGAACTGCCCAATCCCATGGTGGTGAGGACCACCGTTTCTTTTGCTACAGCTGTTCTTAAGAAAAGCATCACTGTAGAAGGGGTAGTTGCTTCTCTCTGTAATAATGCAAAAGAAGCTGAAGAACTACTTTCAAAACATATAATACCGGTTATTATAGATCCGGAAGCAAGCACTAAGAAAAGTTTAAACCCGCTTGTAGTAATCGATGCGATTATGGCAAAAGATAATCGACTGACCAAGATTGATGATGCTGAACTGGTAATCGGTTTGGGGCCGGGCTTCACTGCAGGAAAAGACGTGCACGCCATCATAGAAACCAAGAGAGGGCACAATCTGGGCAAAGTTATTTATCGGGGTACTGCGGCAGAGAATACTTCCATTCCGGGTGATATAGCAGGTTATGGTCCAGAGAGACTGCTCAGAGCCTCAACCGGCGGTATTTTCAAACCGTTAAAAAATATTGGCGACCTGGTTAACCGGGGGCAAACTGTTGCCACTGTTTCCGGTAAAGTAGTTAGAGCTGAAACTGACGGCATGGTCAGAGGAATGCTTTTTGATGGGGTTGAAGTTAAACAAGGAGATAAGGTTGGGGATGTTGATCCCAGGGGCAAAATAATTGATTACATGACCATATCAGATAAAGCGCGAGCTGTAGGCGGTGGAGTGCTCGAAGCCATATTACATCGCTACAATTAAAGACTGCCCTGGCCTAATGTCTGCAATTGAAGTGATTTTATCAATGGAGGCCGCAGAAACATGAATAACAGCGTTAAAAATAACGAAGTAGAATACTACTTCTGTAATCACTGCCTGACAATGCTCGATGAAAGAGAGATGTTGCATGATGAGGGCGGCACTATTTTTTGCTGCCATTGCAACAGTAGTGATATTGATGAACCGGCCTGGGTTAACTGCCCTTATTTGAAAATGACTGCAGTGAAGTGCCCAAGGGGCGGAAAAGGAATCAGCAAAAATGTTAAAGGAGTTGAATGCACAGATCGCTGTTTTTTCCGCCAGCATCATTGTTAATAAAACGGAGAAATACAATGGACAAGCTTTCTTTAATAAGCGGTTTTGATGTAAATAAGCCTTCCGTAATCGCCTTTTATGGTGGAGGAGGAAAAACTTCACTTATTTTTGCCCTGGCCAATGAACTGAAGCTCCAGGGTAAAAAAGTGTTGATAACCACTACTACAAAAATATTCCCCTTTGCCGGATTGAAAACTACATTCTTTGAAGAAAAGAATATTAATAGAAAAATATTAGCTAAGCTCCTGGAAGAGCAGAACCCGGTTATCGCAGGCCAGCGTTTAAGTAATGACGGGAAAATTGAAGGGTTTCATATAAACACAATCACTGATTTAAAAAGCATTGGTGACACATATATTTTAGTTGAAGCTGACGGTTCAAAAGGTAAATCTATTAAGGGACATGCCGGTTACGAGCCGGTTCTTCCGGACTGCGCCGACCTAATTATTCCTGTAATCGGAGCAGATATTTTAGGAGCATCAATTGTAGAAGAAAACATCCACCGGGTAAATATCTTCAGGAAAACGATCTGCAGGGAAAATGAAATAAAGTATATAGATGAGCATTTAACAGCCAGTACCTTTGCCCACATGATTAAAATTGGTATTTCAATGTCTCCCGGTGCCCGGATCAAGGCTGTTCTCAACAAAAGCGATAAATTATCAGCGTCGGCAAATGCGGCAAAAATTGCTGCCGTTATGTTCAATCAGTATAATATTCCAGAGCTTCTTGTAACTGCGGCCAGAGAAAAATATCCTGTCAGATATATTTTTAAGCAAAACAGCCTGAATAGTCTTGTTAAAATTTCTGCAGTGATTCTGGCTGCCGGTGAATCTGCAAGAATGGGAAGAGACAAGCTTTCACTCCCCTTCAAAAAACATACAATTCTCGAAGAAACATTAAAACAACTGCTTGCAGCAAACATTGATCAGCTAGTGCTGGTAATCAAACCAGGTGACCAGTTGAATCATCTTAGCAAGTGGGATCGGGTTGAAATTGCTGTAAACCATGATTATAAGCAGGGCCAGTCATCTTCGCTGATTACTGGCCTTAATGCAGTTAATAACTGTTCACAGGGCGTTTTATTTGCCCTGGGTGACCAACCGGCAATAACAACTTCCGTTTACAACCTGCTTCTAAAATCATATAGCCAGAAACTGAAAATAGTAACACTACCTTTATATAATGGTAAGAGAGGTAACCCGGTTATATTTGATCGTTTTCTCTGGTCTGAGTTGGTAAAACTTGAGGGAGATGTTGGCGGACGAAATGTAATTGATAAACTGGCAAAAGAAGATCTTGACCCGGTTGATTGTGATGACCCGGCGGTTCTAATTGATGTAGATACTCCTGACGATTACAGGTATTTACACGATAAAAATAATAAAGGAGAGGATGCTTCGGGATGATACCATTTAATGCCATTATTATTGTAATTATCTAAAATAGTTTAAAATAGTGTTGACTTTAGTATTTCTGTAATGTATTTTTAATATAAGTTTAAATATGTACTATAGAAAATATGTACATGAACATATGACAGCCTGGCTAATCGAAACGGGTGATGAAATTATGCCTGTTCAGCTTGTCAGCAGACTGTAAAAAAATTGTTGAAGGAGCTGAGTAGAAATTGTATGGAGAACTAGTTGGGGTTGATATCGGATACGGATTTGTTAAAAGCTACGACGGTGAACATGAAATAGTATTTCCCAGTGTTGTCGGTATCGGCAGGGATATTTCTTACCGGTCCCAGCTCAGCACTTATAAATCACCACTCGATACCCTTGCCCTTAAATATAACGGTAAAAATTATTTTATTGGTAATTATGCTATCCGCCAGAGTTCTATTCCCAGCAGATCGCTTGACATTAAGAAACCTGAAGATTTAAATACTCTTCTCTTATTCCTCACTTCTCTCGGGCTTTACAGTAACGAACCTCAGCAGCAGTTCAGCGTGGTCACCGGATTGCCTACTAATTATATCCTGAGCTACCAGGAGCAGCTGGCGAATCTTCTTTCCGGAGAGCACCAGATTGTTTTGGGTATTGACGGCAAAAATGAGGAAAAGCGGATTATAGTCAATGATATTAAAATAGTACCTCAACCTTTTGGCACCCTGTTTAACCTTGTCCTTGACAGTGCAGGTAATGTTTCCGACCAGGAAATGAGCAACAAAATTGTTGGTATTGCCGACATTGGCTTTAAAACTGCTGATTTTGTAGTTTCTGATTCCCTCGAATTTGTAGACAGGTTAAGCTCATCTTCAAATAGCGGTATGGTTAGTGCTTATGAAATTATTGCAGCGATGATCCGCAGTAAATATAAAATTGATAAGAAAGACTTTGAACTGGACCAGATCGTCAAAAATAAAACAATTAAAATTGCCGGTATTAACTACGATATCAGTGATATCATCTCTGAGGCTTACTTTAATCTGGCAGCCAAAATTAAAACTGAACTCGACTCCCTCTGGGATTACCGTGAACTGGATGCAATTATTCTTACCGGAGGCGGGGGAGAGGCACTCTCCGAGTACCTGATTCCTAAGTTCAACAACATGATGCTAGTTCAGGATGCCCAGTTTGCCAACGTGAAAGGGTTCTGGAAGCTGGCTAAAAATAAAGCCAACAGCTAAGCCGAAATACATAAACATGAGGCCCGGTCCCTGGGAAGGAATCGGGCTTTTTTAGTATTTTATCTTCTTTCATTATTGGTAACTTTATAATACATGACCTTCTTCACAAGATTCCTCACTAAATAATATTTTTAAAATAAGGCACACTAATAACACATTAAAGAGTATTATTTATCTTATTTTGCCCCTGAAACGAGTAAGGCGAAGGTTGGAAACCCCCGCCGTTACTGTGTGTTTTAATGGTGAGCCATCCAGGATTCGAACCTGGGACACCCTGATTAAAAGTCAGGTGCTCTGCCAGCTGAGCTAATGGCCCATATTTTGGTGGAGAGGACTGGATTTGAACCAGTGAAGGCGATGCCAGCAGATTTACAGTCTGCCCCCTTTGGCCAACTTGGGTACCTCTCCACGTCTTGCTGTGGAGCCGACGAAGGGAATCGAACCCCCAACCTGCTGATTACAAATCAGCTGCTCTTCCGTTGAGCTACGTCGGCCAAACAATAACTGCTTTTAAAGCATTAATAGTATAGCTTATTTTAAATAATACGTCAACACGGGCCGGGCAGGATTTTTCATTAATCCCACGAACATTCTAGGTGTTGAACATGAGATATAATATCATTAGAATTTAAACAAGGCAATACATTTTTAATAATATTTGATCGGAGGTTACAAAATGCCTGATTGCAAGGTAGCTATTATTGGAGGAACGGGTGTTTACACCCAGGATATGCTTGAAAATGAAAATGAAATAACTGTAGAAACCCGTTACGGGAAAGTTAACATGACCAGGGGAGATTACGAGGGACAAACTATATACTTCATGGCCCGTCACGGTGGAGGACATTCAGTGCCCCCACACAAGGTAAATTACAGAGCTAATATTGCAGCGCTGAAGATACTCGCTGTTGATGCTGTTATTTCCACGGCAGCTGTTGGAACTTTAAACGAAAACATGCCTCCGGGAAGCAGAGTAGTGGTAGACCAGTTTTTAGATTTCACAAAAAACAGAACGTTAACTTTCTTTGAAGGGCAGGGCGGCATTGTTGTCCATACAGATTTTACTCAGCCCTACTGCATGGAAACCCGTTCAGCAATAATTGACGCAGGAAACCGCATTAATGAAAAGGTGATCGATGGCGGTTGTTATGTCTGTGCTGAAGGACCACGCTTCGAAACACCGGCAGAAATTAAAATGTATAAAATGCTGGGCGGGGATCTTGTCGGTATGACTAATGTTCCTGAAGTAACCCTGGCCCGCGAAGCAGGGTTATGCTACGCAACAATAGGGCTGGCAACCAATTATGCAGCCGGCATTTCAAAAACAGCTCTCAGCCACGAGGAAGTTCTTGAAGAAATGGATAAAGGAAAAGAGGGCTTGCAGAAACTTCTAATTACTGCCGCCGCAGCAATTAAACCGGTTAAAAGTTGCAGTTGTGCAGAAGCCGGTAAATACTGGCAAGAAGACCTGCACGGATGATTTAGCGCCAGGAACTTTAGAAAGGAGAATACCAGTTGAAAAACATACTGATTAAAAATACAATTTTGGTTACCATGGACGAAGACCGTCCCCGTTGGTTTTCAGGTGATTTATTGATAGAAAACAATATAATAGCCAGAATAACAGAAAGGCCGGATACAATTGAGAATATAAAAAATACAGCCGTTATTAATGGTGAAAATCATCTGTTTATGCCTGGCTTAATTAATACCCACGGCCATGCTGCAATGACATTGTTTCGTGGTTATGCAGACGACCTGCCCCTTAAGGTATGGCTTGAAGATAAAATATGGCCTATTGAAGAACACCTGGATGGTGAAGATGTTTTCTGGGGAACCATGCTTGCTGCCTGTGAAATGTTAAAAGGGGGAACCACGACATTTACCGACATGTATTTTTTCATGGACCGGGTGGCCGCTGCTGCGGCTGAGAGCGGAATAAGGGCTGTTTTATCCAGGGGTATGATCGGTATTGGGGAATCTGCAAAAATAGGTCTCGCTGAAACAAGAAGACTGATTGAAGAGAGACACGGCACTGAAAACGGCCGCCTCAATGTAATTCTCGGCCCTCATGCACCCTATACCTGTCCCCCGGAGTTTCTTAAGAAAGTTATAGAACTTGCTGAAGAATCCGGCAGGCCGTTAAATATTCATCTTTCGGAAACCAAAAATGAAGTTAATGAAAGTTATTCTGCTTACAGTAAAAGCCCCGTGGAACTGGTCAATGAAATAGGTTTGTTTAACTACCCGGTTCTGGCAGCGCATTGTGTACATCTAAATGATCATGACCTTGATATTCTGTCTGAAAAAAAAGTTGCCGTGGCTCACAATCCGGTAAGCAATTTAAAACTGGGCAGCGGGATTGCCAGGGTCGCTGAAATGATTGATAGAGGGGTTACTGTCGGCATTGGCACCGATGGTGTAGCAAGCAACAATAATCTCGATATGATCGAAGAGATGCGAACTGCTGCTTTACTACAAAAAGGGATCAGCATGGACCCCGCGCTGCTTAATGCTGAAGCAGCCCTGCAAATGGCCACGATTAATGGAGCCAGGGCACTGCGGCTTGAAAATATCGGCATGCTGAGGGAAGGCTGGAAAGCTGATATCATAGGCCTGAATACAAATAAACCGCACCTTGTTCCGCTACATAACCCTTTAGCGCATATTGTATATGCCGCTTCAGCCTCCGATGTGGAATATGTTATTGTTGACGGGGAGTTACTGCTAGAAAATGGAGAATTGAAGAAAATGGATGAAGAAAAAGTGATTTTTGAAACAACAAAGCATGCGCAAAGGCTTGTTGAAGCGAGCAAGAAAAAATAAGGAGTAAATAATGGAGAAAAAGCATATTCTTGTTACAAACGACGATGGAATCAATGCGGAGGGTATAAAAATCCTCAGCAGTTTGCTTGTCGAAAACAATCCCGATTTGCGTCTCTCAGTAATTGCCCCGGATCGGGAAAGAAGCGCTATCGGCCATGCAATAACGATGCACAAACCGCTTCGCGCTGAAATAATTAGCATTGATGAAAATACAAATCTGTCAGGGTGGGCGGTAAACGGCACTCCTTCCGATTGTGTAAAACTTGCTGTTGAGGCTATCCTGGATAACAAGCCCCGGCTGGTTATCTCCGGTATCAACCGGGGCAGCAACCTGGGTACTGATGTATTATATTCCGGTACTGTATCTGCTGCTGTAGAAGGTTATATCATGGGCATTCCATCCCTGGCTGTATCCCTGACCGGAAATGGTGAAAAAAAAGATTATGAATATGCCTCTAATTTTATTAACAGGCTGTTTCCCCTGCTAATGGATTGCGACACCAGGCAGCCAATGCTGATCAATATTAACATTCCTGTCAATACGGGAGCTATAAGGGGAACCAGGGTAACATCCCTCGGTTCACGGCGATACCGCAATACATTTGAAAAAAGAGTCGATCCCCGGGGGATGCATTACTACTGGATGGCCGGAGAAGTTATTGATGATGATCCCGAAGAAACTGACAGTGATACCAGGGCTATCCGTGAAGATTATATTTCGGTAACCCCGATCCGCTTTAAATTGACTGATCGGGAAGCTATGCCCAACCTTGAAAATATTGTAAAACAGGTAGGTTGAGCTAAGCAACCAGGGTATTTAAGGCAAAGGAGTATTAGTATTGTCTTTATTGAAACCTTATGATCAAAATTGCTATATAATCCCCAGGCAGGGCATAATGAATGCTGATGTTCTGGTTTACCTGAACCACGAACTATTTGCAGGTTTTAACGAGGAACAGCCTTTAAAGCAGCTGATCGATGCAGCTTCGCTGGAAGGAGTGATCAGCCCGGTTCTCGGTATGCCTGATATCCACAGCGGCTTCGGTCTACCTATTGGCGGAGTAATGGCCATGGATGCTGAAGATGGTTTAGTTTCAGCCGGAGCTGTGGGGATGGATATAAACTGTGGGGTAAGACTCCTGAAGAGCTCTATAAATTATAATGACCTCGATGTTAAAATGCTTAAGAAACTAATAAGGGCTATTGAAAAAAGAGTTCCGGGTGGTATAGGACAGGCCAGCCGTCATTCAGGTTTAATCAGGAAAAACCTGGATTTGATAATTACCAGGGGAGTTCCTCACCTGGTTGAAATGGGCATCGGCAGCGGTGAAGAGCTCGATTCAATCGAAGATAAAGGCTGTATGGCAGGAGCCTCCCTGGCAACAGTAAGCAGCAAAGCCCTTAAAAGATCACTGCAGCTATCAACTATAGGTGGAGGCAATCATTTTATCGAGATCGGATATGTCGATAAATTATATGACCGGGAAGCTGCTGCCACCTACGGTTTACAGGAATCAACAATTACAATTTTAATTCATACCGGGAGCCGTGGTTTTGGTCACCAGATATGCACAGATTATTCATCTATTATGAAAAAGAGCGCCCGGCATTATAATATCGAGCTGCCATCTGCTGGGCTGGCCGCCGTTCCTATAAAATCTCCCGAAGGGCAAAACTACCTTGGCGCAATGGCCTGTGCAGCAAACTTTGCCTTCTGCAACCGCCACTGGATCAGCGACGACGTGAGGAAGGCATTTAATGATTTAGCGGGTATGGAGAGAGGCAGATCCAGCCTTGACCTTGTTTACGACGTTGCTCACAACACGGCACGTTTTGAAACTATTGGCGGACGCAGAATGTTGGTTCATCGTAAGGGAGCAGTCAGGGCTTTGCCTCCGAAACATTCAGAAATTAGTCTGAAATTCAGAGATGTCGGTCACCCAATTTTAATTCCGGGCAGCATGGGCTCTCCTTCATACGTGGTGCGTGCAGATAAGGGAATCGACAAACTGTTTCACTCGGTTAATCACGGTGCAGGAAGAACATTGTCCCGAACTGCAGCCAAAAAGGAGATTTCTGTCGAGCAGTTGAAAAACAGCCTCGGCCAGGTAATTGTATCCGGCCGCAATTACGAAGCCTATCTTGATGAAGCTCCACAGGCTTATAAGAATATAAACGCTGTAATTGATACCCTGAGTGAAATATCTCTCTGCCGAAAAGTGGCCCTGCTTAGACCACTGGCAGTTTTTAAGGGCGAAGGAAGCAGTTAACAAGAGGGAAGGAGACAATAAAATGATCTATCTTGATGCTGACATGTTGATGCAGGCTTCTGAACCAGGTGAGATTATGGACAGGATTGAACTGGCTTATACTGAATTGCAAAGCGGCAGGTGTATCCTGCCTGAACGCATACATGTCGATCACCAGGATAATACAGTTCTTTACATGCCCTGTTTTTTGGATAACATTTTTGGAACAAAAATATTAACACTCTTTCCAGGAAACATGAAAAAGAACCTTCCCGTAATTAGCGGCCTGGTAATGTTAAACGATGCTTCTACCGGGAGAGTGCTGGCCCTGCTGGAAGGAGCAAGATTAACCGCTTTGAGAACAGGAGCCGTTGGAGGGTTGGCAATACGTCACCTGGCACCTGAAACAGTCAGTAGTGCTGGGTTAATTGGCGCCGGGGTTCAGGGTTTCTATCAGCTTTTCTTTGCTGCCGTAACCGGAAAATTTAAAAAGTTCACCATCTTTGACCTGGACAGCAGCAAAGTAAATAATTGCTGTAAAAACCTGGGGAGAGTATATCCTGAACTTACAATTAAAAAAGCCGAAAGTGTGGAAGAATTGCTAGAGGAATCAGAGGTGGTTATTACGGCAACGCCTTCCGAAAACCCTGTTCTGCCTGATAAAAAAGAACTTCTCGCCAATAAATTATATATCGGAATTGGTTCCTATAAACCTGAAATGCGCGAATATCCACGTGCTCTTTACAAAGTGGTTGACCGCGTCCTAATCGATACTGCTCACGGGCTACAGGAATCAGGAGATCTCATAACCCCTCTGCACGAAAAATGGCTGAAACCGGAGCAAATAACAGAGTTTGCAGAATTCCTCACTGATAAAGATAAAGTTGATAAAAAACAGGGAACAATTTTATTTAAATCAGTAGGAATGGCTCTATTTGATCTAGCGGTCGGAGAATTGCTTTACCGAAAAGCCCTTGATCAAAAGATCGGCATCCATCTTAACAGCAGGTGATATGATGAGCAACAAACTACCGCCCAGTATATTTAACGACGTTCTCGGCCCTGTTATGAGGGGACCATCCAGTTCACATACTGCAGCAGCAGTGAGGATTGGCAGGATAATCAGGCAGTTTTTTGACAGTAACCGCCTGCATATTACCGTTGAATTTGATGCTGATGGTTCACTGGCCTCCACTTATAATAGTCAGGGGACAGATATTGGCTTGGCCGCCGGTTTACTGGGTATGGACCCGGCAAGTGAAGGTTTGGCAAAATCGCTTTCTCTTGCTGAAAAAGAAGGAATATGTCTTAACTTTAAAGTCAGTAACTTTAAAACGAATCATCCTAACACTTTCAGGATTGAAGCCGGGGAAGAAGGGGGATGCAACTTCAACCTTATCTTTATTTCGACAGGTGGTGGAATGTTTGAGCTGATTGAGCTAAACGGCATTCCTCTATCTATCAGGGGTGATTACCATGAAAACCTTTTTTTATTTAACTTAAACGGATCTGCTGAGCCCGAAACACTGGTCCGAAAAATGGCTCTTCTATTTCCTGAACATGAAGCTATTTCTTTCGCC
>Ga0334885_1001087_pt1 | contig 37289 bp, 47 predicted proteins | sample GraSluR1_MG_8_FD_207233 | JGI IMG/M metagenome (GOLD analysis project Ga0334885, IMG submission 207233) | Sludge microbial communities from methane-producing bioreactor in Wageningen University, Netherlands - Granular Sludge_31_05-R1 | ecosystem: Engineered > Bioreactor > Anaerobic >...
GTCTCTCTAATGCCGTCTCTCTAATGCCGTCTCTCTAATGCCGTCTCTCTAATGCCGTCTCTCTAATGCCGTCTCTCTAATGCCGTCTCTCTAATGCCGTCTCTCTAATGCCGTCTCTCTAATGCCGTCTCTCTAATGCCGCCTCTCTAATGCCGCCTCTCTAATGCCGCCTCTCTAATGCCGCCTCTCTAATGCCGCCTCTCTAATGCCGTCTTTAAGCCGCTGTATCTCTCCTGCTGTATCTCCCCTGCCGTCTCGTCCCGACGTCTCTCTCCACTCATCTCTCAAGCCGTCTCTCCCCCCCACCCTTGTCCAGGAGACGGGGGGCGGAGAGGGACGAGAGATATAATATAGGGGCTCATCCCTGGGGGAGGGGGTGAGACGGGGAGTTCCATGATATCAGGCGAGGATCGGCCGGGAGATCCGGCGGTTTTGGAAGGTTACCGACGGAGGCGCGAAGAGGCCTCTTTTCCCTCTACAAACCTTTTTATAATAGGAATAGATCTTGGGGGTAAGATCCGATGATCGGTGACGGCGAGACGTCCATCTTGATCCCGTCCTCCACAACGATGGAGTCGGCGGACGAGAGGATACGCACCCTGAAGGTGGGACAGATCGCCAGAGCAGCTGCGGTATTTCGGGTGGACCGGATCGTCATATATCGCGACGATGACTTCGACGACTCCCGGTTCATATCCCGGGTCCTGCAGTACGCAGAGACGCCCCAGTACCTCAGAAAACGGCTCTTTCCCCGGGAGAGGGCCCTGAGGTACGTCGGCATCCTGCCGCCGCTGCGCACCCCTCATCATCCCAGAAGCTCAAAGGTTTCAACGCTCGAGGTCGGCGAGTTCAGAGTAGGTTTAGTAGTCGACGAAGTGGGATCTGACGACGGCGCATGGGTGGAGATAGGTGTTGAGCGCCCATTGCCCCTCAGAACCGAAAAGCGATTTCGGTTGGGGCAGCGCCTGAACGTCAGAGTCTTTTCGCTGAAACCCCTCGCCGCGGAGCCGGTAGACCGATCGGAGATACCTCACTACTGGGGCTACGAGACGGAGGTCATCCCGAACCTGGACGAGCACGTCCGCTCTAGCGAGAGGCTAGTCGTCGCCACGTCCAGGGCAGGGAGGCCGGCCACCCCAGACCTCCTCGCGCAGGTGGTCCGCCAGGGCCGCAGGCGCGGTCTGGAGCTGGTCTACGGCTCGCCCGCACGCGGCGTTGATGCGTTCTTGAGCAGCGAAACGATGGAAGGATGTCTGTTGATTAACACCATACCGCATCAGGGAACCGAGACGGTGAGGCTAGAAGAGGCTATAGTTGCCACCCTCTCCCAGGTCAACCTGATGCGTTCACTGGAGGGCTAAATGGCAACCATACACCGACCAAGGCGAGGTTCGCTGGCCTTCAGCCCCCGAAAGCGGGCTAAGAGCCAGGTCCCCAGGACGAGATACTGGGCCGCTGGCGAGGAGAAAGCCAGAATGGACGGTTTTGCCGGGTACAAGGCCGGCATGACCCATCTCATAATGATCGACGACAAGCCCAACAGCCTCACGGCGGGGATGGAGATCAGCGTACCGGTCACCATCCTCGAGACGCCGCCCCTGGGGATAGCTGCCCTGAGGGTATACGAGAAGCACAACGGCGGGTTGAGGGCTGCAGGAGAGGCTTGGTCAGAGAAGCTGGACCCGTACCTTGCACGGTCGATAACAGTACCCAAGAACAAGAGGGGCGGATCTCTCGACGAGATCGGGGCCCGGATAGACGATATGGAAGAGCTCCGCTTGATAGCTTATACAAACCCCAAGCTTCTTACAGGGGTTCCCAGGAAGAACCCCGACCTGATGGAGATCCAGGTGAACGGAGGGAGCCTCCAGGAACAGTTCGATGTGGCCAGAAGCCTCATCGGATCCCAGGTCCCCATCTCCAGCGTCTTTGGCGTCGGATCGATCATCGACGTCTCCGCCATCACCACGGGGAAGGGGACTCAGGGGGCTGTCAAGCGCTGGGGGATCAACCTGCAGAAGAGGAAACACTCCAGGGGCGGCAAACGCCGCCACATAGGAAACCTCGGCCCCTGGCACCCCCACCACGTCCGGTGGACCGTACCCCAGATGGGCCAGATGGGCTACCACCAGAGGACGGAGTACAACAAGAGGATTCTGGCCATCGGATCCGACGGCGGCGAGATAACCCCCGAAGGAGGATTTCCCGGATACGGGATCGTCCGGGGAGAGTACGCCATCGTCAGCGGAAGCGTACCGGGACCCAGCAAGAGGCTGGTCAGGATCAGAAACGCCGTAAGACCAAAGGACGCCGAAGCGAAGACGCCTCAGGTCCTATACGTCAGCAAAGAATCAAAGCAGGGGTTGTGATGAAGGCTAAGGTTATCGATCTATCTGGAAAGGAGGTCGGCGAGATGGAGCTTCCCGGCGTCTTCAACGAGGAGTTCCGGCCAGACCTCATAAAGAGGGCGGTCCTCGCGGCCCAGGCCAACAGGCTCCAGCCCTACGGTCCCGGGATCTTCTCGGGGCTGAAGACCTCTGCCGTCTCCTGGGGAACCGGACGCGGTGTATCTCGAGTTCCGAGGATCGTAAATGGAAGGCGGGCCGCCCGGGTCCCCCAGGCGAAGGGCGGGAGAAGAGCCCACCCCCCCAAGCCCCAGGCTGATAGGACCGAGAAGGTCAACGCCAAGGAGCGGAAGAAGGCGATCCGGTCGGCGATAGCCGCCACCGCGAACCGCGACCTCGTCAGGGCCCGCGGCCACATATTCACCGGGGAGCCGATCGTCGTCGCCAAAGACGACCTGGAGACGGTCGAGAAGACGGTGGAGGTTCGAAAGTTCCTCGAATCCTGCGGCCTCTGGGACGATGTCCTGAGGGCGAAGAACGGCAGAACGATCCGGGCGGGCCGGGGAAAGATGCGAGGGAGGAAGTACAAGCATCCCAAGAGCCTCCTGATAGTGGCGGGGAAGGACTGTAGCCTCATCAGAGCCTCCAGGAACCTCTCGGGGGTCGACACCACCACCGTAGATAGGCTGAACGCGGAGCTTCTGGCCCCAGGAACCCATGCCGGAAGGCTCACCGTCTGGACCGAATCCTCTCTGAAATGGCTGGGTGAGACCTATGGTCATTAAGAGTCCTTTCATCACGGAGAAGGTCACGAACATGATCGACTCCGACAACACCATGGAGTTTCTGGTGGACATAAGAGCCAGCAAGAATGAGATCAAAAAGGAGTTGGAAGAGATCTACGACGTCGAGGTGGTCTCGATCAGGACGATGATCACCCCCAAGGGGGACAAGAAGGCGTCGGTGAAGCTCGCCGGAGAGGGAAGCGCCAACGAGCTGGCCACCACCCTGGGGCTTCTGTGAGGTGAGGTTATGGGGCACAGAATTATACAACAGAACCGGGGTCGAGGAACCCCGACCTACAGGGCTCCCTCCCACAGGTTCAGGGCTGAGCTCAAACACGTCAAGTTGGACGGCGGCGAGACCGTCCGGGGGCTCGTCAAGGAGATACTCCACGATCCGGCCCGGTCGGCCCCCGTGGCCAAAGTGTTACTGGATAATGATGAGGAGAGGTACATCCTCGTCCCCGAGGGGGTCTACGTAGGCCAGGAGATAGCCTGCGGCGCCTCCGCCGAGATCAAGCCCGGCAACTCTCTACCTCTGGCGGAGATCCCCGAGGGGGTCCCCATCTGCAACATCGAATCGAACCCCAGGTCCGGAGGCCAGTTCGCAAGGTCGAGCGGGGTTTACGGGATCCTGGTAGCCCACGACGTCGGTAAGACCGTCGTCCAGCTCCCCAGCGGAGAGATGAAGTGGCTCAACCCCCAGTGCATGGCGACGATAGGGGTCGTCGCCGGCGGGGGGAGGACCGACAAGCCCTTCGTAAAGGCCGGAAAGAAGTACCACAAGATGAAGTCCAGGGCCGGGAAGTACCCCAGGGTCAGGGGGGTCGCCATGAACGTGGTGGACCATCCCTTCGGAGGCGGCGGATGGCAGCATCCAGGAAGGCCCAAGACCGTCAGCAGGAACGCACCGCCCGGTCGTAAGGTCGGGTCGATTGCAGCCAGAAGGACCGGAAAGCGTTAAAGAGGGATCATTTTGGCGAGGAAATCAGGATCGAGGCTTCCGAAGAGGAAAGAGGAGTTCACCTATCGCGGCCTCAAAGTCGAAGAGCTGAAGGAGCTGAGCCAGGAGGAGTTCTTGGGGCTTCTTCCCGCAAGACAGCGCCGAAGGCTGAAGAGGGGCCTGACCAAGGATCATCGAAGGCTCCTATCCAAGGTAAAGGCGAAGGACGTGGTGAGGACCCATCTTCGGGACATGATAGTCCTTCCCGAGATGGTGGGAAAGACGATCGAGATATACAACGGCAAGGCCTTCAACCGGGTCGAGATCATCCCCGAGATGGTCGGCCATTACCTCGGCGAGTACTCCCTGACGAGGGGACGGGTCTCTCACGGCAGCGCCGGCGTAGGCGCCACCAGATCGAGCAAGTTCGTGCCGTTGAAGTGAGGTGTGAATTTTGGGACGACTGAAATATTCCATCACCCCTGAAAAAAAGGAGAAGACAGCGAGGGCGATGGGCACGGAACATCACATCTCCCCCAAGCACGCTCTGGAGATCTGCAACGCCATCCGGGGAATGCGGGCCGAGACGGCGAAGGAGTACCTGGAAGAGGTTATAGCCCTGAAGAGGCCCGTCCCCTTCAAGCGGCACAACAAGAAGGTACCCCACAGGCGCGGCCTGGTCGGCTGGGACGCCGGCAGGTACCCCCAGAAGGCGGCGAGGGCGGTCTTGAGCGTCCTCGTCAACGCCACCAGCAACGCCGAGTACAGGGGGCTCGACCCCGAGGAGATGAAGATCGCCCACGTCTCCACCAAACAGGGGAGGACCCTGCGGGGCTGGATGCCGAGGGCGATGGGGAGAGCCACCCCCAAGGATACCGAGACGGTATCGATAGAGATGATATTGACCGAGGTGAGCTGACTTGGGAGTAGAGAAGAAATTTGTAGAGGACGGCTTCACCAAAGCCCTGGTCCACGAGTATCTCTCCAAGGAGCTCAGTCGGGCCGGCTATGGCGGCATGATGATGAACAGGACCCCCATGGGGATCCAGATCACCGTCTATGCGGAGAAGCCCGGGATGGTCATAGGAAAGGGCGGCAAGCTGATAAGAAAGCTGACCCGCGACCTGGATCGTAACTTCAGGCTGGACAACCCCCAGATAGACGTCCAGGACGTCGGCAAGGCCGAGCTGAACGCCCAGGTGGTCGCCAACAGGCTCGCCAACTCCCTGGAGAGGGGCTGGTATTTCAGAAAGGCGGGCCAGACCACCCTCCGACGGGTCATGGACAGCGGGGCCCTCGGCTGCGAGATCATCCTCAGCGGCAAGCTGACGGGCCCGCGATCTCGCGTTGAGAAGTTCCTCTCCGGCTACGTCAAGCACTCGGGGAAACCCTCCCAGGAGATCGTCGACCACGGATACGCCGTGGCGGTGAAGAAGCTGGGGACCATCGGTTGCCAGGTGAGGATCGTTCCTCCCGACGCCGTACCGCCAGACAGGTTCCGGGTAGTTCCCCCGGCCCAGGATGCCCCCGAGGAGCTCCCCCCCGTCGAGGAGAAGAAGGACGAGCTGGAAGAGCTTCTGGAGGCGAAGACCGAGGGTCCCGTAGAGGAGATAGTCGTCGAGGATCTGGAGATCGAGATAGTCGAAGAGGTAGCCGAAGAGGTAGCCGAAGAGGCGCCGTCCGCCGAAGAGCCGATCGCTGAAGCTCAGGCCTTAGGGGAAGAACCGGCCGAAGAGCCGATCGGCGCTGATGAGCAGGTCCAAACCGAGCCTACCGACGAAGAGGTCTCCGAGGAAGAAGTCTCCGTCGAAGAGATCTCCGAGGAAGAGCCAAAGAGGGAAGGGTGAGCCGGGAGGGTGACCAACGATGGCGATATTCAGGGTCGATGAACTCAGGAATATGAGCCCCGAAGAGCTGGGCGAAGAGCTGGTGAACCTCAAGAGCGAGCTGATCCGGGAGAGGGGGCTCGTCGTCTCAGGCGGCGCCCCGGAGAACCCCGGCAGGATAAAAGAGATTAAGAGGTCCATAGCCAGGATCAAGACCATACAGAAGGAGCGTGCAAGGGCGTTATGATAACTCCTGAGAACCTCGTCAGACATGAGCTGATAGGCCTCTTGGTGGAGGTCGTGGAAGGCAGAAACCCCGCCTCCGTGGGGATATCCGGCCGGGTCGTCGATGAAACCCGAAATACATTTCTGATCGAGACCAGGAGTGGAGATAAACGCGTTCCCAAGTCCTCCAACCGCTTCCTTTTCACCCTGTCCCAGGGCCTGAAGGTGAAGGCAGAGGGCTCAGTTTTAGTCTCACAACCCGAAAACAGGATAAACAAAAAAATACGGAGATCGAGGTGGAAATTATGAGGGATGTCGGACTGGGCGTCAAGTCACCTGATAAGGCCTGTGACGATCCAAAATGTCCCTTTCATGGAGAGCTATCCGTTCGCGGTCAGGTCTTCGACGGAAAGGTGGTCAGCGACAAGATGACCGATACCGTGGTCGTCCTCCGCGAGTTTGAAAAGAAGATCGCAAAGTACGAGAGGTATGAGAAGAGGCGGTCGAAGCTTCACGCCCACAACCCCCCCTGCCTGAAGGCGAAGGTGGGTGACCTGGTAAAGGTGGCGGAGTGCAGACCCCTCAGCAAGACCAAATCCTTCGTCGTGGTGGAGGTCATGGGATGAAGGGGCTCAAGGCCAATATGGGAAGGCCGATCAACGCCGGAGCCCGCCTGGAATGCGTCGACAACACCGGGGCGAGGATGCTGGAGGTCATATCGGTCAAGAGGTACAGGGGTGTAAAAAACAGGATGCCCTGTGCCGGAATAGGGGATATGGTCGTGGTGTCGGTCAAGAAGGGGACTCCCGAGATGAGAAAGCAGATCATGACCGCGGTGATCGTCCGCCAGAGAAAGGAGTTTCGCAGGCCCGACGGTATGAGGGTCAAGTTCGAGGACAACGCGGCGGTCATCACCGACCTTGCCGGGATCCCCAAGGGATCTGAGATAAAGGGGCCGGTGGCCAGAGAAGTGGCTGAGAGGTACGGAAAGATCGCCTCGGCCGCGTCGATAATAGTGTGATAGCCATGAAGAGCAAACAGCCACGCAAACAGAGGAAAGAGAGGTTCTCCGCGCCCCTTCATAAGCTGCAGAAGTACGTCCGCGCCCCCCTGTCCAAGGATCTCCGGGAGGAGATGAAGGCCAGGAGCGCCCAGGTGAGGCAGGGCGATACCGTCAAGATGATGCGCGGCGACCACGCGGGGACCGAGGGAGAAGTCCAGAAGGTGGACCTCAAGAGCGGCACCATCCACGTCGCGGGAGTCAGCGTATTCCGGGCCGACGGGACGGAGGTGCCCAGGTCGGTCCAGCCCTCCAACGTCGTCATCACCAAGATGGAGATGGACGACGAAGAAAGGAAGAAGATCTTTTCCAGGTGATTTAGGTGAGCGGATATCAGAAGAGGGTTGCAAGCCCCAGAAGCTGGCCGGTCGCAAGGAAGACCCACACCTGGGTGGCCAAGAGCAAACCCGGCCCCCACTCCGCCTCGGGGAGCATCCCCCTGGTGGTGGTGGTCAGGGATCTTCTCGGGCTCGTCGACAACTCAAGGGAGGCGAAGCGCGTCCTCCACGAGGGCGGGGTTCTCGTCGATGGAAGGGCGAGAAAGGAGATCAAGTTCCCCGTCGGCATATTCGACGTAATAGCCGTTCCGGCTCTCGACAAGAAGTACAGGCTCCTTACGGACGCCAAAGGCAGGTTCAACCTCCACGAGCTGGAGAAGGGCGAAGCCCGGAAGCTCTGCAGGATCGAGGATAAGACCGTCCTAAAGGGCGGCAAGATCCAGCTGAACCTCAACGACGGGACGAACATCCTCGCCGAAGGGGATTACAGGACGGGAAGCTCGTTGATCCTGTCGATACCCGATAGGGAGATCGCCGACGTCATCGAGTTCAAAGAGGGGAACCTCGCCATGGTCATAGGCGGGACCCACTCCGGAGAGATCGGGACGATCAAGGAGATCGAGGTCGTCAAAAGCTCCCGGCCGAATAGAGTGATCATCTCCGGGAAGAAGGAGTTCGAAACGACCGTAGATCACGTCTTCATGATAGGCAGAGAGAAGCCCGCCATCAAGCTGGGGGCCACGATATGAACGGCATGTTGGAGCCCCGGGTCGATAAGGTGACGGTCCACATAGGGACCGGCGAAAGCGGCCAGAGGCTCGTCAACGCCGAGACTATCCTCGGCGCCATAACCAGCGCCGTCCCCGTCAGGTCCGTCGCCAAGAAGACCCTCCCGGGATTCGGGATAAAGAAGAACGAGCCGATAGGCTGCAGGCTGACCCTCCGGGGCGAGAGGGCGGAGGAGTTCCTCCGGATCGCCCTGGAAGTGGCGGGGCGGGTCCTCAGGAGAGGCCAGTTCGACGATACCGGCAACTTCTCCTTCGGGGTCGAGGAGCACACCGACTTTCCCGGCATGAAGTACGATCCCGACATCGGGATCTTCGGCATGGACGTCTCGGTGGCCCTGAAGCGACCCGGATACAGGGTCGCTCGAAGGCGCATCGCAAGATCGAAGATCGCTTCCAAGCACAGGCTCACCCGGGATGAGGCCGTGGAATACGTCAAAAATAAATATGGTGTAGACGTGGTGGAGGCGGCATGAAGACCGAAAGCAAGAGCTTCGGCCGAGGCGCTAACAGCTGCAAACGGTGCGGCAGAAAGCCGGGGCTCATCAGAAAATATGGGATCTATCTCTGCAGGCAGTGTTTTAGAGAGATCGCCCCAGAGATGGGTTTTGAGAAGTACTCGTAGGTGATGACTAATGGTACTGTTAGATCCGCTTGCCGATGCCATGTCCATCATAAAGAACGCTGAGGATGTCGGCAAAGGGGAATGCATCATCCAGCCCGCCTCCAAGCTCATCGGCAACACCCTAAAGGTGATGGCAGACCTCGGATACATAGGTGAGTTCGAGTTCGTAGACGATGGCAAGTCCGGGATGTTCAAAGTAGACTTGCGCGGAAAGATCAATAAGTGCGGCGTGATCAAGCCCCGATTCTCCACCCAGGTCTCCGACCTGGAGAAGTGGGAGAAGAGGTTTCTCCCCTCCCGGAACTTCGGGGCACTCATCATGAGCACGAGCCAGGGAGTAATATCTCACGTCGACGCCAGGGAACGGGGTATAGGCGGCCAGCTTCTGGCTTACGTTTATTAGGTGGTGGAGATGGGAAAGGAGTTGGCACGACATATAGAGGTTCCTGAGGGCGTCGAGGTGGAGATCAGCGACGACTTCACGGTGACGGTCGCCGGCCCCCTGGGGACGGTCTCAAGACGCCTCTGGCACCCCGGCATAGAGATCAGAAGAGTCGAATCCGGCCTGGTGGTGGACTGCGATGTCGCTAGGAAGCGGCACAGGTCCATGGTGGGGACTCTCGCAGCCCACCTGAAGAACATGATCACGGGGGTGACCGACGGCTTCGAGTACAGGATGAAGGCGGTCTACTCTCACTTCCCGATACAGCTGAAGGCCACCGGCAAGGAGGTCCTCATCAGCAACTTCCTCGGGGAGAGGAAGCCCCGGTCCGCCAAGATCATGGGCGCCTCCAAGGTGGAGCTGAAAGGCGACACCCTGATTGTCACAGGTATCGATAAAGAGAGCGTCGGTCAGACGATGGCCAACATCGAACAGGCGACCAAGGTCAGAGGGTTCGACATCAGAGTATTCCAAGACGGGATATATCTGGTGGAGAAGAGGTGACGGAGTTGACTTCCGAGACAGAGAGGTTGATGAAAGTTCGGGCTAGGCAGAAGAAGAAGAAGAAGCCCGAGTTCAACCGTTGCGATTCACATAAAAAGAAGAAGCTCTCTCCCAGCTGGAGAAGGCCCCGGGGCCTCCACAACAAGCTCAGACGGCATATCGCCGCCAAGGGCAAGGTGGTCAAGGCCGGCTTCGGGAGCCCTCGAGACGTCAAGGGATACCACCCCTGCGGCATGAGAGAGGTCCTGGTGAAGAATCCCGATGACCTCCTGGAGGCCGAAGGCTGCGCCGTCAGGATAGCAGGAACCGTAGGGATGAAGAAGAGAGACGAGATCGAGGCCCGCGCCCGAGAGATGAACCTGAAGGTCCTGAACCCCACATCGGGAGGCGACTGAGTTGCCGGACTTTTCGACCCAGAAGAGGCTTGCGGCATCGGTCCTCGATGCGGGGGAGAGCAGGATCTGGATCAACCCCGACCCAGAGGTAGCAGGCGATATCGCCGACTCCATAACAAGAGAGGACATCAGGGCTCAGATCGAGGCGGGGAACATCAAGGCCAAGCCGAAGAAGGGGAACAGCCGCGCTAGATACAGGGCGCGGGCAGCCAAGAGGGCCTACGGCCACCAGAAAGGCCAGGGTAGGAGGAAGGGCCGGAAGGGAGCCAGGTCTCCGAGGAAGGAGATGTGGATGACCAAGATCCGGGCTCTCCGCCGGAGGCTGAGGGAGCTTCGGGAAGGGGAGGAGATCGACCGTCAGACCTACAGGATGCTATACCGGAAGGCCAAGGGCGGCGAGTATCGGAGCACAGCCCACCTCAACGCGTACATCAAGGCAAAAGCTCTAAAGAGGAGTGACTGATGGCAACGGGACCGCGATACAAAGTGCCCTTCAGAAGGCGGAGAGAGGGCAGAACTGATTATCACTTCAGATACAAGCTCATCCTTTCAAGAAAGCCGAGGCTTGTGATCAGGAAGGGAAACAAGAACATCATCCTTCAGCTCATCGTCGCAGAGCCCGCCGGAGATCGAACCCTCCTGACGGTCAACTCCCGGGAGCTGAGAGAGTTCGGCTACGAAGGCAATACCGGAAACGTTCCGGCATCATACCTCTCCGGCCTCCTCTTCGGGAAGAGGATGAAGGCCATGGGCGAGGGTGAAGCGATACTGGACATGGGGATCCACGCCAACACCAGGGGCAACAGGATATACTCCGCCCTCAAGGGCGTCCTCGACGCCGGGATAGAAGTTCCCCACAGCCCGGTGATCTTCCCAGAAGAGGGAAGGATCCGGGGCGAGGATATTGAGGCGTACCGGGGCGTCGGGGTGACGGCCTCCTTCGAAGCTGCCCGCGATAGGATACTGGGGTGAGAGGATGAGGATGGAATATAGAGAGGAATGGGTCCCCAAGACCAAGCTGGGCAGGCTCGTTTACGAAGGGCATATCACCACCTTCGATGAGGCGCTCAAGTCGAGGCTCCCCATAAAAGAGGCGGGTATAGTAGACGCCCTCCTTCCCGGGCTTGAGGACGAGGTTCTGGATATAAACATGGTCCAGAGGATGACCGACTCGGGGCGGAGGGTCAAGTTCAGGGCTACGGTCATCGTCGGAAATAAGGACGGCTACGTCGGCATAGGCCAGGGGAGAGCCAACCAGGTGGGACCCGCCATACGGAAGGGGATCGACGTCGCCAAGCTGAACATCATAAAGGTGGAGCGCGGCTGTGGCAGCTGGGAGTGCGGCTGCGGTGCAGGTCATACCGTCCCCTTCCAGGTGATGGGGAAGGCGGGATCTGTCCAGATCACCCTCATCCCCGCCCCCAGGGGACTGGGGATCGCGGCGGGGGATACCGCCAAGAAGGTGATGGAGATGGGAGGGATCCAGGACGTCTGGACGAAGTCCTCGGGGAACACCAGGACGACCCTCAACTTCGCCAAGGCCACCTACAACGCGCTGCGGAATACCGTCACCATGAGGGTATGAATATGTATGCAATAGTCCGACTTCGGGGGTCCATCAATACCAAGCCCGATATCAAGGATACCCTCAAGATGCTCAGGCTTCACAGGGTAAACCACTGCGTCGTGGTCCCTGAGAGCCCCCATTACAGGGGGATGATCCAGAAGGTGAAGGACTACGTCGCCTGGGGGGAGATCGACGAGGAGGCGTTTGCCAAGATCCTCGAGATGCGCGGCAGGCTGAGCGGCAACAGGCGCCTGACAGACCAGTTGATCAAGGAGAAGACCTCCTTCGGGACGATCGGTGAGTTCGCCTCGGCGGTCTACCAGGACGCTGCGAAGCTCCAGGACGTCGGGATAAAGCCGGTATTCAGGCTCCACCCGCCGAGAAAGGGGCACCGCGGGACGAAGAAGACCGTCAAAGAGGGCGGAGAGCTCGGCTATCACGAGTCGATCTCGGATCTTATCTGGAAGATGAGGTAGGACGATGCCTAAAAGCAAACTGAAGAAGTTTCGAGGAAGCAGGACCTGCGGCGGCGGAACCCACAAGAACCGGAGAGGCGGTGGATCGAGGGGAGGCCGGGGCAACGCCGGAGGCTGTAAGCATCACTTCGTAAGGGATATGATGCGGGGCAGGACGATGGGCAAAGACGGGTTCACGAGGCCCAACGCCAGAGAGATCGAGATCGTCAACGTTGGCGAGCTCGATTCGATGGTCAGCGACGACGGCAAGATCGACCTGGGCAGAGCGAAGGTCCTGGGCGGTGGAAGGCTGACCAAGGCGGTCTGCGTAACGGCGTCCGGCTTCTCCGCTGCCGCCAGGGAGAAGATAGAAGAGGCTGGCGGTGAAGTAGTGGTATCATGAATCAGCAAAGCTTCTTCTACGCGATCGAGCCTTTCGTGAGGAGGCTCCCGGCCGTGGAGAGGCCCGAAGGTCACGTCCACTTCAAGAAGAAGCTCAGCTGGACTGTGGGGATCCTTGTCCTCTACCTCGCCCTCGGCAACGTATCCCTCTTCGGCCTATCTCCCGCCTCCATAGACCTCTTCGGGATGTACCGGGCCTTCTTCGCCGGCTCCTTCGGCTCTCTGATGCTCCTCGGGATAGGGCCTATAGTTACAGCTTCCATCGTTCTGCAGCTCCTGGTGGGGGCCGGCATCATAAAGCTCGACCTGACCGACCCCCGGGATCAGGCGATCTTCCAGGGGACCCAGAAGCTCCTGGTCTTGGTCATGATCGTCGTCGAGGGGCTCCCCCAGGTCCTGGGAGGCTACCTTCTCCCCGATCCGGGGCTGGCGGCGACTATGGGCGTCTCCCTCGGGATGATATCCTTCTTGATATTCGTACAGATCTGCATCGGCGGAGTTCTCATCCTCTTCATGGACGAGATCGTCAGCAAATGGGGCATCGGGTCAGGGGTCGGCCTCTTCATCGTCGCTGGGGTAAGCCAGCAGCTGATCACAGGGATCTTCAACTGGACCATAGGGGACGCGGGCCTGCCGATAGGGATAATCCCCAAATGGATCTTCATAGTGACAGGAGGGGTCCTGGGGCTGGACGACGTCTTCACCGCCTCGGGTTTTGAGTGGATCCTCATCGAAGGCGGGATCCTGGCGCTGATCACCACCATAGTGATCATCCTATTCGTCGTCTTCGTGGAGAGCACGAGAGTTGAGATACCCCTCGCCCACAGCGCCGTCAGAGGCGCAAGAGGGAGGTTCCCAGTCAAGCTGATATACGCCAGCGTCCTTCCCATGATCCTGGTGAGGGCACTCCAGGCGAATATCCAGATGATCGGCGTCCTCCTGGCAGGCAAGATCGGTCACACCACCACGGCCACGACAACCGATTCCGCTTCAGGGGTGAATATAGTCTATACCGCCTATTCGAGCATCCTCGGAACCTTCACCTCCACCTCCAGCTACGACATGGTGACCAATGAGCTGGTGAGCGCCACGTCGCCCCAGCCGATATCAGGCCTGATGTACTACCTCTCGCCGATAAATGACCCCAACCAGTGGATCCCCAGCCTCGTCTCCAGCAGCAACCCGGGGATGGAGCTTTTAGGGCTCGACCCCATAGCAGGATGGCAGATCTGGCTCCACGTAATGACCGACGCCTTCGTTCTCATCGCCGGAGGTGTGATATTCGCCATATTCTGGATTGAGACGACCGGCATGGGCGCCAAGAGCGTCGCCGCCAAGATCCACTCCTCGGGGCTCCAGGTTCCGGGCCACAGGAGGAGCGCCGTCAGCATCGAGAAGATCCTCGGCCGGTACATCCCGAAGGTCACCGTCATCGGCGGCGTCATCATAGGGCTGTTGACCCTGGTGGCCAGCCTCCTGGGGACCCTCGGGGGCGCCGGCGGGACCGGCCTGCTCCTGGCGGTATCCATCACATACAGGCTCTACGAGCAGATCGCCAGCGAGCAGATCCAGGAGATGTATCCGATGATGCGCAGGTTCTTCGGTGAGTAGCCATGAAGACGGACGAGTTTGAGAAGCAGATCACCTTCCTCCTCCTGGGGGTCGGCACCGCCCTGATGGTGGGGATCATGGTGAGCGCGGATTTCAGGCACTGGATGGGGGAGGTGATGAACGCGGTCCTCGGGTGGCTCCCGGGGATCCTCCCCTTCCACATCGTCCTCTTCGCCCTGGCGGCGGTCACCGGCCTTTATGCGAGCCTAATCCAGAAGTACACCATGGACTGGGACTACCTCCGCGGGCAGCAAGAGAAGATGAAGTCCTTCCAGAGGGAGTTTCGGGAGGCGCAGCTCGCCGGAGACAAGGCCCGACAGCAGCAGCTTCAGGTTCAGCAGAGGGAGATGCTCGGCGATCAGTCCAAGATGATGAAGATGCAGCTGAAGCCGATGGCCTACATAGGGATCGTATCGATACCCCTCTTCATGTGGGCCTACCTCTACATCGATGAGCACACCATCTATCTCACCTTCCCCTTCTGGGGCGTCCAAACCATCTCCGATACCGTCCTGGGACCGATATTCTACTGGTTCTACTGGTACTTCATCTGCTCCATACCGATATCCCAGATCATAAGAAAAGCCCTGAACATCGGCGGTTTATGATGATCATCACTATCAGCGGCCCACCGGGGACCGGAACGAGCACCCTAGCCCGACACCTCTCAAAGGAGCTCGAGATCCGCTGGGTCAACTCGGGAGAACTCTTTAGGAAGATCGCCGCCGAACGCGGGGTATCCGTCGCCGAGCTGGGGCGGTCCGCCGAGGCGGGTCCCGAGATCGACTATCTCATCGATGACGCCCAGAGGGCCCTGGCGGCGAAGGCGGGAGGCGTCTTCGAGGGGCGGCTGTCAGGTCACATCCTCGACGCTGACCTGAAGATCCTCCTCAAGGCCGATAAGATGGTGAGGGCCGAGAGGATAGCGGCCCGGGAGAAGAAGCTGGTGGAGGACGCCCTCCGGGAGTCTAGGATCCGGGAGGAGAGCGAGGCGAGACGGTATGAGAAGTACTACAACATTGACTTGAAGGACTTCTCCGTCTACGACCTGGTCATAGATACCGGGACCTGGGACGAGACGGGGGTCGTCGCCATCGTCCTGACCGCCGTGAGGTCCATCGGAGATGAAAGGAAACCTGCCGTCTGACCGGGTCCGGGAGACCCTCATCCGCAGGGAAGGGAGGACCGACCCGCAGCACGGCTACCACCCGGAGCGGCGGCCCATCGACCTCCATCTCCGCCTCGGCTGCATCAACCTCGACAAGCCGTCGGGCCCCACCAGCCACGAGGTGGCGGCCTGGGTGAAGAGGATCCTGGAGGTCGAGAACGTCGGCCACAGCGGGACCCTCGACCCCAAGGTGACGGGGATCCTTCCGATCATGATCGGCGACTCGACCCGGGTCGTCGAGACGCTCCTCTCTGCCGGGAAGGAGTACATCTGCCTGATGCGCCTCCACGCCACCCTCCCCAGGAAGAGGATCCTCGAGGCATGTGGCGAGTTCCAGGGGGAGATATTCCAGCGCCCACCCCTCAAGTCCAGCGTCAAAAGGGAGCTAAGGCTCAGGGAGGTATACTACCTGGAGGTGATGGAGATCGACGGCCCCAGGGTCCTGATGCGGGTCGGCTGCGAGGCCGGGACCTACATAAGAAAGCTCTGTCACGACATAGGCCTCGCCCTCGGGTGCGGTGCCCACATGGAGGAGCTGCGAAGGACGAGGTCGGGCCCCTTCCGGGAGGACGAGACTCTGGTGACCCTCCAGGATCTGAAGGACGGCAAAGAGATCTGGAGGGAGACAGGCGACGAGACCCTTCTGCGGCGGGCGGTCCTGCCGGTGGAGGTGGCCCTGAGACATATGCCCAAACTCGTCGTCGGCGACGGAGCCGTCGACGCCATCTGTCACGGCGCCCCTCTGGCGGCTCCGGGGGTAATCAGTCTCGAGTCGGGGATAGAGGCGGGGGAGAAGTTAGTTATTTATACCCTGAAAGGAGAGGCTGTTGCCGTGGCCGGAGCTGCCATGAGAAGCGAGGAGATGATCAGCACCTCCTCCGGGATCGTGGCGCGGACCTCCCGGGTCTTGATGGCCCCGGGGACGTATCCGAGGCTCTGGTCCAAGAAGCCGTGATCGTGCCGAGGTAGTCTAGTGGTAAGGCGCAAGCCTGGAATTCTCTACTGAAAGCTTGTGATTCGCAAGGGTCGCGGGAGTTCGAATCTCCCCCTCGGCGCTCTTTTACCGCTTATATTCAACGACTTTTGCGATTTTGACAGATCTTTTTCCCGTTCTCGTCTCATCCAAGCGATCCATACATGCCAGCGATTATACCCTAAACCTCCCGCCTCTAACCCAGATATTCTTCAGGAAAGTGCTATAAAGGAATGCCACAGACCAGGTATCGTCTTGTTTTGCGGGAAATCTTAGGGGAGAGGGAGAATATATAAAATGGGTGGAATAATGGAATTGAACGGCAATGAGATGCGAATGGTGAGGGAGATCAGGCCACGCAATCTGCTTTCTTTTGGACCCGATACAGAGCCTATCGCCCTCGAAAGCCTGAACGTGCTAATCGGTCCGAACGGCTCTGGAAAGTCCAATCTCATCGAGGCCATATCTCTCCTGCGCGCCGCCCCAAGCGACATCCGTGCAGTCATCCGCCGGGGCGGAGGTGCAGGCGATTGGATATGGAAAGGAAAGCCAGATGGGGAGGCTTCCATCGACGTCGTCATCAGCAACCCCCGAGGAAATCTGCCGCTCCGTCACGTCCTGGCCTTTCGGGAGGAGAACCGGACTTTCCGCTTGGCTGACGAACGCATCGAGAACGAAAGTTCCTATTCGGGTTACGAAAAGCCCTATTTCTACTACAGCTACCAGCATGGTAATCCGGTCATCAACGTCAGGACCGGAGAACGAGATGAACAACGTAAGCTTAAGCCGGAGACGGTCGAGAAAGATCAGTCCATTTTGGCCCAGAGGCGCGATCCGGAGACGTATCAAGAAATCTCTTACCTGGCGGATATCTACGAGAAGATCAAGATATACCGAGAGTGGTACTTCGGACGCAACGCGGTCTTCCGCGAGCCGCAGAAGGCAGACATGCGCAACGATCGATTGGAGGAAGACTTTTCGAACCTGGGATTGTTCCTGAACCGGCTGCGCGGGGTGCCGAAGGCAAAGAAGGCCGTTCTTGAAGCGCTGCATGACCTATACGAAGGCCTGGACGACTTCGATGTGAGCATCGAGGGGGGCACGGTCCAGGTCTTCTTTACCGAAGGAGATTTTACGATTCCCGCAACGAGGCTGTCAGACGGAACTCTGCGATACCTCTGCATGCTGGCTATACTGTGCGACCCGACACCCCCGCCGCTCATCTGCATCGAGGAACCGGAGCTCGGTCTTCATCCCGATATACTCCCTAAAGTGGCCGACCTGCTTAACGCCGCCTCAGAGCGCACCCAGTTGATCGTAACCACCCACTCGGACATCCTCGTAGATGCGATGACCGAGTGGCCGGAGGCGGTCCTCGTCTGCGAGAAGCACCACGGCCAGACCGAGATTCGACGTCTCGACGGCAAGAAGCTGGAAGAATGGCTGAAAGATTATCGTCTGGGCGAACTCTGGACCCGTGGCGCACTTGGGGGGACGAGATGGTGAGCGTGCGGATATACGTTGAAGGGGGCGGCGACAGCAAGGATCTTCAATCCCGATGTCGGGAGGGGTTTAGAAAGCTCATCGAAAGGACGGGCTTTGAGGGGCGGATGCCGAAAACCGTTGCCTGCGGTGGACGCAACAAAGCCTACGACATGTTCAAGATAGAGTTGAGATCAGCCGATGTGAATAAATTTCCGATGCTCCTCGTAGATAGCGAAGAGCCGGTTACAATGGCTCCATGGGATCATCTGAAGTCCCGCGACGGATGGGATCGTCCCGCAGGTGCGGAGGATGACCAGGCGCAGATGATGGTAACCTGCATGGAGACGTGGATAATGGCGGATCGTGAGGCTCTGCGCAATATTTTTGGCGCACATTTGCGAGAGAGCGCTCTCTTTCCAGCGGAAGACTTGGAGCGCAGATCACGGAAAGATCTGCTGGAGGCACTGAAAAACGCTACCAAGGACTGCGGCAGAGGGAAGGGGTACGACAAAGGTCGCCGTTCATTCCAGATTTTAGCTGAATTGAACCCCGAAATTCTCAAGGAGAGCTTGTCTTATTTTCGCCGTTTTATAGAAACGCTTGACAGGCACCTGCAGGAGACCAGAAGATAGAATCATTCTGACCGCGTGGTGAAATGTGAAGCTCAACACGATGGAGTTATAGCAGCGGAAGATACTTAAAATACTTTTAATTCTTATGGTCTTCTATATGAAACGTATCATAAAAGACAGGCAGAGGCTCCGCGAGGCGTTGATTATATTATCCTTCGTATTGATGCCCATAACATTTGTTTATATATCCTGCCCGATAATAACCCGGGGAGCATCGGAGGGGATCGTCACCTGCGGCCTGATGGTCTTCGTCCTCATCTTCTTCGGCTCGCTATTCTTGGGACGGCTCTGGTGAGGCTGGCTCTGCCCTGTAGGCGGCTTACAGGAGATCTACTTTCAGATTAATGATAAAAGAACCAACGATCTCCGGCTGAACCGGCTCAAATACATGATATTCCTTCTCCTCTTCGCCCCCCTCATCCTCGCGGTCCACTCCTCGGGAGGATTTACAGAGATCGACCCCTTTTTATTACACCGATCATGGCATCTCCATCGCGAAGGAGGGAGCATACACCATAAGTAATTTGCCTCCTCTCACATTTTGCGGTCTGATCCGAAGCCCGCAGACCGGAAAGGCGCAGGCAAGGAGGGGCGGTGGGATCTGCCTGTGAATCATCTCCAGATATCCTACCCTTCCCGACAGACCCTCCATTTTTCGAGATGGGAAACGTATATCAGGAGGGTTTCCCATAGCTCCGCCAGGTGTTCTCATTTGGCTCCATCCGAACCTCCCATACTCGTAACCTGCGGACTGCCCTACGCCAACGGCCCCTGCCACATCGGCCACCTGAGGACTTACGTCCCCGCCGACATCTACGTCCGGGGGCAAAAGAAGATGGGTTATGATCCCCTATTTATCTGCGGCTCCGACTCCCACGGGACCCCCATCGTCGTCAACGCCGAAGAGAGGGGGACGACCCCCGAAGAGCTCGTCTCCCTATACCACGACCACTTCGACGACGTCTTCAGTCGGATGGGGGTGGAGTTCGACTACTTCGGAAATACCGACGACCCCTCCAACCACCGCCGGACCCGATCGATCGTCGAGGCCCTGATGGAGGAGGGGCACGTCTACGAGAAGGAGATCCAGCTCGCCTACTGCCCATCCTGCGACCGGTCCCTCCCCGATAGATACGTAGAGGGGACCTGCCCCTACTGCAGCTCCCCAGCCCGGGGCGACGAGTGCGACCAGGGATGCGGCCGCCACCTGGAGCCGGGGGAGATCTCCGACCCCGTCTGCAAGGTATGCGGCAACAAGGCGGGGTACAGGACTCAGAAGCACTACTTCTTCCGGCTATCCGCCTTCAGCGACTTTCTCATCGACTACCTCCAGAACCTGGGGGGTACGGCGAACGCGAGAAACTATGCCCTGGAGTGGGTCAAGCAGGAGCTGAAGGACTGGTGCATCACCAGAAACCTCGACTGGGGGGTGAAGTTCCCCGGGCATGAAGATCTGGTCGTCTACGTCTGGGTCGACGCCCCCATCGGCTACATATCCTTCACCGAAGAGTGGGCCCTCCGGGCAGAAGGCGATTGGGAGAGGTACTGGAGGAAGCCGTCGAGGATCGTCCACTTCATCGGAGGCGACATCGTCTACCACCACTGCATCTTCTGGCCGGCGATGCTGAAGGGGGCGGGCTACACCCTCCCCTCCGCCGTCGTGGCGAGCGGGATGCTGAAGATCGACAACAAGACCTTCTCCAAGAGCCGGGGGTACGTCGTCTGGGTGATCGACGACTACCTGGAGCGGGGGCTCCACCCCGACCTCCTCCGCTACTACCTCGCCTCCTACACCTCCCATACCAAAGAGCTGAACTTCTCCTGGAAGATCTTCGCCGAGAAGGTCAACGGAGAGCTGGTGGGGGCCCTCGGAAACTTCGTCAACCGGGCCGTCACCTTCACCGCCAAGAACTTCGAGGGGACCGTCCCCGTGGGCAACCTCGACCCGGAGGTGACGGCGAAGATCGAGGCCGCCGTCGTCGAGGTGAAGGCGGCCCTGGCAGAGTGCGAGTTCAAGAAGCTCGCCGACGGGGCGATGGCCCTCGCAGACTACGGAAACGTCTACTTCCAGGCGAACGAGCCCTGGAAGCTCGCCAAGGTCGACCGGGTGAGGTGCGCCGCCGTCCTGAAGAACTGCCTCCAGATAGGAAAGGCCCTATCGATCCTCTTCCAGCCGGTGATGCCCGATAAGATGGAGTCGGCGTGGAGGCAGCTGGGGCTATCGGGTACGGCGGCAGAAGCCCTCTTCGACGACGCCCTCGTCCCCGTAGAGGAGGACAGGAGGCTTGGGGTCCCCGAGCACATCTTCGATAAGATGGATGATTCGATGGTATCAGACCTTGAAGAGATATTCAAAAATAGGGTCGCAGGCCTCGAAGGGAAGAAGGTAGAGGGTGGGGAAGAGAAGATGACCCCCATAAAGTTTGAAGATTTCAAGCGCCTCGACATCAGAATCGCCTCGGTCAAAGAGGCTGAGACGATCAAGGGCTCAGAGAAGCTCCTGCGCCTGGTCGTCGATATCGGATCTGAAGAGAGGCAGATCGTGGCCGGGATAGCCAAGAGCCACCGCCCCGAGGATCTGGTGGGTAGAAAGATAGTCGTCCTCACAAACCTCGAGCCTGCCAGGCTCTTTGGCGTCGAGTCCCGGGGGATGCTCCTGGCCGCCGACGCCGACGGCTCCGCCGTCCTCCTCGCCCCGGAGAGGGAGACGCCCCCCGGGACGAAGATCCGCTGAATCCGCCGGACGGGAGGAGATCGATCCTCCCGACCGATCCCGTCCCCGGAAGACTGATATCTTCGAAGGACCATCTCGCCTGGAGGCGGCGGCTGGTGAGAGGGTCCGGACGTCTATAAGAATATACATAGAAATATAGATACGCTTTATGAAAAGAGATGGGAGGTTTTGATATTGCTCCAGGTTGAGAACTTATCCAAAGTATACCAGATCAAAGACCGCCGGGTGGAGGCCCTCAAAAGCGTGAGCTTCACCGCCGAAGATGGGGAGATCCTGGGCGTTGTAGGAAAGAGCGGCAGCGGCAAGAGCACCCTCATGAAGGTCCTCCGGGGCGTCGAAACCTTCGACTCCGGCGGGATCGAGATCGACGGCCTCTCGATAACGCCGCAATCGGATCAGGGGGTTCTGACAAGACAGAGGCAGATCACCGCCATCCACCTCCAGAGGGACTTCGGCCTCTGGACCGAGTCCGCCCTTAACAACGTGGCGAAGCGGGTCTACTCCCGGAAGACCGGCTACGAGACGATCCCCACAGAGTACGAACAGGAATACGAGGAGGTGATGTCGGAGGCGATGGAGTACCTGAAGGTGGTGGGGCTTGATAAGAAGGCCAAGCAGCTCGCCACGATCCTCAGCGGCGGAGAGAAGCAGAGGCTCCTGATAGCAAGACAGCTCGCGAAGAAGCCAAAGCTCCTCCTTCTGGACGAGCCGGCGACGATGGCGTGCCCCGGGACGAAGCAGGAGGTCCTCGACGCCATCAAGAACGTCAACAGCAAGCTCGGGATCACCACCATCGTCGTATCCCACCTCCCGGAGGTCCACCGGTATCTGGCCAAGAGGCTGATCTGGCTCGACGGGGGAGAGATCCGGGAGGAGGGGGAGACGGAGATGGTCCTGGATCGGTTCCTCTCCCTCCTCGGCGATGCCGGCCCCCTCGTCCCGAGGCGGGACGCTCCCCCCGCCATCAGGGTCGTGGGGCTGCAAAAGAGAAACTACCTCGTCGGGACCGGGGAGGTCCTGAAGATCGAGGATCTGAACCTGGAGATAAGAGAGGGGGAGATCACCTCTCTGATAGGGGCCAGCGGCTCGGGGAAGACTACCCTCTTGAAGATCGTCCAGGGGATAGCCAAACCTGACGAGGGGGCGGTCTTCTACAGGCTCGGTGACGGCTGGGTCGATATGGTAGAGTACTCCCGGGAGAGGATGGAGGTCCGGAGGAACCTGGGCATAATGTACCAGGAGTTCGCCCTCATGCCCCGGGAGACGATCCTGGAGCAGATCGGCTACAAGATGGGGGTGAAGGGTCAGGACGTCATCGATCACGCCCGGGAGGTGGCAGAGGAGCTCGGTATCAGCGACAAGGTCCTGGACGTCATCTACACCCTCACCGATATGACGGAGGAGGATGCAAAAGCGGTTCTCGATAAGCTCGGCCTCACCACCGGCATCTTCAGCGAGCTCTTCCCGCGGTTTCCGGCTACGGAGGCGAGGAGGTACGCCGAGCCGATATTCCAGGTCATGGACCTGGACATATCTGTCCTGGACAAGTACCCCCATCAGCTCAGCGGCGGCGAGAAGGTGAGGGCGTCCCTGGCCCTGATCCTGGCGTCGAACCCGGGGATCCTCATCCTCGACGAACCCTTCGGCGACATCGACCCCATAACCCTTCGGGAGGTCTCCAACGCCATCAAGAGGATCAACGCCGAGCTGGAGACCACCATCCTCCTCGTAAGCCACCACGTCGACTTCGTCCGGGAGATATCCCACAGGGCGGTTCTCATCGACGCGGGGGCGGTATTGGCGGACGGCGACCCCGGAGAGGTCTGCGACCTCTTCATATCCAGGTGCGATGCAGCCTATCTAAAAGAGACCCCAAAGGCGGCAGACGCTCCGGGGAAGGCGTGACGGAGGGGTCCCATGGACCAGGAGATCGGCGAGATCTACGACCAGATATCCGGCCAGATATCCCCTGAGGAGTTTGAAGTCCGGGTCGAGGAGAAGGTCTCGTTGATGGGGGAGCTCTGCGATCGGAGGACGGCGGCGATGCTCGTCGCCCGGGAGTTCGGCGAGATGGAGCTGAAGATCGACCGGATCAGGCCGGAGACGGGGAAGGTCACCTTCCTCGGCAAGGTGATATCCATATCGATGGTCCATGAGTTTCCACGAAGCGACGGGTCCGTCGGCAGGGTTGCCAACCTGTCCATCGGCGACGAGACGGGGACGGTCCGGATCGTCCTCTGGGACGACCTGGTGGAGCCGGTGGCGAGAGGAGAGATAGCCGTCGGCGAGACCTTCAGGGTGAGGGGGTTCACCCGGGAGGGATACTTCGGTACGGAGGTGACGGTGGACCGGGGCGGCCTGGAGGAGGTGGAGGCTGATATCGAGACGAGGGTCGAGCCTCACAAGATCTCTGAGATAAGAGCCGACATGGGGGAGATCACCATCATCGCCCAGGTCATCGATCCGGGGGAGATAAGGCAGTTCGTGCGGCGGGACGGGACCACGGGCCTCGTCCGTTCCGTCACCCTCGGCGACGACTCCGGGAAGATCAGGCTCACCCTCTGGAATGAGATGGCAGAGATGGAGATCGAGGCGGGAGACGCCCTGGAGGTCACAAACGCCCTCTCCCGGGAGAGGTACGGCCAGGTGGAGATCCAGGCTGGGGGTTACTCGACGGTGAGAAAGAGCGAGGTAGCCGTCGACTATCAGGAGAAGATCACCCCCGTATCCGAGGTCGAGGCGGGATCGATCTACAGCATATCCGGATTCGTCACCGGCCTGGGGGAGGTCCGGGAGTTCCAGCGGGATGACGGGACCGTAGGCAGAGTCGCCAACATCTACGTCTCCGACGATACGGGGCGGGTGAGGGTAGCCTTCTGGAACGATCACGTCAATCTGATCGAGAAGATCGACCTCGGCTCCCGGATCGATATCTCTGACTGCCTCGCAAGATCCGGGTGGAACGGCGAACTGGAGCTCTCCTGCGGTTGGAGGAGCAGGGTTACTTTCGCCCCGCCCGAGTAAAGGGGTTAAGGTTGAGAAGGGCCTTTTGATCCATTGGGATTGGTTGAGTATGGCTGAGATATTACTGGAAGATCTCTCCGGGGTGGGTCCTGCCACGGCGGAGAAGCTGAGGGAGGCGGGGTTCGCCAGCGTCGAGGCTCTGGCGGTGGCGTCGCCGGCCGAGCTCGCGGCCTGCGCCGACGTCGGGGAGTCGACGGCGGCGAAGATCATCGCCTCCGCCCGGCAGGCCGCGGACATCGGCGGCTTTGAGACCGGCGACCAGGTGATGGAGCGAAGAAAGCTCGTCGGGAAGGTGACGACCGGGAGCGAGACCTTCGACGCCCTGATGGGAGGGGGTTTTGAGACCCAGTCGATAGTGGAGATGTACGGCGAGTTCGGGTCCGGGAAGACCCAGGTGGCCCACCAAGTGGCGGTGAACGTCCAATTGTCAGAAGAATTGGGGGGGCTCGAGGGGTCGGTCATAATCATCGATACCGAGAACACCTTCAGGCCCGAGAGGATCCTCCAGATGGTGGAGGGTCTCCCCCCCTCTCCCGACCCGGAAAGACCCTGGGACCCCGAAGAGTTTCTGAAGAACATCCACGTAGCAAGAGCCTACAACTCCAACCACCAGATCCTCCTCGCCGAGTCCGCCATCGACCTGGCCGAGAAGCTCAGAAAGTCGGGAAGGCCGGTGAGGCTCCTCGTCGTCGACTCCCTCACCGCCCACTTCCGGGCGGAGTACGTCGGTCGGGGGACCCTGGCCGACCGGCAGCAGAAGCTCAACAAGCACCTCCACGCCCTGATGCGCTTCGCCGACCTGAACAACGCCCTGGTCCTGGTGACGAACCAGGTGATGGCCAAGCCTGATGCCTTCTTCGGCGACCCTACAAAGCCGGTGGGCGGCCACATCGTCGGCCACACCGCCACCTTCAGGATATACCTGCGAAAGTCCAAGGGCGATAAGAGGATCGCAAGGCTGATCGACTCCCCCAACCTCCCCGACGGCGAGGCGGTCTTCTCGGTGACGACGCCGGGGCTGATGGATTGATCCGGGCCGTAGCCATCGACATCGACGGGACGATCACCGACGATAAGAGGCTTCTATCCCCGGTGGCGGTGGAGGCGGTCGGGAGGCTCAACGCCCTCACCGAGGTGATCCTGGTGACGGGGAACGTCCACTGCTTCAGCAGGGCGGTGGCGGTCCTCCTGGGGACGTCCAAGACCTTCATCGCCGAGAACGGCGGCGTCGTATCCTGGGGCGAAGGGGATATGGAACTCTTATCCGACCCTGTCATCTGCCAGGAGGCGTACCGCCGCCTAAAGGAGGTCTACCCCGTAAAGAAGAAGGACTCCAGGTACAGGATCACCGATCTCGTCGTCGAGGCGGGCTTCGACCTCGAGGAGGCGGCATCCCTCCTGGAGAGATGGAAGATACCCGCCGACCTCGTCGACAGCGGGTTCGCCGTCCACATCAAAGATCAGAAGGTAGACAAGGGGACGGCCCTGGCGAAGGTGACGGAGAGGCTCGGCCTCTCCAGGGAGGAGGTGGCGGCCGTCGGCGACAGCAAGAGCGATCTTCCCATGTTCAGGGTCGCGGGGTTTAGAGCCTCCGTCGGAAACGCCGTCCCGGAGCTTAAGGAGGAGTCCGACTACGTATCAGACCAGGATTTCGGCCCGGGGTTCTACGATATAGTCGATTTCATGGCGAGAGAAGATATGATCTGACCCCGAGCATCTCTCCTCTCCCGCCGAACACTTCTCCCTAGGGGTTCTTGATCTCATCCATCCCTTCTCTCTTCCGACCTCTCATCCTCCGATCCTTCCCCTTCCTCCATCCTCTTCAGGATCCGGGTCCAGTTCGCCTCGCATACGATCCACCACCCCAGGGTCTCCTTCACGAAATCCCTGGCGGCGGGGCAGAAGGCGTCGACGGCCAGGTGGTACGGCATCTCCTGGAGGGGCGGGTGGAGGGGGTATCGGGTGCAGGTCTTCGGCCTGACGGAGTAGATGGCGCACCCCCTCTCTTCGGAGTCGTAGAAGGGGCAGGGCTGCCGGAGGGCCCAGGCCCTGGCGTCCCTGTCGTAGCTGCAGAGGGACTCCAGCCTCTTGATAGACCATCCGAGGTGGCCCGATATCCGCTCCATATCTTCCCCGTCGAGGTAGAGCCCCGCCCCCGGAGAGTAGCAGCATCTGCCGCACCCGGCGCACCGAAACATCTCCCAGAATAGGTCCGCCCCCCAGGAAGTCCCCTCCGGGTCCCGGCGATCCTTGGCGGGGAGGGGTATGGCTATATCGAAGGGCTCCGCCTCGCCCCGGTCGATGGTCCGGTGCTGCTCCTCCCGCTTCAACTCAGACCAGTGGGCCCTTCTCTTCAGGAGATCTCTATGAAGGCCCGCCCTTTTCATCTCGACACAATCTCTCGCAGACCGGAGGTGGCAGAGCCTCTTAGCATCGGTGAGGGGATCCGGGGGGGAGGGCTTGCGCCCCTTCCTTTGATGGGACTTTTTCGGAATTATGACCGCCGCCTTTGGCCAGATGGGGGGTTCTATCGAGCCTCGCCGTTAGGAAGATGCAACCAGGGGCGATATAGAGATCCTCACCTCTTCCAGGAGATCTTATCTCCCTTGATCTTGATGACCCCCTCCTTCTTCAAGATCCGGGCGATCTCCTCCGCCGCCTCCGACCCGTCCACCATCATGACCAGATCGTCCATATCCTCTTCGAAGACGAGGAGGTCTGCGAACTCTTCCATCTCGATCTTCGCCCCGCCCTCCGGCGGATCGAGGAGCCTTTCCATCGTCATCCCAATGGAGGAGATCTTGTAGTACTCTAAGGGGTACTCGTCCATGAACTCGTCGTCGAGGTTCTTCGCGAGGGGCGCCGTCACCTCATCTAGGCGGAGATCGACCCACTTCTCCAGCCTCACCGTCAGGACGGGCCTTGCCAGCTCGTCGTCGGGGTCGACCTCTTCTGCGTCGACGGGGATCCTCAGGACCGGATCGTCCCCCATCTCTGCCTTCGCACCTCCATGGAGGTCGATCTCGTTGAGCTGGAGGGCGTCCCCCATGAACTGGATCGCCTCGAGCATCTCCAGGAGGTCCCTCGCCCTCTCCGCCGCCCCGGCGGGAGAGGGGTCCCCCTCCGAGGGCACAGCGGCACCTTCCCCCAGAAACCCGGCCATCCCCTCCATCTTCTCCTTCCAGGAGGGATCCAGATGGGATAGATAAAGGTCTGTGAACTCCTCGGCCTCGGCCCCCCCGGCGAGGGCGGCCCTGAGAGCCTCGAGATAGCGGCCGTAGACTTCGAACTCCTCGATCCGTTCCCTCAGCTCGCTCTCCTTGCCCTCCAGATAGACGGCGCTATCCACGCAGGCGGATATCACCGGCTTCAGATCGACCTTCACGCCGGCCCCTTTGAGGTGGGCTGCGATATCGGCGGCCTCAAACTCGTCGTATTCACCTAGTTTGAACATCAGGAGGAGGTAGGCAGGGGTTTTATTTAACGGGTTTGGCAGAAAGCCAGGCAGATTCCGTCATTCTGGAGGGGCTTCGAGGAGGAACGGCCTTCGAAAAAACCGGGAAAAAAGATGAAAGGGGCGGATCATAGAGATCCGTCCTGGACGGCCCGGGGAGAGGGCGGCGCCCTCCCCCGGTGGATCCAGCCATCGACCTTGTATCCACCACCTCCGTAGGCTTTGATTTGGGAGCTCACTCTCCTGCCGGTACCGGGGGCTTCATCAAGGTGAAGGAGACGATCATCCCCACCAAGGCCAGAGCCGCCACGATCAGGAAGAAGGGCTGATAGGCGCCGAGGAGGTCCTTGGCCTGGGCGGAGACGATCCCACCGATGATCGCACCGGCACCGTAGGCTGTGAAGACGAGGCCGTAGTTCTTGGCGTTGTCCTTCATCCCGAAGTAGCTCGCCGTCGCCGTCGGCGCTATGGCGAGCCAGCCGCCGAGGCAGCCCCACAGAATGCAGAAGGCGATGATGTACGCGTACACCGAGGAGTAGAACATGTACATCAGAATGCAGGCGAAGAAGATGAGGACGTAAGATAACATCGCTGCGTTCTTGGGGGTCAGCTTATCGGTGAGGGACCCGAATACCGGCCGTCCAGCTCCGTTGAAGATCGCAAAGGGCAGGATCAGGAGGAATACCAACTCGTTGGCAGCGAGAGGATCCATCCCTGCGTTGGCGAATACCTCTCTACCCACAGGCCCCGAGATCCCTATCGCGGTCAGCCCGGCAAGGGCCCCGATGGTGTAGCATAGCCAGAGGCCGAAGAAGGTCTTCGTCTTGGTCATCTCATTACGCATGAAGTCGACCTTCCGGGCAGCGGTGGATGGGGGCGCCGTCCAGCCTCCGGGCTTGCAGCCAGATGGGGGGCACTTGAGGAACATCGACAGGACCACGGTGACGATGATGAAGATGATACCGAAGGTCTGCATAATGCCCATTATGCCCCAGCCTGCATCGAGCATGAACTTGGTACCGTATGTGATTATGGCGGAAGAGAAGCCGAAGCCCAATACCGTCAAGCCGACGGCCAGGCCGCGCTTGTCAGGGAACCACTGGGCGGAGGTATAGATCGGTGCGCCGTATGCGATTCCTACTCCAAGACCGCCGATTACCCCGTATAGGGGGATCAGCATCGCCGGGGATGTGGCGAAGGATGCTGCAAGCCAGCCGAAGCCACAGAGGACGCCGCCCGCCATGGCGACCTTCGTCGGACCCATCTTCTGGATGTACGGGCCTGCCAAGGGCATGGTGATGGCGAACATCGCCAAAAAGACGATGAAAGGCCAGGTCATATCCATAGCTGAAGGGTCAAGCCCCAAGCCCCTGAAGTGGTCGGAGAGCGGATTTCTCAATACACCATACGCATAAATGGCACCCAGACAGAGCTGGATCATCATGCCTGTTACAACTATCGCCCACCGTCCACCCGGCGGCTCATAGGTTTCAATATTTTCTGCCATAAATCAGACACCCTCATTCAATAACCTTCGATTCTCATTCGATATGAACTATCGAAAGATCTTTTCCAAAATGGCGTCTCCCTCCAAGAGAACGTCATAGCAGAGATTGTTTAGGTTTGATAATAAGCGTATCTTATCTATTTAAAATTAGCGCCAATTATCTTTATAATAAGTTACGGATATCAGAACCGCGCTTTTTTACCCGGCTTTCTCACCCCGATGATACCTTGGCTGGAGGAGACGGAGATCTCAACCCCTCATGGAACGATGAGATTATCAATAGTTTATATTAATTTTTCCCATCCAGGAAGCCTATTATATCTAGCGCCATTATGAAAATAACACGGTCATTGATCATAATGGCTTTTATCTTAGAAGGTAGGTTAGATGGCGGTGAGTTTGATGAACAAAGCAAACCCAAGATGCAGCTGGAACGATGCCGAATCGACGCCGACCATAGCGAGCACCGCATTCGTCGATGGAGCCGCCACCGTCATCGGAGACGTCCGGATAGGAGAGAGGGTTTACGTCGGACCCGGCGCCTCCATCAGGGCCGACGAGGCGACGCCGATCATCATCGGAGACGATTCCAACGTCCAGGACGGGGCGGTATTCCACGGCCTTGAAGGGACGAGCATAAAGCTGGGCCGGAGGGTCTCCATAGCCCACGGCGCCGTCGTCCACGGCCCCCTGGAGATGGGAGACGAGTGCTTCGTCGGCTTCAACGCCGTAGTCCATGCCTCGAACCTGGGCAAGAAGTGCTTCGTCGGCCACCTCGCCCTGGTGGTGGGGGTGAAGCTCGCCGACGGAAGCTTCGTCCCCCCCGGCACGGTCGTCGATTCTCAGGAGAAGGCAGAGAAGCTCGGCCCCGTCCCCGATAACCTCAAAGGCTTCAACGACGGGGTGGTGAAGGTGAACACCGAGTTCGCGAAGGTCTACAACCTGATGGAGAGGTCCTGCTAGAGGTCTCGCCGGCAAGAAAGGGCGGTGATGGAGAACGGAGGAACGGTGATATACGCTCCATCGCGCTCCGCCTCCGGCCAACTATTTTTTGCTCAATCCGGACCCATCACCGGTCTTGTCATATTACGAAGGACCTCGCGTATCTCCTCCCTCAACTCATCCAGCATATCCCCTCCCCCTTCGTACTCGATGAAGTTGGCCCGGATCAGCTTTGGAGGGAATTTTGGGCACCGCCCCCGCTGGCATAGGACTATAGACTCCTTTCCGATGGCGTGGGCGATACCGAGCATGTACATCACCATGGGGTCCGGCCCCGAAAGGTCTGCCACCACCATCCTGGACCTGCATATATCCCTCCAGATCGCCTTTAGCTTATTCTCGTCATCGCCGAATTCGATGGCCCTGGCGGGGACGAGCCCCCACCGCTCGAGGGCCGGCTTCACCGCCCCGTCGTAGATGTCGTCACCTTCGTCGGTGAGGGGAACCAGAACGGAAGCCATCCGGTCGTCCATGATGTAGGCGGCGTGGCCGAAGAGGGGCCTGATCTGCATCAGGCTCATGAGGTTCATCGCCCTCTCCACCTCCGCTTCGACGTGGGCGAGGGCGATCACCCGGAGGATATCTCCCCGGGCCCGGTCCCCCTCTTCCAGGATCACGGCGGGGAATACTATCATGTAGGGGTCTTCGTAACCGAACTCCCATCGGGCGCTGCTGAGGGCCTTCTGCTCTGATATCTGCTTATCGGGATGGTAGGTGTACATGGTGGAGAGGGAGCCGGCGTGGTGCTGGGCCAGGATGTAGAGGGTCGCCTTGTCCAGGACCGCCACTATGCTGCTGGGGTTTTGGCTGCGGACGACCCCCCTCGGGATATTCCGCTCCTCCACCATCCCCTCGACGATATCCATGAACTGGTCCAAAAGGCCGTCCACCTTATCAATCAGGTCGGAGGGCATATCTCCGCCTCTAATTCTATCTCCAGAATGGATCATGACCGAAACACCAGAGATGATCAGGGCGTCAGAATATAAGGTTCTTTGGTGGGGATCGAAGAGATCGACGGCGAAGCACCCTGAAGAGGACCGGGAGCGACGCCGCCGAGCCGAGAACGAAAAAGAGATCTCGCGGCCGGGCTCTATGCCGACCGCATCATATCTTGATCGATCCTTCATCGATCACCCTACTTGACCGGCCCCAGAGGGAGGACGGTCTTCCCGTAGACCTCGTTGAGGACCTGGGCGCATGCGGCATAGATGGCGGTAAAGCCGCAGAAGATCCCCTCGTAACCGGCTATCATGGCGATGGTGGCGCTCCCGGTGTAGTCCCTGAGGGCCAGGAGGAAGAATAGGATCGTCAGGGTGAAGAAGACGACCTGGAGTGCCCTGTTCAACCTGAGGGTCCCTATGAACATATACAGGGTGAAGAGCCCCCACATGAAGAAGTAGGCTATCATGGCGTTATTCTCGGGCCCCTCCCACCATCCGTATCTCGGCATCAACAACAGAAATACCAGCGTAAGCCAGAAGAGGCCGTAAGACGTGAAGGCGGTCGTCCCGAAGGTGTTCCCCTTCTTCCACTCCATGACTCCTGCGATGATCTGGGCGATCCCGCCGTAGAATATGCCCATGGCCAGGATCATCGAACCCAGGGCGAACCACCCGGCGTTGTGCATGTTGAGCAGAACCGTGGTCATCCCGAAGCCCATTAGGCCGAGGGGCGCCGGGTTTGAAGTGACGTCCCTCATCTCTATCGGTCCAAGGTGCATCAGGTCCTTGGCCCTTCCTCCACCCATATCTGATGCTATTTGTATTCCCTCCCATATTACCTCAAAGGCCGAGATATTCGGCGGTGCCTCTCGCCACCCCATCGGATATATCCTTTTCCATTTTGGCAAAATCTATATCATTAAACATGTTAATTTCCGTAAAGAATCTAAGTATTTCTCCACTTCTAACCAATTTTTTATGCCTATTTCCGTCATTTGCCGTACGGACCCTTCGACCCATCTCCGGATCGATCCGCCCGGGGTCCCGGCGGATCGGGCGGGGGGAGAGATAGATTTACAACGGATGGATCGCCTTAGTTAGAGCATGTTCCCAGGGATCGGTGGCAAGGGCGTAAGCCCCAAGAAGATGAAGCAAATGATGAAGCAGATGGGCATCAACATCGAGGAGATCGAGGGGGTCGAAGAGGTGACGATCAGGACGAAAGACCGGGAGATATTCTTTCTGGACGCATCAGTCACGGTGATGGACGCTCAGGGCAACAGGTCGTACCAGGTGGTGGGGACCCCCCAGGAGAGGGGGCGCGAGACGTCGATACCCGATGGGGACGTGGAGCTGGTGGTGGCCCAGACCGGATGCAGCCCCGAAGAGGCGAGGGCTGCCCTCAAAGAGACGAATGGGGACCTCGCCGAGGCGATCGTCAGGCTCGCCCCCGGCTGAGGGGATCCGGGGATGTACGAAATCTCTCATCGCCGAGGATGGAGAAGGAGAGATGGACCAGGCTAGAATAGAGGCGGAGCTGAACCTGCTGCTCTTGAAGATAGCCGAGATCCAGGAGGACGTCAGGGACGGTCTGGAGGAGCTCCAGAGAGAAGGCGGGCTGACGGCAGAGTTTGAGGAGATGGTCGGGGGCGTCATGAGAGAGGTGGATGGCTGGACTGACCAGTGCACCGCCGCCGCCGAGGCGCCTCTCGTCCTCCTCAGGAGGATGCAGGTTCAGATGGAGCGGCTCGAGAAGATTGAGAGGCTTATAGAAGAGATGGCGGGGTAAATGGCGGCAAGGGTCTCGGTATCCTCCATGTTCCTCTGGGATCTGGACCCCAGGGGCATCGCCGATGTCATATCCGGCGCGAGACTCGATGGCGTCGAGCTCTGGGTCGAGACTCCCTGGTACTGGGAGGGGGGGAGGCGAAAGGAGCAGGCTGAAGAGATGAAGCGGGAGCTTGATGGTCTGGCAAAGACCGTTCACGCCCCCGTAATGGACTTAAACCCCGCCTCATACAACGACCTAGTCTGCCGGGCGACGACGGAGGAGACCCTCCGGGCGATAGACCTGGCGGAATTTCTCGGCGCAGATCTGGTGACGATCCACCCCGGGAGGAGGACGGCGAAGCGGCCCGTGAGAGAGGTGGAGAGGGAGAAGCTCCGCCGCTATCTGAGGGCATGCCTCGATCACGCAGAGGAGGGGGAGATCCTCCTGGCCCTGGAGAACCTCGAGCCCTTCCCCTGGAATATCTGCGCCGACCTCGAGGAGATGGGCCGGTTCCTCGACGACTTCCCCCTGGGGATGACCCTCGACATATCCCATGCCACGCCCCCCGCGTCCAGGGCGATCGCCTTCGCGAAGACCTTCGCAGAAAGGATCCTGAACGTCCACGTCAGCGCCACCCGAGACGGGACCAGACACCTCCCCACAAGGGACGGATCCGCTGACGAAGTCCTGGCGGCTCTTCGAGATATCGGGTACGATGGGCCTCTGACCCTGGAGCTGGACGACAAGAAATTTCCCGGGACCCTGTCAAAGAGAGACAAGGTCGAGGTTTTGATAAGGGAGCGAAACCACCTCGAGTCGGTATGGGGATGATTTCTGCTGATCCTTTACTTGGATTGAGGCGTGGTCGTCGCGATCACGCCATCATCTGGCCCTTGGTGTAGGCGGAGGGTGGTTGTTCAGCCGTTGAGCTTGGAGACCCGCTTCCCATCATCCGACCTTTCATGTAGAAGGGCTCGGTCGTCTCTACCGGCTGGCCTGTGAGAAACTCCCGCTGAGTTAAGGTCCCCGGGGCTGTGGTGTCGATGAGGCTCTCATTGACCGGCGCGTCCAGGAAGGCGGCCTGGCTGCTCGTCAGGGAGAGGTTGGTGTCGATGAGGCTCTCATTGACGGGGACGTCCAGGAAGGCGGCCTGGCTGCTCGTCGCCGAGAGGTTCAAGTCGACTAAGGGCGAGTCCACCGTTTCGTTCAGGGTCTCATTAGCGGTATCGTTGGCGGTGTCGTTGAGAAAGTCGGTCAGAGCAGCCGGAGCGTCCACCGGCAAGCTGAGGCTGAGAGAGTCTTGGACGTCCTGTCCCATCACAGACCAAGCCTGCAATACGGCCAGAGCTACGATCGTGAATGCTATAATTCGTCTCATGATCTTGGCCTTATACACCGGACGTGCATAAATCTTTCCGTCTAAAGTCCGGCCACCAGAGGAAGGCCGGTGGATCCCCGCCGCTCAAACAGGCGCAACAGAGGGTTTGGGATCTTCATAGATCCCCCATCCGGTCCGCTCTCTTCAGCTCCTCGACCGTCGCGGAAGGATGGTCCCTGAGGTACCGGGCGACCTTCGGCCTGTGGACGAGGGTGCAGTCGACGCAGGACCAGAGCCTTTTGCCCCGTTTTGTCTTTATGAACCTGCCGAGCTGCGGATCTCTGCAGGGGTATAGGGGACAGAAGCAGTGGGTGCAGTCCTGCCCTTCGAAGTGATGGCATGGGTAGTACTGGCACTCTCCTGCCTCGACGTTGGTCACCGGCTCGTCTGCGGCCTTCCGGACGCTGCAGGGATCGTCAGTGACGATCCCATCGGCCCCGAGCCGTTTCAGCCATCGGACCTCATCGGGATCGTTTATGGTCCAGGGATAAACCTCGATCTCCTCCCGATGGGCAGCCTTGAAGAGGTTGGGGTTTGTCAACCTCGGGAATATGGAGTCTGCCTCCGCCTCGAGGGCGAGGTCCACCGGCTTTACGGGAAGCGACGAGATTATGATACCCGTCTTGATCTCTCCGAGATCCTTGATCTCGCGGACGGAGGCGTGGTAAAAGGATGTCACTATAGCCCGTCTTCCCCGAACCTCCCCGGCGACCAGATCTTCGAGCCCCTCCTCCTTCATCTCAACGACGATCCCCAGGTCCAGCTCTCCGGCCAGGGCCGCCGCCTCGGCGAGGGTTGGGACCATCTCACCCTGCCCTGCGTCCAGGAGCCTGATATCCTCCAGGGCCATCTCCCCCACCCTCCCGGTACCGTCGGTGGTCCGGTCGACGGTCTCGTCGTGGATCACCACCAGATAACCGTCCTCTGAGAGGCGGACGTCCACCTCGACGAAGTCTGCGCCGCACCTTCTGGCGGCTCGGATCGACTCCAGGGTGTTCTCCGGGGCTGCTGACCTCCCACCCCGGTGGCCGATGACTATCGACATCATGACAAGGTCTCTTGAGAAGATATATCACCTTTTCTACAGGGGGGAAGGCCCGGTTCAGGAGAAGAATTATACCATAGGGGGATCAAATTCCGCATGGATGCTTGACAACCTAGATAAGTTCAAATGCCTGAAGAGGGGGACATCAGGGGCTATAAATATCGACCCTCTCCAGCGGGGAGGGGTTTTAACCCCGGAGGCGAGAGAAGCGATCCTGGAGTGGGCCGACGGATACTCTGTCTGCGACTTCTGCACAGGCTCCCTGGAGTCGATCGACAACCCGCCCATCAGAGAGTTCGTCCAAGAGGTCCTCCCGGAGTTTCTGGAGGCGGACCAGGTCAGGATAACCCACGGGGCGAGGGAGGGGATCTTCGCCGCCATGCACGCCCTCTGCGAGAAGGGAGAGACGGTCGTCGCCGACGGCAACGCCCACTACACCACCCTCCTGGCAGCAGAGCTCGCGGGGTTACAGGTGGAACCGGTCCCCGCCAGCCAAGAGCCCCATTACAGAGTCGATCCCCAGGGTTATGAAGAGGCGATCGAGAGGGCGAGAGGGAGGGGGGAGGTGGTGGGGATGGCTGTCCTCACATACCCCGACGGAAACTACGGCAACCTGGTGGACCCCCGGGCCGTCTCGGAGATCTGCCGTCGCGAAGGGGTCCCCCTGACCATCAACGGCGCCTATTCTGTGGGGAGGATGGCCGTCGGCGCGAAGAGCCTCGGCGCCGACGTCATCGTCGGAAGCGGCCACAAGTCCATGGCCTCCTCGGGCCCCATAGGGGTCATAGGCACCTGCGACGACCTCGCCGCCAGGATATTTCGAAGGTCACAGCTCGTCCCCCACAAAGAGCTGGAGATGCTCGGATGCACCCTCCGGGGGGCGGGGATCTTGACGATGATGGCGAGCTTTCCTGCCGTCGTCGAGAGGACGAAGCTTTGGGACGAGGAGGTGGAGAAGGCCCGCTGGTTTGCCGGCGAGATGGAGAAGCTCGGCATGGACCTCCAGGGGGACCGGCCCCACGGCCACGATCTGATGTTCTTCAAGAGCGAGATCCTCTACGAGATCTCCAAGACGGCGAAGAAGGGGCGATACTTCCTCTACCGGGAGCTGAAGAAGAGGAAGATCTTCGGGATAAAGCCCGGCCTCACAAGGCAGTTCAAGCTGAGCAGCTACCTCCTCCCCCGGGATGATCTCAAAATGGTCCTATCCGCCTTCGAGGAGATCGTCTCCCACCACCCCAAAGCATAAGCTTTATGAGATATGGCTTCCAAGGCCATCTCGAGCGGCTGTGGTCCAGGGGTTAGGACATGAGCTTCCCAAGCTTGTAGCCCGGGTTCGATTCCCGGCAGCCGCACTGATATTTATCGAGTACCCCCATCTCTGTTGTGGTGCGCGCCGCTGCGATTGAGCTTCTCTCTTAATGGACCAAAATAACGGCAATCGTTATAAACTAGGAGCGCTACCGAGCAGTATTAGTCACTGAGATCAAAATAGATCTGAGGTGTAATCCTTGGGTGGATCTAATCTGGTGAGGGCATCTTCAACATTATTGAGGCGTTCGCAAAATTATGAGCAGGCTCGTTGGAATTCTCAGATCAGGGGGCTCTAATGTGGATTCGCTCGAGAGATATGATCTGGCCGAGGAGTTTCTAAAGGGTTTTACCCGCTCCAAGATACGGACCCAAGTTATTCTCTGCCTGTTAGAAGGCGAGATGTCGGCTAGTGAACTTGAGAAAAGGCTGGGAGTTAGGGTAACCACTATTCTCCACGCTATAAAGGATATGTCGAAATTCGATTTGGTGGAAAAGAGCACACATAATAACTATTCTTTAACCAATCTAGGCAAAATGCAGGGTCTTCGTCTGATGGATGCGATTGACTTTGCCTTGGTAATTGAGGAACATAAGAAGTTCTGGCTAACTCACG
>Ga0334885_1001090_pt1 | contig 37224 bp, 33 predicted proteins | sample GraSluR1_MG_8_FD_207233 | JGI IMG/M metagenome (GOLD analysis project Ga0334885, IMG submission 207233) | Sludge microbial communities from methane-producing bioreactor in Wageningen University, Netherlands - Granular Sludge_31_05-R1 | ecosystem: Engineered > Bioreactor > Anaerobic >...
GATATCCCAACATTTTAAGGGGTCACTACTTCCCGATAGTGCCGAGGATGGGCCTTTCGAGTGATATCACCTACCTTAGGACAGACGAAGGCTTCCTTTACTACTGTGCAATAAAAGATATCGTGACAGGAGAAGTGTTGGGAGACCATATGGCGGACAGACTGACAAAAGATTTAGTTATAAATGCAATCCTTGCCATGCTTGCCAGGCACGAACTTGAAGAGGGATGCATCTTTCATAATGATAGGGGCACGCAATACACCTCACATGCGGTCATGGACCTGTTGAAACAGCATGGTCTTTGCCAGAGCTTCTCTCGCGTAGGCATGCCGTCTGACAACGCATGGGTGGAAAGCTTCTTTGCCACCATGAAGAAAGAGCTGATCCACCAGAGGCATTACGAAACCAAAGATTCTGTAAAGGCAGCGGTGTTTGAGTATGTATATTGCTTCTATAACGTGAAGAGGATACAAAAGAAACTTGGTTATATGTCACCGGGTGAGTATCTCGGATCGCTTAGAAAAGAGAGGTTGGCTGCAGTAGCTTAGCAAATTGTCTATAAAAAGGTTGACGACCCTATAAATAGATTTATTGTCTAAAGAGATACATATTACCCTAATGTACGTGTAAGCCTTGAAGGAGTATTTTATGCATAAATTAAAGTTGACAGTTGACGAACAAATTACTTACATGAGAGATGTAAAGGGAATAAAGTTTAATATAACCACAGAGGAAGAGGCACGGGTATTTTTACTTGAAAATAGTTACTACTTTAAAATAAAGGCTTATGCAAAAAATTATCAACAATACGTTAAAGGTGCAAAACTTGGGAAATATGTTGATCTTGAATTTGCTTATCTCCAAGAATTATCAACAATTGATATGCATCTAAGGAAATTTACAATAAGAATAGCTCTAGACATCGAACATTATCTCAGGACTCAATTGTTAAGGGATTTTGCTGATAATCATGATGAAGATGGATATGAAATAGTCAAGAAATATTTCCTGGAGTATCCACATGTTAAGAATAACATAATAAAAAAATATACAAATGCATATTGTGGAGAGCTTGTAAAAAAACATCAAGATAACTTTGCTCTTTGGAATGTTGTTGAATTATTATCATTTGGAGATTTTACATTATTATATGATTTGTACTACCGTAATAATACGGCTATGAGGAAAATGAAAAGTGGAATTTTTTCAGTAAGAATGCTGCGTAATGCTGCCGCACATAACAATTGTTTAATAAACAGACTTAGGAAACCTTATTCAAAAAAAATTGAAATAAATAGGGTTGTGAACACTTTTATTTCTAAGATAAAAGATATTGACTCAACTCAAAGAAAAAATAAACTATCAAACCCTTTTATACATGATTTTGTTGTTATGCTATTTGTATTTGACAGAATTGTCAGTAGTGATCAAATTCGCGTTAATGGATTTAGAGAACTAAAGGATTTAATTGATAATAGATTTACTCGGAACAAACAATACTTCTACAAGAATGAAGCACTTACAACAGCTTATGAGTTTGTCAAGAAAATAGTTGACTATTTTAACAAAGATAGTGTATACTTTAGATGCTGAACAAAAACACTTTGTGTTTTTATCGGGGGGGTGCCTGCACCATCCCGATTTTTTGTTTAGGTAAAATTTTAAGTTTATGAAAGAAATAAACGAATGAGTTTCTGGGATAAAATAAAGGGATTATCTAGAAATTATAATGCAATGCTAATTAATATAATGGGTATAAGTTTTCCAAAACTCTTGATCATTAGTGTGCATATAGTGTGCCAAGAGAACCATAAAGGGGCATAAACAACACAACACACCAATAAATACCAAATTCTTGAAACCCCAGGAAACAATAGACAAACAGACAAAAAACTACCTATGAATAGGCAGTAAGAAAAGGTCTTCGCTGAATCGTAATCAGCATGTTGGGGGTTCAAGTCCTCTTGCCGGCTCCAATTTAAAAAAACCGGGCCCGGGTTAATTTACGGGCCCGATTTTATAAAATACCGTTCACCTGTATTTCATTCCAAATACCCGGATCAAGGATAGTATTGATTACACCCTGTTATTGTTTTTTTCCTTTTTATTTATCTTTCAGCTTTTTTAAAGCCTCGGCCATCGCAGTGTTAATCGGTTCATTTTTAACCTGGTTTTGTTTCTTTAAATATTTTGAAACATCTTTTTTTGATACCTTCTGCCCCTGTTGTTTTTTTCTTGCTTCAAAAGCAGAAAGTTTTTCCCTGAAGCCGCACGGACACACGAATAACTGGCCTTCTCCGGAACCCCTTAGTTCAAGTTTCTTGCGGCACTGGGGACAGCGGGCGTTAGTAGTTCTGGCCACCAGGTCGCGGTGACCACATTCGCGGTCCTGGCAGACCAGCATTTTCCCTTTCTTGCTTCTTACTTCGAGCATATACTGACCACATTGCGGGCACCTGTTACCGGTGAGATTATCATGTTTGAATGTTTTATCGCTGTTTTTTATTTGGTTAACCAGAATACCGGCATACTTTTTCATTTCGGCTACATAACTATTCCTGGAAAGTTCTCCCCTGGCAATTGCTTCTAACTTCAGTTCCCACTCTGCCGTCAGATCCGGAGTTTTAAGGTCTTCAGGCACCAGTTCTAACAACTGTTTTCCCTTGGCGGTGATATAGATATCTTTGCCCCGGAGCTCAATTAAAAAGCTGTTTAACAATTTCTCAATAATATCTGCCCTGGTTGCTACAGTACCCAACCCTCCGGATTTGCCAATAGTTTTGATCATTCTTTTATCTTTGGCGGCCATGTATTTAGCCGGGTTTTCCATTGCTTTCAATAAGCTGCCTTCGTTGAAATGGGAAGGCGGTTTAGTTTCGCCACTGGTTTTATTGAGGGCGGAAATCTTCAGCCTGTCTCCTTTTTTTAATTCAGGCAGCAGCTGATCTGCCGTTGTTTCATTCTCCCCGTCATTTTCTTCTTCGTGCCCACTGTCGTTTAGATATAATTCTTTCCAGCCATTTTTAAGCACTGTTTTACCTCTGGCAGTAAATGTTTCATCGCCCAGTTTGGTTTTGACCATGATTTGTTCATACTCGCAGAGGGGATAGAAAACAGCCATGAATCTTCTGACCACCAAATCATATATTTTCTTTTCGCGAATGCTTAAAGAGTTAAGTGAGGGTGTCTCCTCTGTAGGAATAATAGCGTGGTGGTCTGATACCTTTTTATCATCAATAAATGCCTGGCTTGCGCTGATATTCTTTTTTAATATTGCTCGGGCTGCTTCGCGATAAGGGCCCACAGCACAGGCCCGGACCCTGTCTTCCAGGCTTTCTGCCATATCGCTGGATAAATAGCGTGAATCTGTGCGGGGATAGGTAAGCAGCTTGTGGTTTTCGTAAAATCCCTGAATTATAGATAAGGTTTCCCTGGCAGAGAAGTCGAATAGTTGGTTTGCCTCTCGCTGCAGCTCGGTTAGATCATATAACCGGGGAGCACTTTTTTTCTTGTATGTTTTGTTTACTTCTTCTACCAGGGCATCTTCACCTGATAACGCAGAAAAAACCCGATCCCTTTTTTCCTGGTTAAAAGTTCTTGTTTGACCTGATTTCTGATCCTGCCAGGTAAGATTAAAATTGTCTGCCCGGGCAGTTATACCGAAGTAAGGCCGTGGAGTAAAAGTGCTTATTTCTTCTTCTCTTTCCGCAATGATTGCCAGCGTAGGGGTTTGGACTCTGCCGCAGGAGAGTTGAGCATTAAACTTGCAGGTCAGGGCTCTTGTGGCATTTATGCCAATGACCCAATCAGCCTCGGAGCGGGCTTCTGCTGAAGCATATAAGTTATCGTAATTCCTGCCGTTTTTTAAAGCGGCGAAACCCTGCTTAATCGCTTTATCTGTGACTGAAGAGATCCAGAGCCGTTTCAGCGGTTTATTTACCCCGGCTTTATCAATAATCCACCGGGCTACCAGCTCACCTTCGCGTCCTGCGTCGGTTGCAATTATGATCTCATTAACTGTATTACTGCGCATAGCTTTTTTTACCAGGTTATACTGCCTGGTTGTTTCCCTGATCACCTTTAGTTTAAAAGGGTTGGGAAGCATTGGCAAATCTTCAATCCGCCAACTTTTATATTTTTCACCGTAATCCTCGGGATCGGCGAGGGTGACAAGGTGCCCCAGGGCCCAGGTCACGATATATTTTTCGTTTTCGTATGCGCCATTATTTTTAACCCGGCAGCCTAATACCCGGGCTAAATCTTTGCCAACCGAAGGTTTTTCTGCCAGGATAAGGGATTTGCCCATAACTAAGATGTCCTCCATTTGTTTCCGGTTTATTATTATAACATTTATCTGACCCAGGAGTGAACAGGCCCCGGGATACTGTTTATAGGCCAGCTGTGATCTATGACTATAATCCTTAGTAAGCCGTTAGTTTTGACTGACATCCTGAACAGTATCATTACCCGGTTAGCCTTCGTAACCACCACTCAAAGCTGTAGCGGCCATTTCGTTTATCCCAGGCAATAAGAACCAGGTAGAACAATATTATAAAAACTAATACAACTAACAGGGCCAGGGCAGTGGGCATTATATATCCATAAAGCTGCCACCTGTATAACTCCTTAAGGTAGTAAGCGTAGGCAATTAGAGCCCATAAAAACAGGGCATGATGCACAATATAGGCAGTTAGGGCATAACGACTGTAACGGTTGCAGAATACCTGGAAGGGACTGTCTTGTCTGTCACGTTGTTTAAGGTCAAATACAAAAAATAAACAGCTGAACAGAAAGATGCATATTCCCAGGGAGAGCAGTAGAAAAGAAGATGAAGCCGGGTAAAAAGAGAAAGATGCTATATACCAGGATGCTGTTTCTGGCAGGCCAGGGTAAGTTGAAAGGAACATTAACAACAGGGAGGCTATTACCAGGCCTGCGGCTATAGCAAAAAGAGATCCTGGCAGTCGCAGTGGTTTGCCACCAAAACAGGTTCTGCCGACCAGATAACCAGCCAGGGGAAAGACAAGCCAGGGAAATAAAGGGAAATAGGCATTTGCCAAAAAGCCCGTTAAAACAGATGGCATATCAAATGATGCATTATATTCTCCCCACTTGTTCCAGGACTCTGAATAATTTGTAAAAAACCTGATTACCGGGCTGATCATTATTACCAGAAGGATTATTGAAAATAGTTTTCCTGAACTCAGGTTCCTAAGGGGAAATAAAATCAAGAGTGAAGCCCCAATAAAAGTTAGTATATCCCAGGCGAAAACCTCTTCAGGCATCCAGATGAAAATCATGAAAATCAGGCCGAGAAAAAACATGCCTATTCCCCGGCGTAGGTTTCGATCGGCTATTAAAGCCGGTTTAAACCCTTTATCTTCCTGCCTTTTTACAGAGATATATAAGCTCATGCCAACAAGGAAGGTAAATATAGGAGCCGGGAAACTGCCAACGAGTGAACTGATTTTATAAAGTATAGACTGGTAATCTGTATAACCGGAAAGCCATTCGGTAACATGCACCTGGATCATACCGATAATAGCCAGGGTGCGCAGGATATCTATCGAGTGATACCTTGTTATGTTAACCGCCTCATTTCCAAATTGATCTATAAAAGCATAAGTTTTATCAAATATAATAATCTTCAATTCTTGCCTTTGAGGTGAAATCCTTTTACTGATTTTTTATTCTAAAAAGAAAAGAAAGAGCACAGCTTGTTTGCTGTGCTCAATTAAAATATATAAAAAAGAGGGGGTCAACTCATATACAGTATAATAGCCCAAGATTACAGCAGTATTACAAACAGGTTCTATTTTGGTTACATTATTCATTTTCCCTGTAAATGTGCATATGTACATTTGACGGCAATGCCAGGCCACAGGATACTTCAATTGCTTTCATTATTGCTGTCGGCACGGGGCAGGCTGCATGTTTTATATGCTGCTTAGATTTTTTAAACAGCTCAGATTCGCCATAGGGTGCAAATACTTCTTTCATGCCTTCTGTTTCCTTGTAATCTTCAGCTAATGATTGCACATGGGGGCAGGTGCTTTGGATCTCCATATCCACTTTCCTGTTGCTATTTTGTTTTGCCAGAATTTCTGTAACGAAACCGCATACCCCTGCTTCAACGGTTACTTTTGCCATAAAAATGTTTCACCTCTGTTTATTTGTTTTTTTTTTTAACTAATGTTTTTCTTCAACTAAATCAGCCACAAGTGTTTTAATTTGATCTCTCACCTGTCTAAACTTATTCAGCACTGCATTTTGATTTCCTTCAGCCCGGGCTGGATCCTCCAGGGGCCAATGGCGTTTTTCAACTTTCACCGGGATATAAGGACAATTTTCACGGGCATCGCCACAGAGGGTGATTAACAGATCGATCTTGCTTATTAATTCCATGTCAACGGCATCAGATGCTTGAGCACTAATATCGATACCAGCTTCTTTCATTACCTCAATTGCGTTCGGATTTACCCCTACTGGAGATATCCCGGCGCTGTAAACCTCGAATTTGTTATTACCAAAATCTTTCAGAAAACCTTCTGCCATTTGACTGCGGGCTGAATTACCGGTACAGAGAAACAGGACTTTAACTTTTTTATTATCACTCAAAAGGTTAACCTCCGCTGTAAATAATATGCTTAATCATTGATTCTGCATAAGTACCATTTTAAGAAACCTTTTTCATTGCCGGGAACTGCTTCCTGGTTCTGAGGCAAATTCTTACCAGCCAGAGCATAACGGGTACCTCAATTAATACTCCGACCACAGTAGATAACGCTGCTCCTGAAGTGAGTCCGAAGATGGTTACCGCTGTGGCAATAGCTACTTCAAAGTGGTTGCTGGCGCCAATCATTGCTGCGGGGGCAGCTTCTTCGTAGGTCAGGCCAATGAACCTGGCAATAATATATCCTATAAAAAAGATAACCAGGGTTTGGATGATCAGTGGTATAGCAATCATACCCACAACCAGCGGTGCTTGTAAGATAACTCCGCCCTGCAGCATGAACAGGAAAATTAAAGTGAGCAAAAGGGCAATAATCGAAATCGTTCCCATGTTTTTCAGGAATACTTTTTCATACCAACCGACTCCCCGGGTTTTAATTAGCCTGGTTCGGGTGATATAGCCGGCTACCAGGGAGACACCGACATAAAGCATAACGCTGAGAAAGATAGTCAGGAACGGAACGTACATATCAGCCACCCCGAGCAGAAAATTTCCGAGAGGGGCATAGAGCACCAGCATAGTAAGCGAGTTAAGAGCAACCAGGACCAATGTAAGGCCCATAAAACCTCGGGCGAGATAACTCCATACCAGTACCATGGCTGTACACGGGGCGATGCCAAGGAGAATCATCCCGGCTATATATTCTCCGGCTACTTCATAACCGATAAACGGCGCCCAGATGACTCTCATAAAGAGCCAGGCGAAAAAGAACATTGTAAAAGGCTTGACACCCCAGTTGATAATTAGGGTAAGAAGCACAGCTTTTGGAGCTTTAACTGCATTGACAACTTCGTTAAAATCGATCTGGACCATAATTGGGAACATCATGGCGAACAGCAAGATGGCCACTGGAATATTCACCTGGGCGATAGACAGTGAATTTAAAAATCCAGCTGCGTTGGGAAAGGCAGCTCCTAGCCCAATACCGGTTAAAATACAAAGTGCTACCCAGATTGTTAAATATTTATGAAAAAAGCCAAGGCCGTACTCTTTATTACTCTTCATTATTTATTTTTCACCTCTTCGTGAAAATTTTTCATTAGAACCTGTGATAACATGCAGGGACATTGCAATTATTCACCAGGTTCAAATAGAAAAACTATTAAATAACTGTTCGTTAATAAGTTGTGTTTCTCCAGGTTTATACCTCTAAGCAGTAAAGACTGTGAAAAAGACGCTGTATAACTATATGACATTATAGTAATATAGTAACACAGAATGTTTTCCGAAACAATGGTTTTGATATTTTACAGTAAACAGTTTTCATACTAAAAATAGCGAAAAGTAAGGGTAGGTTGCACTGTCAGATTTAAAGAGAATAAAATAATTTAAATAATTTTTTATTTGAGCAGGAGTTATAATTACTATAGCGAATAAAAAAATAATTTATTTTATGTGTTTTGCAAACGTTTTCATTTACTATATTTTCCATTTCAAATCTTGAACTGGCGAGGTTATGCTGATGAGTGAAAAATTGCCTTTAAAGCTTAAGTTACTTTATGGTGCCGGATCATTTCCCGCGAACTTGGTATTTGTAGCAGCAGGGGCCTGGTTGCTTTATTTTTATGTGGGTGTCGAGGGTGAGGGTAACCAGCTGATAACTCCTATGGCTTTTAGTATTTCACTGGGCCTGATGCGATTGATCGATGGTATTACTGATACTCTTGTTGGAAACTGGAGTGATAATTTAGATACTCGCTGGGGTCGAAGAACGCCTTTAATAGCTGTTGGTACGCCATTTCTGGCTATCTTTTTCGTTTTACTCTGGACTCCTCCGGTAGATGGTCTCAGTATGATCAATGCTATATACTTTTTTATCATTTATAACCTGGTATTCTTCACTTCAACTTTAATAATGGTTCCTTATCAAGCGCTTTTACCAGAATTAGCTGTATCTAATGCTGAGAGAATTAAACTTTCAGCCAGTATGGCTTATTTCGGAATTATTGGGGCTATATTCGCCAGTTTTTTCTCAGGGTTGATAGTGAGTCGGTGGGGTTTCCTGGCGATGGGACTCATCATTGGTGTGTTGTTGTTCACTTATTATTTGCCTATATTAAGCTTTAGTGAAAAAGAGATAACCAGGGAAAAGCATAAACACGTTAAGCTAAGTCTTTCAAAGGCTTTGTCGGCTACATTTAAGAATAAGCCTTTTCTGCATTTTATGGGTGGTTTTGTATTTTTCAGGATGGGTTTTGAGTTGATTTTGGCTATTATGCCCTATGTTGTGGTTTTATTGATGGGCCAAAGTGAAGGAATGAGTGGTTTAATAATTGGGATATGTCTTGTCGCGATGGCTGGTTCCATACCGTTTGTTTCACGTCTGATAGGTGCGTGGGGAAAGAAAAAAGTGATGCTGCTTGCTCTTGGTTCACTTGGGGTAGTGTTCCCTTTAATGTATTTTGTTGGCTTGTTGCCCCGCTTAGGCGGCCTTTACCAGGGAATTGTTTATGTTTTTATTGTTGGAATTTTTCTCTCTGCCTTGTTTGTTTTACCAAATGCCATACTGGCAGATATCGTTGATTATGATGAAAAGAATACCGGAAGACGTCGTGAAGCTATGTATTACGGAGTTCAAGGTGTGCTTCATAAAATATCTACTGCGTTATCTGCTCTGATTATCAGCGGCTTGTTTATGCTGTTCGGTTACTCTCAGGCTAATCCATTAGGGGTAAGATTGGCTGGCCCGGTAGCAGGATTTTTTATGCTCGCTGGTCTGATCTGCTTTATTGGCTACCCTCTTCTGGAGAAAGCAGCTAATGAGGATGGTGTTCATAAAGATGAGCAGAGTATTAAATAACTGGAACACATACAGTGGCCTCTGCTTTAACCGGTTGATTAAATTACCCGAAAAATACGAACTAAGGCTGGCAGTATACATGCCGGACCAGGGTTTATATACATCCCAGTTTCTTTTTTCAGCCGAGCAGGATTCTGACACCGGCAAGATTGAACGTATCAATGCTCATTCTCCCTATGGCGAATATATACAACAGATAGCTATTTTCAATGGTTACAAGTTTAAGTATTCTGTTGCTGCCTCCACCGAAGGGGAGCTGGCTTGCAGGTGTCAACCTCTGGTTTGTTACAATAAACCTGTTAAATTTGTGCTCCAAATAGAAAAGTTATGGAGCCAGGATGATGTAATGCTTTCAGGCGATCGTGTATTGGTATCTTTGCAGGATGGATCTGTTTTAACTATAGCGGCAGGATTAGAATCACACTATGAAGAGAAAGGTGTTTATACTGCCGAAGCAGAGCTTATTGAAACCTTGCAGAAAGGGGAACCATTAAACGGTATTAACGGGCAGGGCCGGGTTGCAGTTTTGCTTTTTGACGGGACAAAACCTTTAACAATTGCCGCAACGCAGTATGGCGATGTTGTTTTTAAAAAAGTGATTGATGTTTTGCAGGATGCCGAGCGGGAATACATCTCTACTGCACCGGCTTCATCTGGTATATATTCCGGAAGCATTGAGTCGTTAAATACTGCGGTTAATGCCCAGGTAGTCTGGGATGAGATCCACGGCGAGTTATATACTCCTGTGACGAGACGTTGGATAGATTTTTATCTGCGGCAGATGCAGTTGGATCCTGAGGTAAAAGGACCGGTTCTCGGCTTGTGGGATTGTTTATTCTCTTCCGTGCTTCACTCGTGTGATAATCAAGCTGCTGCAGAGGGTAATTTGAAACTGCTTTTTAAAGATGATATAGTCACCGCCGATGGTTATCCCCCCAATTATGTTGCCCACCCGGTTAAATCCGGTGATCGTTCTCAGCCTCCTCTCGGTTCGTTTACTGCCTGGAAATTATTTTTGAAAAATGGAAACCGGTCATTTTTATCACAGCTTTATCCACACCTGGTCAAGTGGCACCAGTGGTGGCCTCTGGCACGGGATGGCAACCAGGATGGCCTTCTTGAGTGGGGTTCAAATAGCGATGTAATCGCGCCTGGTAATGATGCCGGCACTCTTTTTGCAGCTAAATGCGAATCTGGTATGGATAATTCCCCACTCTTTGATGAAGCGGTTTTCCAGGAACGGTCCGGTGTTATGAATTTGAATAGTGTTTTTTTAACCAGCATATATGCCTCTGACTGTCTTTTCCTTACAAAAATTGCCCATGAGTTAGGTCTGACAGATGATGCCCGGGGTTTTCAAAAAGAATACGATGCAGTCCGGGAAAGAATTAACCGGTTGCTTTGGTCTGAAAAAGACGGGATTTATATTGATCGCTACTGGGATGGTAGTTTTTCTCAGCATATCTCACCGGCCTCGTTCTTTCCAATGATGGCCCGGCTTGCTTCTCAGGAACAGGCTGAGCAGATGGTTAAGCAATACTTGCTTAACGAAGAACATTTTTGGGGTGAATATGTATTCCCGGCGATCAGTAAAACAGATCCGGCTTTCAGGGAGCAGAATTACTGGCGCGGCAGGATCTGGCCTCCATTAAATTATTTAGTTTATTTGGGGTTAAAAGAATATGGTTTTGATGATGTTGCGGCGCAGGTTGCTGAGAAATGTTACCGGCTTTTTATGCACGAATGGGAACTTGATGGCCATTGCCATGAAAACTACAATGCTCTGAATGGCCTGGGCTGCGACGTAAGGGCAAAAGCCGAATCTTATGACGATGGTTTTATGGGTAACACGGGATCTGATTCTTTTTATACTTGGGGGGCACTCCTGCTGCTGCCGTCTATTGAGGAGTTAATAGATGTCGATTTGGATGGCGGGCTCCGGTTTAGCTCTATTGATATGCCTGGTGATAGTGTTCTCAAACGGCTTCGTTTCGGTGGATGCGAGTATAGTGTAAACGCTTCTGACGAACACCTGGAGATTCTTAAAAACGATAAGTTGCTCCTCGATGCTGTACCTGGTGTTAATGTCAGGAGATTTAAAGCAGAAAATGGAAGTATTAGCTGCTTGATTAAGGGCCAGGGCAGTACCCTGTTAAAGCTCTGCACTTTTGCGCCTCAGGAAATGATCCGGGTTAATGGGATGGGCCCGGTTTTCCACGATATAAAATGCAATGCTGCAGGGAAACTTTTAATTAAGTTAGACCTGGACCATGAATATCGTCAGTTTGATTTTACAAGTATAAAGGGGTGATGAATAGTGAGCAATGATAAGAAAGTACCTGTTGTAGTCGGGCTGGTAACTTTAATTGATCCCAGGGAAGAGTTTTATACCAACTTCCAGGAGACCAAGGGTATGGATTTGCGAGAACAGTATCAGTTTAATCACAGCAGCGCGCTGGAAATGCTTGCCGGAGAAACAATTATTGACTTAGGGGTAGTTGAGCAACAGGAAGATGTTTACGGTACCGTTGATCGTATGAAGGAAGTGGGAGTGGAGCTGGTTTTGCTTAATCTTCCCGGGTGGACTCCTCCTGGTTGGGGCGGAATCATTTACTCCATGACCGGGTTGCCTCTATTAATATTCGCACCGTTTGCCCTTTCAGGTCCACTGGCTATGCGCGGTGAATTGGCTGCCCTGGGGGCAGAGTGTGAGGTTTCTTTTGGAGATGAAGAGCTTGTTAAATCATTTATTGATCGGATCAGGGCCCGAAAACTCTTAACCTCTTTGCGGTCGGTAAGAGCAGGCCGCATCGGCGGTTTTAGTATGGGAATGCATTATGCCGATCCAGGCTCTGCTGATATTCTGAGGGACTTTGGAATTGAAATAATACCGGTGGATGGAACCCTGGTTTTGCACGAAGCAGCCAGGCTTGAAGGGTCGCGTGTTAATAATTTTATAGCAGCATTGCAGAAGAATACATCTGATTATCCCGAAAAAATAAAACCTGTACTGGAAAAGCAGGTCCGCTACTACTTGGCACTGAAGGACCTGGCGGAAAGAGAATGTTTTGATTTTTTGTCAGTCCAGTGCCAACCTGAGTTTTCGGACATTCATGGTGCTCTCTGTTTTGCGGTATCCTTCCTGCCTGCACCGGCGGATTCAGAAGGAGAGAAGAAGATTATTCCTGTATCGTGTGAAGGAGATTTTTATGCTGTCCTTGCCGGTTTCCTGCTTCATCGTCTTTCGGGGGTTTCACCATTTTTCGGTGATATAATAATGCCATTTTTTGATGACAATATTCTGGCTGTACAAAATTGTGGAGGGGCATCTACATGGTATGCTGCGCACAGTGCGAATCAGCTTGAGAACTTAAATCGTATTCGTATTGTTAATAATATCCAGGGTAAGTGTGGATCTTACGGAATTGACTACCTGAGCCCGGCACTTGCCGAAGCAACGGTTCTGGCTATGGGTCCGAATAAATGCGGCTATTGGATGGCTGCGGAAACAGTGGAACTGGTAGAAAGAGATGAGTTGAAACCGTTGCTCATGGATTGGCCAACATTATTTATAAAAGCTGACGATGCCAGGGATCTGTTGAACCGAATCTATACTCAACATATTGCTCTTGTGCCGGGGAACTATGCCAAAGTACTTGGAATGTGCATTGATCAGCTGAAATGGGGTGAGCTAAGTGGATAAATATGTTCTCGGAATTGGGATCGCCACGGTGGATCTGATTGGACAGGTAACTTCTTTTCCTGAACCCGATGGGTTTACTTTTATGCAGGAATTTGATCGCCAAATTGGTGGCCCGGTGGCTAATGCTCTTACCGCCCTTACTCGCCTTGGAGAGAAGACAATGTGGGCCGGTAAAGTTGGTTCTGATGAGTTTGGCCGGTGGATTATTGATGACCTGGAAGCTGAGGGCGTGCTGCAAAATGTAACTGTAGATGATTCTGGCAGTACTCCCTTAAGCTTTATCCTGGTAGATGTAGGTACGGGCAGTCGTAGTATTGTCTTTCATCCAGGATGTGCATTGCTGTTTGAGCAAGAGCTAACCCGGGCCTGCTTATCTGGCGCTAAGCTGATACATTTGGATGGCGGCTTTATCGATGCTGCTTTTCAGGCGGCCAGTTATGGCAGAGAAAACGGGATCAAGGTAGCTCTTGATGCCGGAGTGTATTTCCCTGGTCTTGATGATATTCTTAGCCGGATTGATATTTTTATGCCCACTTTGGAAATTGCCCGTATGTTAACCGGTGAAGATAAAGCAGAAGACTGTCTTAAAAAGTTACAGGAAATCGGCCCGCGTTCGGTTATCGTTACAGATGGTAAAGCCGGCAGTTGGGCTCGTGAGGATTCAGCATGCGCTCATGCTCCTGCAGTAAATGTTGATGTGGTGGATACTACTGGGTGCGGAGACGCATTTCATGGTGCTTATTTGTTTGGTGAAATACAGGGCTGGCAGTTGTCGCATAAACTACTTTTCGCCAATGCCTATGCTGCTTTGAAAGCGACACGCCTGGGTGGCAGGAAAGGACTTCCCACCACGAAAGAAATGAAAGGGTTCCTACAGGATAGAGAAATTTCTATTCCGCAATTTTAACGACACAATAACAGAAGGAGATTAAATATGACGGGTATTATAATCAGGTTGAGCCGCTTTTCCGGGCCAGGTGCGAGATTGTTTGATTTGACCTCGAACTTAAAATTTAATTTTAAACCAGCTGCGCTAATTCTCTACCCTCATCAAGTGACAAAAGCTGTTACAGATAACGCGGCGGGAAGAGATCGCTCTTTGTTGCTATTTCGCTTAACTGAATGGTTTGAACACAAGGTGAGTTTATTGTTTTCGCCTGCTGCTGTAGCTCCTTTGGGTGGTGATGGTTGCATTGTTGACCTTGCCGCGGGTTATGAAGATGAAGTTGAAATTGAGTCTTTAAGAATTTTATCCGATATTGTTAATCGGGTACACCAACATGGATTACCGGTAGTTGCCTGGATCAGGCTGAATGAAGCTCTTTATCTTGATAAACCTGCAGCGCCTTACCTGGAAATTCCCCTGGCTGCGGCAGAAGAGATGGGAGTTGATGCGGTAATAATTCCACGTTCAACTGTAGAAAAAGGGACTATGCAATACCGTTCTGCCTTACCAATGTTTCTGGCAGAAGACAATGGAATGATAGTGAGGGATGACCGATGAACGGGAGTCAAATCAGGTTAACTCATTTAATGGATGTAAAAGATGGTAATAGTTACATAGTAGCTGCTGATCATGCTTTTTTAATGGGCCCTTCCAGGGGCACATACAATCTGGCAGAGACGCTGGATCAGGTTTTACTTGGTACACCTGATGCTATATTACTCAGTAAAGGCCGGGCAAAACTTATGTCTCATATTTTTCAAGGTCCAGGCAGTCCTGCGCTAATCATTCGAGCTGACTGGTTCAGCGGTCCCCGCTTATTTTCACCTCATCTGCCTTTGAGCCGGATAGATAAATTTTTGGCGTGCAGTGCGGAAGAAGCGCTTTCCCTCGGGGCTGAGGCCATGATGGTCTATTGCCTGGCTTCATTTTCATCGGAGTTTGATTCGCTCTGCTATGCTCAGGCTGCAGCAGCAATCCGTAACTGCGAAGCTTTCGGCCTGCCTCTAATTGCAGAACCACTTCCCGGTAATCCTTTTATGGAGGATGAAGATAAGAATCGTGTACTAATAGACTCTGCTCGCATGTTGGAAGATTTGGGAGCGGCAGCCCTGAAAGTGCCTTATGTTAATGAAGATGGTTTGCGTCGTTTAGTAAAGGCAGTTAAAATCCCGGTATGGGTGCTTGGTGGAGATCTTGAAAGTGAAGAAGCAGTTTATCAAAAAGCTTCCTTACAGATGGCCGCCGGAGCCAGGGGCATAGTATATGGACGCAATGTTATCGAGGCAGCTAAACCGGCTAATGTAAGCCGAAATTTATATAAAATTGTCCATGAAGAATGCTAATTAAGCATGCTTCATCTTGTTGCCTTACATTTAATTCTGAAACAGGAAGGAGTATGTGTATTTACAAGCAATAAGGATGATCTGGATAAAGGGGGTACAGGTGTGATTGATACAATTGAAAACGGTATACTAAAAGCTGTCGTTAAGTTAACCGGCGCAGAGCTGGTAAGTCTAAAGAGCTGTGATGAACAGTTAGAGTATCTGTGGCAGGATGATGCTGACAGTTATTCCGGCCATTCACCCCTCTTGTTTCCAATTGTAGGAAGTCTTCCTGATGACCGTTATACCTATGAAGGTGTGTCCTACGAAATGGGTTTACATGGTTTTGGAAGTCAGTTGAAATTTGACTTGGTTGAAAAACAAATGGATATGCTCTTTTATCAAACTCAATATAACCATGAAACTTTGCAGCAATATCCTTTTAAATTTAAACTGGGAATTCGCTATGCCCTTGTCAAAAAAATGCTGATCATAAGATTTGAAATTACAAATCTTGATAAGGGCATTATGTTGTTTTCTATCGGTGCACATCCATTTTTTCGATGTCCTTTAGGTCAAGATGAAGATATTAGTGATTATATGCTGATTTTCGAAAAACCCGAAACAGTTAAAAGAAGAATTAAAGAAGGTTCTTTATTAACAGGAGAGACTGAAGATTTCTTAAATCAATCCAGGGAGGTGAAGTTATCCCACAGCCTTTTTGATAGAGGAGCGATTATTCTGGAAGGAACAAGATCAAAATGGGTTGAGATGCGTAACCCTAATCACAAAAAAGCTGTCAGGGTATATTATACGGGATTTCCGTATCTGGGAATCTGGTCTTTCGGGGATTCTCCTTTTGTATGTATCGAGCCGTGGTGTGGAATCGATTCAACATTTGGCGATTCACATGATTTAACAAAGAAAGAAGGTCTGCTTAAGCTTAACCCGAGAGCTTCATTTACCTGTGAATACAGGATAAAAGTTATATGAAGCGATAAGGAAAGAATAAATTGACTGTATTGCAAACGTTTTATATACTAAATATATTAAATTCAAAAGAACCCATAAGAAGGTAGAAATACATGAGCGTGACGATAAAGGATATAGCAAAAATTGCAAACGTCTCTTATTCAACTGTATCAAGAGCATTAAATGACATACCGGGCGTGAAGCTTGAAACGAGGGACAGAATAGTAAAGATTGCCAAAGAACAAGGATACTCTCCCAATGCAATTGCCAGAGGTTTGGTGAGTAAAAGTACTAATATGATTGGGCTGGTTATACCTGATATTACGAACCCTTACTTCCCCGAAGTTGCCCGTGGGATAGAGGATTTTGCCAGTCGCAATAAAAGGAATGTTTTTTTATGTAACTCCAATTGGGAAAGTGAAAAAGAGCTGGTTTATATCAGGGCCTTACAGGAAAAAAGGGTAGAAGGACTGTTAGTGGCTCCTGTTGAAGAGGGCACACATGAAAGAATTAAAAATGAGAAACTAGATATTCCAGTTGTATATATCAGCAGTATGTCCGGAGACCCTGGTGAAATGTTTGTAATTGTTGATAATATTAAAGCATCATATCTGGCTACCGAACATCTTATAAAGTTAGGTCATTCCAATATTGCATTCATCGGTGGCAGTGAGAATTCGATCAGTAACCGCGATAGGATCAAGGGTTATATGGATGCTCTTAAGCGTTACAGTATAAAGATGGATATAAGCATGGTTAAAAGCAGCAGTTATAAGCGCGAAAGTGGCTATGCAGCAGCCCTGGAATTAGTAAAAACAAAAAGAGTTCCGACAGGTTTAATAGCTGCAAACGACATTATTGCCCTTGGCATAATTGAGGCCTTAGAAGGCAACAGCTACAGGGTCCCTCAAGATGTATCAGTAATAGGATTTGATGATATTGCATTTGCATCCCTGCCTAAGATAAACCTGACAACAGTAGCGCAACCCAAATATGAAATGGGTTTATCTGCCGCAGACATTCTTTTTAAGAAGATCTCTGGTACCGAACAAGGCAGTGATAACAATTACCAGCATATTTTAGAACCACAGTTAATTATAAGAGGAACAACAGGGCCGGTCTAAATTTTTATGGTTACTTTGCAAACGTTTGTATATATATCATATGTCAGGAGTGGACTACATGCAAGGTACTATGAATGGCGTAACATTGTTGGCAGACTGGGATCCAAGGCCGGGTTATAAAGCCGGGCCCAAGGATGTTTTAAAGAAACAAACCTACCTGGGAAGCAAAGTATGGCGCAATCCACGCCTGGAAGTGATTGAATATGCAGTTCCTAATCCCGGGCCTGATGAAGTGCTGATTGAGGTGAAAGCATGTGGTATTTGTGGTTCGGATGTTCATTTGGCACAACAAGATGAAGAGGGTTATATTCTTTATCCCGGTCTTTCAGGATTCCCGGTTATACTGGGCCATGAACTTTCCGGGGTAGTTATAGAGGCGGGCGATAATACATTTGATAAATGGACTAACAAGCCTTACAAGGGTGGCGAGGTTGTTTGTGCCGAGGAGATGATCTGGTGTGGGCAATGTAAGCCATGTGCCGATGGGTATCCGAATCATTGTGAAAGATTAGATGAGATTGGTTTTAATATTAACGGTGCTTTTGCCAGGTATATAGTATTGCCATCAAAGGTAATATGGAATTTGAAACCACTGGAAAATGTATATAAAGGAAATGATATTTTTTACGCCGGAAGCTTGGTTGAACCGACCAGTGTTGCATATAATGCGGTTATTGAACGAGGTGGAGGTATTCGTCCGGGAGATAATGTGGTTATCATGGGTGGCGGTCCGGTAGGGGTAGCTGCTTGCGCAATATTAAAGAGGCAGGGTGCAGCAAAAACTATATTAATTGAACCTGAGGAAGAAAGGGCTTTAATAGGTAAAAAGCTTGGTGCAGATAATATAGTTAATCCCTTAAAAGAGGATTCAGTTCAAAGGGTTTTAGAGTTGACTAATGGGATGGGAGCTAACTTATACCTTGAAGCAACCGGGCTGCCAACAACAATATATCCATTAATTGAAAAGATGATTTGGGAAGGCAGGGCGTTGAACAGTAAAGTTGTTGTTGTTGCAAGGGCTGATGCAAGTATGCCTGTAAATGGCGAAGTGCTGCAGGTCAGGAGAGCAAGTATTATTGGTGCACAGGGCCATTCCGGGCATGGAAACTTTACCAGGGTAATTGAATCAATGGGTGATGGCATGGATATGCTGCCAATGATTACAAAGAAAATAGAAATCGATGAGGTTATAGAGAATATTGTTATGCTCGGCACAAACCGTAAAGAATGCAAAATTACCTGCAAATTTTAGGTAGGTATAGATTACATAAACATTTATTATGCATAACGAGGAGGAACACACATGGCTGATAAGGACAAAAAATGGCTCTTTACAGATAATCCTGCCATTAAATTTGAAGATAATACTGTTGGAAGATTGAAAAAGGAAATATGGGACAAAACTGAAGAAGAGATAGACCAGATACTCAAGGATTATGAAATACCTTCTGCTCCTGAACTGGGAAAAGGCGGGACGTATATTCAGAATACCCCCAGGGTACAGGCTATAGAGAAAAGAAGAAAAAACGATCTAGTGTTTGTGCCGATTGGCTGCACTGAAAATCATGGATTACATGCAAACAGCGGTCTTGATACTTTTATGGTAACTCAGATTCTTGAGGGAGTAAGAAGATATACTAAAAAGCAGGGAAGAGAAGTTAATCTTGCTTTTACTCCTTTGAATTATGGCGGACATCCATATCATCATGTAGGAATGCCCGGTACGGTAATAATGCCCGAAGAAGTAGTGAAAGAAACTCTTATTTACACAATGCTGGGGCTATGGAATGACGGTTATCGGAAAATAATTCTAGTAAATAATCACGGGCACCTTTGGATGCTTGAATCTGCAATCCACGAATTTATGAAACGCTATCAACTTCCCGGGTTTTTTATGGTTACAGATTGGCATAGAGCAGTCCGAGAGTTCTTTTATCCTACACATCAAAAAGATAGCCTGGAAACTCATTTTGTTCATGCAGATGAAAGTGAAACTTCAATAGCATTATTGTTATTTAAAGATATGATAGATATGAATGCTGTTGAAGATGCCGACGGTGAGAGTTTACTCCCGGAAGGACATTTTGATAAATCCGTAGATCCTTTCAACAGGCCAAACAGGTGGTCTCAGGCAGAAGGACATATGGCTATTGAAAGGGCTGCAACCCCACAAGGTGTTGTTGGTAAACCTTCTTTATCTACAGATAAAAAGGGGAAACGGCCTATTGCTGCCATCCTTAAGTATCTAACCCTTCTCCATGATCAGGTATTAGAAGCTTTTCCAGTGGGAGTATTGCCACCTGTAGAAAAGGTTACACTGCGTACTGCAAAAGAAATGGAACCATTCCTGAAAGAGCCTTTTAGCGAAGGGTGGAAGTCAGTTTATGAGTTGCCGGCTATCGGGGTGTTCAATAAGCTGTAGCTTAAGGATTAACTGAAGTTAAATATTCGGTTACTGCCGGGTATTAAACAAATAAGGAGCAATAATATGAAACTCAGTGTAACTGCAGCGCTTGAGGCATCCGAAACAGCACCAATTTTGCTCAGGGGCAATATATTTGAAAGTATAAACGCAGCCCTGTCAATTGGGTTTGATTCAATGGAAATTCACCTGAGATGTGCCTCTGATGTTGATGGTGCAAAAATAAAAGAACATTGTTCAGAAAAGCATTTTTGCATATCAACTATAGGCACGGGTATGGCATATGTAATAGATAAACTGTCATTAACTGATAGCGATAGGTGGGTCAGAAAAAAAACAGTTCAAAGGTTGTTAGAACATGTTGATTTGGCAGACAAATTAGATTGTGCAGTAATTATAGGATCAATAAAAGGAAGAACCCAACACACAAATGATCATGACCTGTCAGTAAAACATTGTTTAGAAGGTATTCGTGAGGTAGCCGAGTATGCCGGTGGAAAAGGTGTATTTTTATTTATTGAGCCGATAAACCGCTATGAGCTTAATTATTTGAATACAGTTGAAGAAACCATATTATTTCTGGATCAAACAAAAATGACAAATATAAAAATACTGATAGATACATTTCACATGAATATTGAGGAAACCAACCTTGAAAAAAGTATCAGTATGTGTGGCAACAAGCTCGGACATGTCCACCTGGCAGACAGTAACCGAAGGCATCCTGGCGCCGGTCACTTGAATTTTAAATCGATCATTAATAAATTACACCAGGTAAGGTATGGTGAATTTGCGGCTTTTGAGTGTTTGCCATATCCAGATGCCATTACTGCTGCCACCAGGGGCTTGGAATATATCAAAATGATTAATGAAAAAATTTGTCAAAACAGGGGTAAGGTTGAATAAACGCTGGGTAAAAAAATTTGTTTCATTAGTATTGATATGAGAAAAGGAGAAAGCCCTGAATGCGAAACAGGCTAAATGTTGGGGTTATTGGTGCTGGAAGAATTGGCAGGTTGCATGCTGAAAATATAATGTCCCGGATACATGAAGCTGTGGTAAAAAAAGTTGCAGATGTGTGTCTGGATGGTCTTGATTATTGGGCACATTTTAATGGTATCAGCAAAATAACAAGTGATTATAAAGAGGTTCTAAATGATCCGGATATAAAAGCAGTATTGATATGCTCTTGTACGGATACTCATGCTGATTTGATAATTGAAGCAGCAAGAGCAGGAAAACATATCTTTTGCGAAAAACCGATGGCTTTAAATATAAAAAAGGCCAGAGAAGCTTTACAGGCAGTAAAGGATAACGGTGTAAAGCTTCAGATAGGTTTCAACAGACGCTTTGATCATAATCATCGAAGTGTAAGAAACGCAGTGCTTTCCGGTGTAATTGGAGAACCACACTTAATCTGCATTTCATCTAAAGATCCGGCCCCGCCATCATTAGAATACTGCAAAGTTTCAGGAGGTCTGTTTATGGATATGACTATTCATGATTTTGATATGGCCAGGTATCTTTCTGGCAGTGAAGTGGTTGAAGTATTTGCCGCCGGTGCAGTTCTTATTGACAAAGAAATTGGAGAATTAGGTGATGTAGATACTGCAGTAATAACTCTAAAATTCGAAAGTGGTTCCCTTGGAATAGTGAGTAATAGCAGAAAATCAGATTTTGGTTATGACCAACGTGTTGAAGTTTTTGGTTCATTAGGCAGTGTTGCCGATTTTAACGAATTACCTTCAACAGCAATTATTAGTACAGCCGATGGTATATATAGCGACAAACCATATAGTTTTTTTATTGAACGATATGAACACTCTTTTGTAGCTGAGATTAAAGCGTTTATTGAGGCAATACTTAACGATAAGGATCCTGAAGTATCAGGAGATGATGGTATTAAGCCAATTCTGATTGCACTGGCAGCAGATAAGTCGTATCGCCTCAACCGCCCGGTTAAAATTTGTGAAATTGAATAATTATTAGTATACTGGCAGGGCGATAAAAGTAAGTATTATACATTGAAAGACATCTAAAGGTGGCTTAAGAATTATATTAAAACAGCATTGAAAGTATAATTATTGCTTCGTACAATTAATAATATGTTGACAGGTGTTTTTAGATATGATAAATTATGTTTAAGTAGCATGTGAAAAATTTAACTATATTTCTGTTTAGATAAGGTTATCTATGCTTTTTAATAACAACTAGACTAAGGAAAGGTATTATAAGCGGATTTAAAAAGCGTCTGGGTACTTTAAAAAAAGACTTTATATAAAGGGTCGTTCGAAGATGATGCTTTAATCTTCTCACCCAAGGGAGAGTGGCTCATATTATCGAAAGTTAAATTTATTAGAGAAAAGGTTTTTTTTTGACAAGACATGTGAAATTAATAACAATATAAGGCGCCTTAGTAACTGAATTAGCAAGATAGTATTTAAAAAACCATGACCTTTAATCATGTCGTTATTCACAAAAGAGCAATTAATTTGAAAGGAAAAGTGACTGAATATGTTTGAACTTAAGGGAAAAGTAGCTGTTGTAACTGGTGCATCTTCAGGGCTGGGGGCACAGATGGCAAGGGGTTTTGCCAGGCAGGGAGCTGACCTTGTGCTTCTTGCCCGCCGTAAAGAACGCTTGGATGTTTTAGCAAAAGAGCTGGAGAGTGAAGGGGGCAGGTGCTTAACGATCCAGTGTGATGTTACGAATACGGAAGAGGTTAATACTGCTGCTGAATTAACCGAGAAAGAATTTGGTAAAGTGGATATACTGGTCAATAATGCCGGTGCGGCTGAAAATGCAGGAGTCTGCGAGATGACTGATGAACAATGGGATTTTACGATTGATGTTGATCTGAAGAGTGTGTTTCTTGTAACCCGTGCATTTGGAAACATCATGAAGAAGAACAAATACGGTCGAATCATTAATATTGCTTCGATGTATGGACTGGTTGGAAATACTGCTATTGATACAGTCGCCTACCATGCATCAAAGGGTGGAGTTGTGAACTTTACCAGAGCGGTGGCGGCAGAGCTTGCCAGGTACAATATTACCTGTAATGTTATCTGCCCGGGTTATTTTGAAACAGAATTAACAACCGATGTACTAAACACGGAGGATTTTTCGAACTACATGAAAGCAACCGTGCCACTTGGTCGATATGGCAGAGAAGGTGAATTGAACCCGGGCGCTATTTTCCTGGCCAGTGAAGAAGCGGCCTATGTTACCGGGGTTGTATTACCGATTGACGGTGGCTATACCGCAGTTTAACTGAGCAAACCGGAAAGATTGGCTTAAGCATGAAGGTTTTTTGTTATATACAAAAACTTTCATGCTTATGTGATTAGACAATTAATTACAATTTTTAGACTTTAATTTAATTCTGAAATACCTCTTCAAGTGCTTGAGGTATATGGCTGATGATGTCATATATCTGGGTTGCAGGATCTGGATTGGCATATGAACCGGCGAGCCGGTTTATCTTAGCTGCACCTAAAGATGAAGCTTTAATATTTAGGCATGATTCAATCAGGGCAGATACTATTCCGGTTAAAGTGTCTCCGGTGCCACCAATAGACTCAAGCGCTTCTTCCTGTGGACTGTCTACCGTTCCAAGTATACCGTTTTTATTGGCTACATAGTCTATAGCGCCTTTTACAAGCAGGTGTTTGGCAGCGTTGTTATGCAAGTATGCTCTTTTAATTAATTCAGGAACCTGGTTTTCTTCGTGTAAGATGAAACCCCTTGTATAAAAAGGGTGTGGAGCCTTTTCATCGGATAGATAAGCAAGTTCTCCCGCATCCGGAGTAAATAAATCGAAAAAAGACGCATCCCCACCCATTTTGGCAACATACATAAAACCAGCATCAGCAATTAAAGTCGGACGGTCAGAAATGCTATTAATAACTGCCAGGAATTCTTTAAACAAATTAACATCCGGTTGAAAATAGTGTAAAGCCAGGGTTTTAAGTTGTATTTTTGAAAAATTGGCTGCTAAATGCTTATAGAGAGTTTTACACCCTTTACCATTGCCTATATCACCAACTAAGTAACAATAAGGATTTGGTTTATCCATGTACTGTAGTGTTTTAGCAGCAGCTGCTATCATAGCCGGGGTACCACGATTAACAGCAATGCTTTTGTTATCTATTATAATATGATTCTTATCCAAGATAGCAGTTCCCTCAATTAGCGGAAAGTTTTCCTCGGGGACAGTCCCGACTATTCCGAGCATATTTTCACCAGCCGATCATATGCAATTTGAAGAGCATAGGCACAAAGAGTATAGCCGATGTCCCGGGGATGTGGAGTGTCATGTAAAAACTTGTTAACCATTTGATCCGCAAGGTAAGGTACATCCGGGCAACCGCCTCCTGAAACATTGACAATTAATCGTGTATTCTTATCAACTGTTATTTTCATATTTGCAGCTCTTACCATCAGAAAGTTTCCGTATTCTTTTTCTTGAAGAAGGTCAACAGGTTCTAACAAAACGCTATTAACAGGCACAGTTTGTATGGGTTTAACATTAACTGCTAATAGTTTTCTGATGATTGATAACTCTTCAATTAAAGGAAACTCGATTACCAGGTCGCAACCACTGCGAATTTCAGGGGGTGGGCCTTTTACATCAATTTCCCACCCCTCATCTCTTAAAATCTTTTCTGCTCTGATAACTTCAGTAGTATTTTCAAAAACCAATATACCCCGGTCATGTTTTTGCACAGTGGTAGTTTGTTTGTTTTTAAACCGTTTAAACATAGCTAGTCTTCTTTCGTTATTGTAACCCTGTAACCGTCTTCTTCCGGTTCAACATTTGCAATTTCCCATCCCTGAGCTTTCGAAGCGCGGCTAACATTCTCTTTGGCAGTATCTGTGTCTACCATAATCACAATGGTGCCATTCTTAACTTTTTTTATTTCATTTACGGTCATAATGACCGGCTGGGGACATGATAAACCCCTGGCATTGATGATATTATCCATCGCTTAATTCCTCCTATATTTTATCTCGCATGGTGAATCCGATCAGCAGGCAGGCTGCAAGACCAATCACAAAAGCGACCATTCCTGCCGGGGTGGCTCCAGCAGGTGAGCTGGCTAAACCAAAGTTGTGAGCAAAAGCTGCGCCGGCAACCATGCCAATTACAAATATTGCTGCGTCGCCGTCGCCCTCTCCGGAAAGGAAGAGCTGACGTCCCGGACAACCACCGGCCAGGGCAAACGCGAGGCCAGCCAGAGTCATTCCGGCAAAATTCCAGAAGTGCATGGAATGGGCTACAGGTTGGCCAGCAAAGCCAGGGTTAAATTGGTTAACAAGCAGGTTTGTAACGAACGCGGCGATAGCAAGGCCGACGATTCCTGAAAAGAGGTGGGTTTGCTTGAACAAGATAAGGTCACGGATGGCACCCATGGTGCAGAAGCGGCTTTTTTGTGCCAGAAAACCTATTACCAGGCCAAAAAACAGGGAAACAATTAAAGGTGCATGCATTGATCCCGGGCCCTCTACACTGTAAAAAAGAATACCGCTTTGAGGTTCACCGGCGATTTTTGGATTAAAAAGCATCAGGACCAGAAAACCGGCCATAATAACAGGGAATATCCAGCCTACTGATGTGTGTGTCTTGTGAGTAGCACCTAAATTATAGCCGCTTTTTAGAAACCTGGTTCCAATCCAAATGCCAAAGGCCAGGCCCAGCAGACCCAGTATAGCGTTCCAGTCGCCGCCTGCCAGGCGGAGCAGCGCCCGCCACGGGCAGCCAAGAAACATCAGGGCCCCAATCATGGCGAAAACACCTAAAATAAATCTTACCAGGGGGGCAGATCCTACTCGTGGTTTAAACTCCCTGAACAGGTAAGCAGCGCCAAAAGAACCTAAAACGAACCCAATAATTTCTGGTCGCAGGTACTGGACTACAGGAGCCCTGTGTAAACCCAGTGCGCCGGTAATATCCCGCACAAAGCAGGCTACACAAATACCCATATTGGCAGGGTTGCCCCACAGCTGAAGTAACGAAGCAATAACACCGATAACAATTCCAACTACGATAATTCCCCACTTGGTTGCTAATAAATTTTTCATCTTTTGTTAAATTACTCCTTTTTCATACTGAAGTATAGTATAATATTAAGACATTTATACTGTATCGGTAAAAAGGTTGGCATTCAAATTAATAATATTTATTTAAAAGGCTCTTACTATTAAACGAATTAATATTGCTTTCTTTAAAATTATTAAAAAATGCTTGCAGTTAAGTTAAAAATAGAGGGGATATAATGGAGTTCAAACAGGTGGAATGCTTTGTTGCGGTTGCCAGAAAAAAAAGTTTTTCCCGGGCAGCGGATGTTTTGTTTATGACGCAGCCAGCGGTTACCCTTAGTGTTAAAAAGCTGGAGAATGAACTTGGGATTGCTTTATTTGACAGGAAAAGAAAAGAAATAACCCTTACAGCAGGGGGGGGGATATTTTACCGCTATGCTGTTGAGATGATTAACCTTTTTGCCAAGGCAGAAGATGCTTTAAATGAATATAAAGATAACATCGAAGGGCTGCTTGAGATATGTGCCAGTACTATACCGGAGCAATACCTGTTACCTTACATTGCCAAGGCTTTTAAGGAACTATATCCGTTGGTACGTTTTTCGATCAGCCATAAAGATTCACAGGAAGTAATTGATGAGCTCATTTCCGGCAGGATTAATTTAGGCTTTGTAGGGGCACAGTATCCTTGCAAAAACCTTGAGTACATTGATTTTTACGAAGATATTTTACTCCTTATTGCTTCTCCTGAGAAAGATTTTCCTTCAGAATCTTTAAACATTAAGAGCCTGGCGGGAGAAGATATTGTTCTCAGGGAAGAAGGTTCCGGGACAAGATTACTTATTGAAAAAGCTTTGAGAGAAAAAAATATGGAAATAAACATGTTTCGCTCTCAGGCGATCAATGAAAGCCTGGAAGCAATAAAAAAAATGGTAGAATTAGATATTGGTATCAGCTTTGTATCCCAAATTGCTGTAAAATCCGAAGTTGCTTCAGGCAGGCTGAGACAATACAAAATAGATGGTTTAGATCTCAAGAGGCATTTCAGCTTGGTATATTGCAAAAACAGATGCCTTTCTCCAGTTGAGGAACGATTCAAGGATTTTGTTTCTAATTGGAAATGGGAGAATATAGATATTTAGAACTATCTTTGCCTGATATCAAAACTGGCATGTAGCTATGGTGTTTTTATTCCGTTACCTGAATGATTTAAAGATGAATGAGCTAAACAGCAGAAGCTGAATATCTCAAGATCCGCCAGGCAGTTATATTGAGATTAGGTATTTAATATAAGTATCAGCGAATAAAAAAGTTGGTGCACGTAATCTATACTTGCGATTTCACTCCCACGACTGAAAGTGAGGGATAGGCCAATGTTCAGGGCAATGAGAAGAAATAAGCAATTACTGTCCGGGGATCTTACCGAGGCAGTAATGAACAGGTGTACCAATGGCGTACTGGCCTGCAGGGGTGATGACGATTACCCTTATGCAGTTCCTCTAAACTATGTTTACCACGACAATAAAATTTACTTTCATTCAGCAAAAGCGGGGCATAAAATTGATGCAATTTTAAAAGATCCCAAGGTATCATTTGCCGTAGTTGATGAAGATTATATTGTCAGTGCAGAGTATACTTCATATTTTCGCAGCGTTATAGCCTTTGGCAGGGCCAGGATTACTGAAGGGGATGAATGGCTTATGGCATTTGAAGCGCTGGTGGAAAAATATTCATCAGATCAGCCTGAGGAAGCAAAACGTAGCGAAATAGAAGGGTGCAGGCGCTCTCATATCGTAGCAATTGACGTGGAGCATATAACGGGCAAGGAAGCAATTGAATATGTTAATCAATAAAGCCTATCAATTAATTTAGTATCATCGGTAAAAAAGGAGATTTTAATGCAGCCAGAAAATGAAATTAAAAAGGCCGGTTGTTTTTTTTGCCATCATAATTGCGGTGTCCTGGTTCATGTAGAAGAAGGACGTGTTGTTAAGGTAACCGGTAACCCCGATCACCCCGGGAGCCGTGGCCATATCTGCGAAAGGGCTGTAAAAGCTCCAAAATGGCTGTATCATCCCGACCAGCTTCAGCATGCGCTTAAAAGGATCGGCAAACGCGGAGAAGGAAAATGGCAAAAGATTCCCTGGGAGCAGGCTATGGATGAAATTGCCGACAGGCTTAAGTCAATCAGAAAGGATTACGGCCCCGAAAGCCTGGCTGTGGCAGAGGGAACCTACCGTAGTGATCTTTTTTGGGCCAGGGCTCGCTTTTTAAACCTTTTTGGTAATCCGCAGAATATAATTACTCCGGGTATGGTATGTCTTTGCAATGTTTACAGTATTGACCTGGCTATGGCCGGAGCAATGATATTTCCAGACATACCCAGATCAAAGTGTGTTGTATTGTGGGGGGCTAATCCCAGGGAAGCCCGCCCGTTACAGTGGAAGGTCCTTAAAAAGAAGTGGGATGCCGGGGCCCTGAAGATTATTGCAATTGACCCGCAAATTTCCAGCGGGGGTCAATCCGCCGATATGTGCCTGCGTTTAAGGCCGGGTACTGATGGAGCACTGGCTCTTGGCTGGATCAACGTGATTGTTAACGAGGGTTTGTACGACCGGGAGTTTGTCGACAAATGGACTCATGGTTTTGAAGAGCTCACTGCAAGAGTTGCCGGATATACCCCGGAAAAGGTGGCAGAAATAACCGGTTTAACTGCGGGAGAAATCAGGGAATCGGCCCGCCTTTATGCTACCAGCGAAGCTTCCTGTATTAACCGGGGTGTGGCAACAGACCAGCTCGGTTTAAACTCAGGTCGGGTGGAGCAGGCAAGAGTTATTCTCGGTGCGATAACAGGAAATCTGGATATTCGGGGTGGCGATTTGGTTAGCACTCCCACCACTCACTTTGGGGGGAAGAAATTCCTCAGCGAATCAGAACTGGAGCTGACAGGTGCATTGCCCGAAGAAAAGCGTAAACTGATGATTGGCAGTGATCGTTTCAAGCTGATGTCCTGGCCGGCGTGGGAAATGGTGGCGCCCCTTTATGAAAAGCAGCTTGGTATACCCTGTCCCCAGCTGCATTATCTTCAGGTATCAACACCACTGGCCCTGAGGCAGATAATATCGGAAATACCTTATCCCCTGAAAACGTTAATCACCTGGGCCAGCAACCCGGTAATGTGGGCCGCTAATACAAAACTGGTTTTGGAATCCCTGACTCACGATAATCTTGATTTACATGTGGTTTTAGATTACTGGATGACCCCTACCGCCCAGCTGGCCGATTATGTTCTTCCTGCAGCAAGCTGGCTGGAAAGACCGCTGTGCACTACCACCGAAGATTGGCTGCCTGTAGTTATAGGCGGTGAAAGGGCGGTTCCTCCGCTTGGCGACCGCCATGATGATTACCAGTTTTGGAGTGGCCTGGGTAAAAGGCTGGGACAGAAAGAGCAATGGCCCTGGGATAGCATGGAAGATGTGATAAATTTCCGGATAAAAGATTTAGACTTAACTTATGAAGAATATGTTGAAAAGGGTATGCTCCTGCCCGATGGTAAGAATCTGCTTAAACATGAGCAGAGCGGTTTTGCAACCCCCACTGGCAAAGTTGAGCTTTATACCACCATATTTGAAAAGCTCGGCTATGATCCCCTGCCTTATTATGAAGAACCACCGGAAAGTCCCCTCAGGACACCCGATATATATAATAAATATCCGCTATTTTTGTCAACCGGGGGCAGATTTATGCCGCAGTTTCATTCTGAACACAGACATCCGGGCATGGGGCTGCGTGAAAAACATCCGGATCCCCTGGTAAAGATCCATCCCGCAACGGCTGCAAAATATGGTATAGCTGAAGGTGACTGGGTTTATATTGAAACGGCAAGAGGTAAGATCAGGCAAAAAGCTAACCTTTCAGATGGCATGCGTCCGGATTTTGTTAATGTAGAAGCAAGCTGGTGGTTCCCGGAAAAAGAAGGAGTGTTGCCTAACCTTTTTGGCGCTCTCGAATCAAATGCCAACGTGTTGACTATTGATGAGCCTGATATGCTGGATCCCCTGACTGGGGGCTGGTGCAACCGGGCTATGCTCTGCAATATTTACAAGGTTTAAATTACAAAGCAGGTAAGTTTTATTAGGGCCCTGCACGTTCCTGATGACTTTTTGTTTTCCCCGACTTCCCTGTTTATCTGAAAGGAATTAGGTATATGAAGAAATGCTTAACAATAATTGCAGTTACTTTGATAATTACAGCTCTTGTTTCGGTATCGGTATCAGCGGCAATTAATTTTGATGCTGAACAAATTGATAACTTTATAGAAGAGGAAATGAGTATATCCCGTATCCCCGGGCTGGCCCTGGGCATTGTTTATAACGGTGAAGTTATATACCTTAAAGGACACGGTAGTGCCGGGAAAATCCGTAATGTAAGCGTGCAAACACCTTTTATTATCGGCTCAGTCAGTAAATCTTTTACTGCTCTGGCTGTCATGCAGTTGGCTGAGGAAGGTCGGCTGGAACTGGATAAACCGGTGCAGGAATATTTGCCCTGGTTTACCATGGCCGGTGAATATGATGCAGGCGACATTACAGTCAGGCACCTGCTGGTACAAACCAGCGGTATTCCCAATGAAGCCGGTGTTACCTCCCTGGCTCACAGTAGCCTGTTGAATATAGAAGAGGAAGTGAGAGCCTTAAGCAGTGTTTGCCTGGCAGGCAAGCCGGGTGAAAGATATATCTATTCCAATGCAAATTATATTATTTTGGGCCTTCTGGTTGATGTTTTAAGTGATAGCGGGTATGCAGATCATATTCGCGATAATATTTTTAACCCGTTGGGGATGACGAGCAGTTTTTTAACGCGCGGTGAAGGTATGGCGGCCGGAATGTCTGATGGTCATACCCAGTTTATCGGTTTTCCATTAGGGGGAGAGGTTCAGTATCTTGACAGCGCCCTGGCTGCCGGTTTTATCATTTCCACTGCCGAGGACATGTGTCGTTACCTGTTAATGCACCTGGGTGGAGGTAGTTATAATGGCAACAGGCTTCTTTCAGAAGCAGGATTAGCCCAGCTATATAAACCCGGAGAAGTGAGAGAAGGGGAAAACCTTTATGCCATGGGACTGGTAGCTGTTGAAGACCAGGCAGGCACTCTGATCATGCATGATGGTATGACCCAGGGTTTTAACTCGGGTATGGTATTTTCACCGGAAGAGCGGTGGGGTGTTATTGTGCTGACTAACATTGGAACTATGCTTGAACTGCCCGCCATGCCCCTGGCTCTGGCGGTAGCCGACCTGATCAGGGGCGAAACTCCTGATACCGGATCTAAAGTATCGCGTGCTTTTTATCTCGGCATCCTGGCTTTGATGTTAGTTTTATTGATTTTAACTGTCAGGTCACTTATTCTTCTACCCGGAAGATGGGCGCAGAGAATCAAAACAGAATTCCCAAGAGGTTTACTTTCCCTGCTGCTGCACTTGGTTATGCCAGTCCTTCTTGAAGTTATGCTACCCCTGATAATATTTATCATTATTCCCGCCGGGGCCGGTTTTCCTGTCTGGCGGTTACTTGGTCTTTACCATCCCGATCTGGTCTGGGGACTACTTATATTATCAGCATTGTTGCTTGTTAAAGCAGCCTGGAGAGCACTTATTTTTTGCAGGCTGAAAATGCAGTCTAAATAGCATTAACATCAGTAGTTTTCAATGATCTGGTTGATCTCCTGCAGCAGGCGGTTGTCCAGGGGAGCGGGCCGGTGATTATCCAGGATCCAGCGAGCTTTCTCCCTGGCCTGTTCTTCCGCTTCACGGCATCCTTCTGCCAGCCATTTGCCATAAGGAGCCCGGTTAATCAGCGAAGGTTGCCACAGTTCACGCATGTGGGCCAGGGTGTGTGGCTCGACCATGTAGTGCCCTTCCGGCCCAACAGAAGCTATAGTATCAAGGGCCAGTGTTTCCCGATTAACTTTTATACCGGCGGTTGTGCGTCTGATCAGTTCGTATGTTTCGCAGTCCAGCAGCAACTGCTCAAAAGAAAATATCACGGCTCCGGCCAGCAGCCCGGCCCCGCACATCATATCTGCACCGGATAACATGCTGATAGTACCGGAAAGTGTGTTTTCCACACCGGCGTGCCAGTTTGATGCTTTAGCCCCGGTGGCAAAAGTGCCAACGTTGGAAGGCAGTTTATAATAACGTGCCATCTGGGCTGAAAATGCCTGCATCTGAAAGTCTTCCGGCCCACCGCAGCAAACTGAACCGCTGCTTAATTCCATTACCGTAGCGCAAGACCCATAAAAGGTCGGAGTCCCGGGGCGATAAAGTTGTAGAAAAACCAGGCCGGCCAGCACTTCGGCATTGGCCTGGGCCATGCTGCCTGCTACTGTGGATGGGGCAGTGGAACAACAGATCTGCATGGTCAGAAAACCGGTTGGCACTCCTGCATCGGCAAAAACCATGGCCGCTTCCAGTCCCTCGGGGTCGTAGGCAAGGGGACTTATACTGCACTGAAAATTAGAGATGATCGGTCTTTTACGCAAAGCATCTGCTCCGCCGGCAACCAGGGTGGCAATTTCCACTGATCCGCGGGCCGAGTTGCCATTAACCGCCGTCATGGCCTGGACATGCTTGCCCGACATGGAAAGTTGAGCTTTAAGCTCAAGCAGGGGCTGCCTGGATGCCGGATAATCCTGGGCACTGATAATTGGCCACAAAAAAGCCACTTCATTCAGATAATCAGCCACCAGTGTAGCCTCCTCAAGGTCTCTGAGCGTTGATTTTCTAAGTTTTCCGCTGTTCAGGTCCAGGACCTGCAGACCACAACCATCCAGGGTAAGATAACCGTGGTTGCCGTCCAAAGAAAGATCATTTTCAGCAAGGCGGGCGCAGAGAGTGTAATGGGCCGGAGCCTGCTTAATTGTTTGCTCAACCAAGTCTGGAGGAAAGTATACCCGGTTCTGTTCCCGATCGATTTTTGCTCCCCCTTCAGCCAGAATATCCTGCACCTTGCGATGGGGCATTTTAATCCCGATTTTACTTAATATGGTCAAAGATGCCTCGTGAATCATTTCAACCTGCTGTGGTTCAAGCAGATCTGTTTTGTTTCTGTATTGAACCGGATGAATACTTCTGCTGTTTTCTTCTGCACGCATATTGGCACCCTCTTTCTTTAATTTGACTGGCTATTGCCTGATTATTTCAGAGGATCAATCTATCCCTGTCCGGGTCGTTAACATAATCATCCAGCCTGAGCCCTTTAAGTGTAGAAGCGATATGTTCTTCTACAGCTTTTTCTGCCATTGTCGGGTCGCCGAGAAATAGAGCTTTTACTATATGTTGGTGTTCGGGGTAAGAAGGATTATCTTCCAGCTGATAAAAGTTTTCGTAAAGAATTAAAAAGATCTGACTTCTATAAATAATTCTGTTCAAATATTCTTCGAGAACCGGATTACCACTCAGGGCTGCAATACCGCTGTGAATATCATAATTCAGATTGTAGTATATGCCGATATCGCGCTTATCAAAAGTATCAGTCTCTGCAGTCAACAGCAGCTCGAGCTGCTGCAGCGCTATTTTGTTGTTTTGTCCGACAGCTTTACGGACAGCTGCTTTTTCCAGTTCCAGTCTTACTTCGAAAGTGTCGTAAATTTCCTGTTTCGACGGTTTAACAATGCTTGCACCGCGGTTCTTTACATAATTAACGTAACCATCGTGAGCCAGTCGTTTAATTGCTGCCCTGACCGGGGTTCTGCTCACGCCAAGCTGTTCGGCAATTTTTGATTCAACCAGGCGGGTATCAGGACGCAGCGTTCTTTTAAAGATGGCATTTTTCAGCTTTTCGTAGGCAAAATATTCAGCGTTTCCCTGTTCCAATATGCTCACCTCTTGATTAATTCTAATCTTCCCGGTTCCGGGCCAGCAGTTACCTAAAGGATCTTATTATTCTGCAGTTGGAACCTGGAATAACAGTTTTTCTTGTCAGCAGCAACCGCAAATTGTATACTACTATTGTATACTATTTCTCAGAAAGGAGGTAGTCTGATGGATAAAATATTTACCAGGATGGGTGACGGTTCATCAATTTGGATCAGCCCGGATGAAGTAAGATTTGAGCTTAATGAAGGCACTCTTGATGCTGCAGATCGGGCGAAAATTTCCCCCCTGGGAAAAGAAGAGCTGCAGCATCTTTACGAGATTATAGCCCTTCCTGTTAATGCCGTTAGCATTAAGCGCGGACAGGAAACGGTAACTTCATCGGATTCGGGAGCGTTTAAAATTAATTACCAGGCTAATATCTCTCTTGATCGGGCCACTGCAATCATGGTCCACGAAAAAGTGCTGGCTGCCGATTCCCTTGATCTCGGTAACATCGATTACAGTTATAAATCAGTTAAAGCAATTTTGCACGATGAAGCAAAAGTTATGGAAAATGTCCAGCTATGTGCCATAATGCCAGTTTTATATGGTGCCATGCCGAATCTTGGTCTTTATACCAGGCCTGATGGGCCGGTCGAGAACTGGTCCGAACTGCTTCCGCTCGGTAAAATCAAAGAAGCACGAGCTGCCCAGGAAGAAGCGGTTGAACTGGCCGTTAAGGATATGGTTTACATTGCCGCCGGAATGCATGCAGCCGGAGCCGATGGCATAAATTTTGATACCTGCGGGGCTTCAGGTGATGCCGATGTTCTGGCTGCCCTGATGGCGATCCGCGAAATAAAACGGAAATATCCCGACCTGGGAGTTGAAATGGGTATGGCGGGAGAGTTTATCCTGGGAATGCATGGTAACCTCGAGTTGAATAATACCAGGATTGCCGGGTTATACCCGCATCATCAGGCTGAACTGGCTGCAGCCGCAGGGGTAAATATTTTTGGCCCTGTTATTAATACTAACAGCAACAGGAGCTTTCCCTGGAACCTGGCCCGCACTGTAACCTTCATAAAAGCCTGCTGTGAAGCTTCACCTGTTCCGGTCCACGCCAATGTGGGAATGGGTGTAGGCGCAACCCCGATGACTCCGGTCCCACCGGTAGATGCGGTCACAAGGGCGGCAAAAGCCTTGGTTGAGCTTGGTAAAGCCGACGGATTATAGATAGGCTCTGGTGATCCATTCGGTAACGAGGCTACCCAGGCAGTGGCGGTCGGAATGGGCGGCATTCGCACAGCCGGAGATCTGGTTTTGCGGATGCAGCTGGCAAAAAGCATGAAAATTGAACAGGCCAAGCAATATGTGGCTGATCGCCTTGGGGTAACTTCATTTGAGCTGAGTGATTGCTCGGTAATGCGGGAGATCAGGCAGTCTCTTGATATCGGTTATCCGATGCCGGATCCCGGGGCAGCAAAAGGAATAGAGGCAAAGGTAAATATTGCCAGGGTTTTAGGTTTAAAGATCAATGCGGTGGAGCAGTTTAAAAAGAAAACAGGTTTAAAATAAAAAGGAGGTCTGATCTAACTGTGAAGAGAAACCAGCTGGCCGGGAGAACCACTTTTACCGGATGCAGCATCAACCTGTTCAGTGATTCAGATCTGGAGATGATTCATGATGCCACTCTTGAAGTTCTGGAATATGCCGGTTTATATGTGCAGAGTGAAGATGCCTTAGATATTTTTGATGATGGTGGATGCCTGGTTGATCGTAAAAAGCAAATAGTAAAAATACCGGCGCATATAGTAGAGGATGCCATTAACTCCTCACCTAAAAAAGTATTTCTGGCCGGACGTGATCCAAAACATGATCTTGTTTTGGAAAGTGGCCGGGTTAATTTTTGCCCCTTTGGGGAAGGGGTGATGGTCATTGATCCCTACACCGGGGAATACAGGCAATCGACCAAAAAAGATAAGGGCGATGTAGCCCGCCTGGTTGATGCCCTGGACCAGTATGATATGCTGGAAAACACGGTGGCTCCACGTGACGTACACCCCGAAATGGAGAGCCTGCATAATTACGAAGTTACTGTTTCAAACACAACAAAACATGTTCCTCAACCCTGTCATGATAAGCGTTCGGCCCAACTGCTTATTGAAATGGCTGTGGCGGTTGCCGGGGGGCGGGAAAAATTGAAAGACCGCCCGATTGTGTCAGGCTGCACCTGTCCGCAGAGTCCCCTGACCATATCTGAAGGGTGCGCTGATCCGATTATTGAATATGCCCGGGCTAACCTGCCCCAGAATATATTATCTATGGCCCTGGCCGGGGCAACTTCTCCGGTAACCCTGGCTGGAACACTGGTTACTCACAATGCCGAAGTGCTGGGCGGGATTGTGCTGGCCCAGCTTACCCGCAAAGGAGCTCCGGTAATGTACGGCAGTTCAACATCGATGATTGACCTGAAACTGACTACTGCAACGGTAGGTTGTCCGGAGCTCGGTTTGATCAGTGCCGCTGTTGCCAAACTGGCCCAGATGTACTTACTGCCCAGCTATGTTGCAGGCACTTAGGGCGACAGTAAACTTTCTGATGCCCAGTCCGGCCATGAAAAAACCCTGACTACCCTGCTTCCGGCTTTGGCAGGTGCCAATATGATCTACGGCGGGGGAATGCTTGAGATGGGTTTAACAATGAGTTTTGGCCAACTGGTAATGGATAACGAGATAATTGCCATGACCAGGAAAGTCCTTGAAGGTATTCCGGTCAACGACAATACCCTGGCGGTTGATGTGATTAAGAATGTGGGCGCGCGGGGGCATTTTCTTGGGGAAGAGCATACTTATCATAATATGCGAAAGCTTTCTGAACCAAAATTAATTGATCGGCGTATGCGCCAATTCTGGAAAGAAAGAGGGTCTAAAGATTTAGGTGTAACTTGCGATGAAAAGGCAAGAGAAATACTGGCAAATCACAGGCCCGATCCTCTTCCTGAACAGGTTCACCGGGAACTGCTGAAAATAATCAAAAACAGGGAAGATGAACTGGGCATTAACGATTTTAGTTAATTATAAAAAACTGTAAGATTACCTGAAATATACCGGTGCCCGGAAAATTGCGGTTGCCGGTTTTTATTCTTCCAACTTTTTTTGGCTTTAATATTTTTCCACATAGTGTAAAGTTATTGTAGGGATTTAGCAGGTAAGTGTTTTAGAGACAAAGAAAGAGGAACCTCATGTTTAGCAAGAACAAATCCCCCAATCAAGGAGGTAGAGGTTCCTCATGGAAATAATTCG
>Ga0334885_1001104_pt1 | contig 36978 bp, 28 predicted proteins | sample GraSluR1_MG_8_FD_207233 | JGI IMG/M metagenome (GOLD analysis project Ga0334885, IMG submission 207233) | Sludge microbial communities from methane-producing bioreactor in Wageningen University, Netherlands - Granular Sludge_31_05-R1 | ecosystem: Engineered > Bioreactor > Anaerobic >...
TGCCTCCAGCCCCCTGCCCCCTAAAGGGGGTTTAAAAACAGCCGCTGATTAGCTCTGAAAGAGCATAATGTGAATAACCCCCGGTTATTTCTGGGGGTCAGAAACCGGACGTAAGTTGGCAGCTCCGGCAGGAGCTGAATATGGATGATCGGCGGTGCGATTCGCAGACCAATTGATGGAACTGCCCGGCGGTTCCATTGACTGTAAAGGATATAAACAATCTTCAGCAGAAGTTGATCTGGTATTTTAATTATCGGACTCTAAAAGTATCTCTTCGAGCCTGGCTATTCGTGAGTTGATCTGGTCATTCTCCGATCTCAGCCGGTCGTTTTCGGCTTTCAGCTCCTTTACGGCATTGATCAGTGCTATATTAACCGGGTGAATATCGAGCTGCAGGTAACCGTCTGCGCCCTGGGTCACTGCCTCAGGGAAGAGTTCCTGAACCTCCTGGGCCACCAAACCGGCATATTCCCCGTCATCAGGCAGATTGACTGGATTTTCTTTCCTGTACGAAAAGCTTACAGGTTGCAGTCTGGTAATTTCACTCAATCCTTTTAAATAAACTCCATGGATATCTTTCAGCCGCTCATCCGACCAGGTTGCCCATGATCCTCCTCCGGGCTTGGCCGCTGTTCCATTTACGACCAGATGGTGTTCACCCGGATCACTTGTTGTGCCTATGCAGAGTTTCCTGCCGAAAACACTGTAGTTGCCTGTATTGCCAAACCCAAAGCTGAAATATGTTCCATTGTACATTAAAGCTTCGGCTCCGTTACAACGGATGGCAACACCTGTTGAAATACCTTTATTAAGGTTCATCCCGCCTGCAATATCGAGTTTATAAACTGGGTTACTCGTTCCAATGCCAACATTGGCATTATTCCCAAGAATAACCGTGTTTGAGTGTGAAAGCTTTACTTCTGCCCCAACGGCTGTGCTGTTAGTTATTGTTCCGTCAGTAAACCCCGTATTAGCTCCGATAAAAGTATTTCTTTCTCCGGTAAGGTATATGGCTAATGATGAGCCGGAATCATACCCAATTGCGGTGTTATTTCTACCAGTGGTGTTATATATGAGTGAATTGTTACCGTTTGCTGTATTTCTATAACCTGAAGTATTGAAGCGAAGAGATTTATATCCAAAAGCTGAATTATCTGTACCTATATCATTTTTAAATAGTGCGTCTGCTCCAAAAGCATTATTATAATAACCTGTCGTGTTCTCAAAAAGCGTCCACACTCCATTTGCTGTATTTTCATAACCCTCTGTGTTCTTATATAAAGCCTTAAAACCTGTGCCTGTATTAAGATTGCCTACAGTGTTGGTAAATAGTGCTTCCATCCCAGAGGCAGAATTAAAAAGTCCTTCAGTATTTGAGAATAGTGCACGAATTCCTGTTGCAGTATTCCAGCTTCCTATTGTGTTGGAAAAAAGTGCCCGAAAGCCGATAGCTGTATTCTCCTCTCCTTCCGTATTATTAAACATAGTTGAATTACCAAAAGCTGTATTATATATACCAGATGTATTTCTTTCAAGGGCACTGTAACCCATAGCAGAATTTGCCAGATGTGCACCGCCTCCTTTTCCCACAGTTAGTTCATTGATAATTGCATCTCCGCCGGCCACATCGAGCCTGGCTGTGGGGCTTGTTGTGCCTATGCCCACATTGCCATTAGCCTTCAGAATAGTGAACCTCTCTGTTAAATCTTCTGAAGCTATGGAAAAACGGTCACCACTTAACCCTAATCCTAAATTCCATGATTTTAAATTATCACTGATTCTGATAATAGGTGTTATACCTGTGCTGAAGGTTGTGTTGCTATGCAGCTGTAAAAGTGTTCCGGGATCATTTATTCCAATACCTACATTTCCTGTCCTGCCTATATTGCCAGTTTGGTTAGCGTTACCATACCAGGTAGGGTCGGTTTCGGTTACTGTTCCTGCTGACGGGGTTGCCCATGTTCCGTCACCACGGAGATATGTACTTGTTGTTGATCCTGCGGGAAGTTTTGCCACAGTTACCGCATTATCGGCTATTTTAAGTGTTGTGACAGATGCTCCTGCAAGATCGGCCGCTACAATTGCCCCATCAACAATTTTTTCCGATGTCACACTGTTGTCTGCCAGATCACTGGTTGTTATTGTCCCGTCAACAATTTTTACTGAGGTTACACTGTTATTCGCCAGATCAGCAGTAGCTACAGCGCCATCAGCAATCTTGGCAGATGTAACTCCATTGTCGGCAATCCTCAGAGGTGTTGCAGTTGTACCATTACCTGTCAGTGTGGCATCTGTTACAACCACCTGTGTTCCCCAGTTGTCACCTCCGCCCGATGAAGGAAGTGTAACCGTTCCGCCACCGAGGCTCAGTGTGAGCTGTGTGCCGCTGAGGTTTAATGTCTGAATCTCGTTCGTGTTGCTGTTATCGGCATCCGTTATACCGTATCCCGCAAGAGTTGTGGGTTTTGATAGCAGATCAGCAAAAGCACCGCTTGTTGCAACAGTTGCAAACGCAGGCTTGCCCGTCACGTCAGCCCACGATGGAACCCAGGTGGCGGGACGGTACAATCCCGAATGGTTTCCCCAGCCGTAAGCAGTGTTCCAGTTAGAGATATAACTGCCTGTTATTCCGCTCGCCGGACTGGCAGAAAATACAGGATCGGTCTCGGCAGCGAGACTCTCCACCGTCTTCGCGTGTATTGCATACGGCACACTCAGCAGCTGGCACGTGCCGCTGATAGTGTAGTTTGTACCGCCTGCAGGATCGGTCTCTGTCCTCAGGTAGTAGGTTCCCGACGACCAGTTAATAGCTGAAAAGCTCCCGGCTGTTGCCGTACCACTGCCTATCTCAATAGTTACAAGTCCGTTGGCATTGGTCTGCGGATTGGGACTGTAGGTCTCTGAGAAAACAACGGTGCCTGTTGACGATCCCTGAAGGATGCTGATCTTCATGCCTACGGCCTGGTTCGTTACAAGCTCTCCTGAGTTATTGCGTACAACCGCCTGGTAGCTCATTTTATCGGGTGGCTGCGCATTTACACTCAGTGTGAGTATCACAATCACCAACAGGGTAAATAATTTTTTCATAACGGTTATCTTCTGATTATTTTAAATACTTTGACTTCTATATTGTTTCTTATTACATTCAGGAAATAGACCGCGGATGGGTAAGACTCCAATGATATTTCCGTTTCATCGCTTTCAATTTTCCTGTCCTGAAGCAGGACCCCGTTGATATCATAAACCCTGAATCTCATCTTCTCATAACTGAAGGGTTCTACTGCAAGCTTAATAAGGTCCCGTGTCGGATTTGGATAGAGAGAGTACTCCAGGATTATGCCCGTTGTATTTTCTATGGCTGTCACAACGGATATTTCGTATGGTTGCTGAACACCCTGGGCGACAGTGCCGTTGGTACCCGGTAGTGTTTCATAGGTGATCTGGCCGACTGTAAAGCTTACAGTGCCTCCGCTGCCCGTGCCATTTCCGCCCGTGGCAGGAATGGTTTGCTGGGCTGTGACCTGTGTAGCACAGAATAGTCCCAGCAATAAAAGCGATAGAATTTTCTTCTTTCGTTCCATGATATTAAAATAATAAGCAGGTTTGCTAACTAAATCTGATGATTATGATGTGCTTCACGCCGGCACTCAGGCTTTTTTGCGCCGGAGAATAGAAGTTGCTGAATTTATGTCAATTATACTCAGCAGATGCTGATAGTGTGCCAGGTTACTTAGAGCTTAAAAAACTCCAGGGATATTTACGTTGTTCAAGTTAAGAAATAAAGAAATACAAGTCAATATTATGGTAACTTCATCCAATCTTTTTAATTTGAGTCCCGAAAGTCTCTTTTCTTTAACTATAGCCGGCAATTCCGAAGAGATTGACTTGCAGTTGTCCGGACCTGACCTGTTACCTTGCTTCATATTCATTTTTTATTGCATTCGTTTTGTAGTTTTTTATTATATTGCAGTTAGTTTTGTTTTTAGAGTAAATTAACAGAAACAAATCTATTCTTCCATTAAACTTAAATCCCTTAATTCCATGAAAAAGAGGCCATTGATTCTGATACACTTATCAGTATTAAGTGTTTTATTCTTCTTTCTGGCAAGCGGCTGCAAAAAAGAAAATGATGATCAGATAACTGTGACGGACATTGACGGTAATGTCTATAACACTGTTAAAATAGGTAACCAGGTTTGGATAAAGACTAATCTCAAAGTAACGAAGTTGAATGACGGCACAAACATTCAATTGGTTGAGAACAATCAGACATGGTCCGGATTGATAACACCGGGTTACTGCTGGAATAGTAACAATGAAGCACAGTATAAAAACATTTTCGGGGCACTCTATAACTTCCATGCTGTGAAAACCGGAAAACTATGTCCTGCAGGTTGGCATGTACCTACAGATAGTGAATGGAAACAACTGGAAAAACAAATAGGAATGAGCCAGTCGGAAGCAGATATTGAAGGTGACGACAGGGGAACAACAGAAGGTGGTGAGCTAAAGGAAAGCGGACTTGATCACTGGGATAATCCGAATGAAGGAGCTACAAATAAGCATGGGTTCACAGCACTTCCCGGAGGGTATCGTGATGAAACGACCGGATCCTTTGGTGGTGTAGGAGGCGGAGGTGACTGGTGGACCTCAACGGAAGCTGATGCCACATCGGCCTGGGATAGAGGCTTGTCTGCCTATGAATCTGACATAAGCAGAAACAGGGAGAAATTCGGGAAGGGTTATTCGGTACGCTGTATCAAGAATTAAAGCCCACTGTTAGCACATAGCACAAGGGTAAACTTTTATCCTTGACAAACAGACATAGTAACCATATTTAAAATCATCCTGGTTGTAAGATTCTTTTGGTACTCCTGATCTGTTCATTCTCCGGTCTGAGCCGTTCGTCAGGACATGCCACCTGTGCTCCTTCACCGTGCAGATGTACAGAAGCTATTGCCCCTTGGTGAACTTCTTCCGGCTCAGCACAAATATTCAGTAACTTACAACATTTGACGGGTAAATCCGTTATTCCCGATAAACAGCAGAGGATTTCCGGTCTTTATTTATTAGGAAAAGAATATCTATCTTTAACAAGTCTTACTTAAAAAACATCTATAATGGCAGGTCTCAGATTTTTACTGGGAATGATCCCGGCAACTTCAAAGATTGAGCAGGCAGAGAAGGCACTGGTTGATGAGTACGAGAAACTGGGGGCTTTCCTAAAATCAGATCTTCTGGCAAAGTATAACAGGCTTAACGATCTTGTCAGCTCATCTGATTTCATACAAAAGAAAAAGGAGATCGAATCGCTGCAGTACAGGAACTCGGAGGAATATGCAAAGGAGAAGGAGTATCTGGCACTGCAGAAAGCAAAAGATATTGTTCTTTACTTCAAAACCATTTCAGGAACTCTTCTTAAAAGGTTCAAAGAGATGGACGGCTCTCAGAAAATAAAGGATTATGAAGAGCTGGAGAGCCTCATCAACTCCTACGAATTCAAGCAGAAGCAGAAGATGAAGCCGATAACATTCAAGGATAGCGATGAGTACAGGAAGTACCTTGAATACAAAGCCCTGAAATCTGATCCCGAGATTAAATATTATAATAAAGCGCTTAAAAAAGGTGAAGTAACCAAAACCAAAGCCGTTCTGAGGTTTGAGGAGCTGGGTGCCTTCATCAGAAGCTCCGAATTCCTGGCAAAGAAAAGAATGAAGCCGGTAACTTTCAAAGATACTGAAGAGTACAAGAAACTTCTTGAATACAAGCGGCTTAAAGGGAGTGCTGAAATTAAGGAATACTATAAATTCAGGGATTCAAAAGAGTATGCAAACTTTCTCAATACAGATGGTTCGGCAAGGCTTTCAAGGTACAATGAGCTGAAAGAGTATGTCGCAACCGCGGAATTCAAAGAGAAGAAAAGTTACCTGCTTGATAAGAAAAGATTTGAAAAAACTGATATGTACAAGGATCTTCAGGAGTTTGAGAACCTGAAGAAACACCCTGAAATTGTATGGTATTTCAAAGTAAAGGACTCCGATAAGTTTGATATACTCAAAAAGCGTGAACTGACCTTTGCCGATGAATTTGATGGCGACAGGCTCGATACACTTAAATGGCTTACCAATTATTACTGGGGGGAGAAGCTGCTGAAGGACAGATATTCTGTTGAGCCCGACCTTCAGGCATATACTGAAAAGGATAATTTCGAGGTTCGTAACAGCCTTCTTAAGATCCATACCCGGCCGCAGAAGATCAACGGCAAAGTATGGTCGGCAGGCTTCGGATTCAAGACAAAGGATTTTGATTATACTTCGGGACTTGTAAACTCAGGTAACAGTTTCAGGCAGAAATACGGGATCTTCTCCGCCAAGATCAGGCTCGGTAATCCTGCCGCAAGAAATGCATTCTGGATGCTTGCAGACAAGATCACACCTCATATCGATATATGCCGCACCTCAGACAATAAGGTTTGGTTCGATTTCTCACCGGTTCCCGGCAGGAAAGCAAAATCATCAGTCGGATCAAAATATGCCAATGGCTTTTATATTTATACCCTTGAATGGACGGCCGACAGAATTGTCTGGAAAGTTAACGGTGTTGAGGTTTTGCGACAGACATCCGACATCCCCCACGATCCCATGTATGTCCTCCTTGCCGGAGGCCTCGAAAAACCCATCAACGGCATGACCACCATGGATGTCGACTGGGTAAGGGTCTATCAATATAAATAATTTGCCCCTAAATCCCTGCCTGCGCTGACGCTACGGCAGGCAGGCCCTAAAGGGGACTTAATTCAGAAGCTAAAACAACTCCCCCTTTAGGGGGTAGGGGGGCGATCCTCCATGGGGCAGTGGAGCAATCTTTCAGAAGGGGGCAGAGGGGCGACTCCAAATTGTAACTATTTGGTTTTTTATCCGTCTTTAGGTTGTAATCCGGATTATGACAGTCAAAGAATACAACAGATCTGTTGAGGAGTATGCCGATTCGGTCTTTCGTTTCATCCGTGCAAATATCAGGGATGAAGAGAGAGCGAATGATATTGTGCAGGACAGTTATGAGAAACTCTGGAGAAGTGTTGCTGAAATAGATTATTCCGTTGTCCGCTCATGGCTCTTCTCAACGGCCTATCATACCATGATAGATGTGATCCGGAAAGAAAAAAGACTTACCACAATGGAGTCATACGATGAAATGAGCTTTGTTTCCGATTCGCAGTACAGCGATCTTAATGAAATATTACACGAAGCTCTTGAACGTCTTCCCGAACACCAGAAAACACCGGTGCTTCTGCGTGACTATGAGGGATACAGCTATAAGGAGATCGGAGAAATAACGGGACAGACGGAAGCCCAGGTAAAGATCAATATTTACAGGGGACGGATGGCCCTGAAGAATTATATCGGGAAAATTGAAACGGTGCTATAATAATGTTACCTGACAGATCAAATTACGAAATATGGTTCATCGACTGGATTGATGGAAGGCTAACCGATCAGCAGGAGGAGGAGCTCCGGGATTTCCTGGAGAGGAATCCTGACCTGCGGGAGGAGCTCACGGCCCTCTCGTCAGTTACCCTTAAGGCACAAAACATCATCTTTTCAGGCAAGGAAAATCTGCTCAGGAAGCCGGCTGATCTCAATCCTTCACAGTTTGATTATCTCTGCATTGCAAATCTCGAGAACGATCTTGCATCTGAAGGGGTCCGTGACCTTGAGGAAGCAATAGCAGGTGATCCCTCAAGGAAAATGGAATACGATCGTATTCACCGTTTAAGGTTGACTCCTCCTGATATCAGGTTTAAATACAAGTCACGTCTTAAGAGAATCACGCCATTTCAAAAAGCAGTCCGTTATTCAATTATCGGTCTGAGCGCTGCGGCAACAATAGCGGTTTTTATGATTTCTTACACTCCGCAGAGATCTGAATTACCGTTAAACGGCTCATTAACGGCAACAACTGAAACTATCGCCGATACACCTGAAGTACCACCGGCTGATACCGACGCATCAACGGGAAATGTACAGGAAGTTGTATCAACATCTCCTGCAATTTCCGAGACCGCCATTGAGACAGCTTATATAGCAAAGGCAGCAATGTTATTTGATGCTAATGAAACAAATGAACTGACACATGAGGAACCGGTTGAGATTTCCCGCGTCACCCTTGATCCTGTGCCACTGGACTTAACAGTTGTTATTGAAAGGAATTATTTTAAAAATACCAGTCTCATTGCATATAATCCGGAGATAAAAGGGCCATTCTCTGATGACGGAAGAAGTAATATGAACAGGTTCCTTGCACGAATGTTCCATGAAAAAATAATGAGAGACACAACAGCCGGTGACAGGCCTGTCAGAGCGTATGACATAGCCGGAGCAGGAATTGCCGGTTTTAACAAATTATTCGGAGCCGAACTGGCCCTTCAGAAAAATACCGACCCCGACGGAAAAGTAACATCCGTCTATTTCAGTTCACGTTTATTGAAATTCAATGCTCCTGTAAGAAAAACGGAAACTTACCAGTAACTTTTATGACAAGGTCTTCGTCACACATTTGAAAAGAATTCAAAAACAAAAAGTCATGAAAAAGATTGGAATTTTAATTATCGCGGCGGCATTTATCTGCCAGGCATATGCTCAGGGAACCACGGTCACCGAAAAAGAGGCAGGAGAGAAGGGTTCAACTTCTGCGAAAGGTGATAATATTAAAGTAATTATTGGAAAAGATCTTATAACGGTAGAAGATTCTGATTCATCACTTAAGATCATGGTGCGAAACAGAGGTGTAAGCATACTTGAGTCGCTTGAGGGGCCGCGGGTAAAAATCGAGAAATTCGATGCTCCTGTGCAGTCGGATTACGAAAGTACACGCAGATATCAGGATTACGATAAAAAACCAGGGAGCAGAGGTGCAAGGAGTTTCAGGGGGCATTGGTCGGGACTGGAATTCGGGCTCGGTAATTATACATATCTCAGGAGCATGGATCTGCCCGATGACATTTCTTATATGTCTCTTATAACCGGCAAATCACACACCTTTAACTTCAACATATCCCAGCTGAGTATGGGTCTGACAAGACATTTCGGGTTAGTTACCGGCATTGGACTGAACTGGAACTGTTACAGGTTCGAAGGGAACAACAGCATTACGGTAGGGCCCGACAGGGTAATTACCGAACTTGTACCGCCTGATGGAAGTTCCGTAAAGAAATCAAAATTCTCAACCCTCTACTTAAATGTACCTGCTCTCATCGAACTTCAGATCCCCGCCGGATACAGCAACCGGCTTAACATTGCTGCCGGAGTGATAGGCGGCATTAAGCTAAATGCTGCAACAAGAATAGTTTTTCAGGACAAGGAGGTCTTAAAGACAAACGGTGATTTCAATCTCAATCTGTTCAGGGCAGGGTTGACGGCACGAGTCGGATACGAAAACTTCATGCTCTTCGGTACATATTATGCCACACCCTGGTTCAGAGAGCTTAAGGGCCCCAACGGCTATAATCCCGAACCCTTTGAAATAGGGATCGCTTTCACATTCAACAATTAATCTCCCTTTTAATTTGTCTTAGCAGAGACGCCCAAATTGGGCGTCTCTGCGTTTATTTTGCATGTTCCGGCGAACACCATTATATTTGCATAAATCAGCGAATTAATGGCAAATACGATTTTGACCCCCAGGGAAATACGCAGATACAGAAGGCAGATAATGCTGCCGGGTATTGGGATTGCCGGTCAGGAGAAATTAAAGCAGGCAGCTGTTATTGTCGTGGGTGCCGGAGGACTGGGCTCTCCGGTTCTTCAATACCTTGCCGCGGCAGGAGTGGGAAGGATAGGAATCGCGGAGTTCGACATCGTCGATGAGGAGAACCTTCAGAGACAGGTGCTTTACGGCTCAGGTGACGTGGGTAAGCTCAAAGCCATTATTGCCAGGGAGCGCCTCGAACATCTCAACTCAATGGTAAAGATCAAAATTCTCAACCTGCCTGTAAATGAGAAGAATGCCCTGAAGATATTTGAGAATTACGATGTAGTTGTTGATGCTACAGATAATTACAGGACCAGATATGTTATCAATGATGCCTGCGTATTGCTCGGTAAGCCAATGGTCCATGGTTCTTTATACAAGTACGAGGCACAGGTCTCAGTCTTCAACTATAATGGAGGTCCAACATACAGATGCTACAATCCGTCTCTGAAGGGATCAGGGTCAAAAGACCCTTCGGCTGATGAAACCGGCATAACTGGTGTACTGGCCGGTTTAGCCGGCACACTTATGGCCGGCGAGGTGCTTAAAATCATCACCGGGACAGGGGAAGTTCTTTCCGGGAAAGTTTTGTTATTCAATACTTACGATTGCAATTTTACCGTTATTAAGGTTAACAACATGCCTGCGAATCATATTATCAGGCCATTGGGGGATAATAATTAAAATTATATATATTTGTCTATGAGACTATTACTTATCAGTAATTCAACCAATCAGGGAGAACCTTATCTCGATCATCCCAAATTTCAGATCAGGCAGTTCCTTGGAGAAAAGCCGGTGAAAGCCCTTTTTATTCCATATGCTGCAGTAACCTTTTCTTATGATGCTTACGAGGAAAAAGTCTCGGAACGGTTCCGTGAAATAGGCCACGATGTTGTGTCGATACACCATTTCGGCGACCCTGTTGCTGCAGTGAGGGAGGCATCTGCCATAGTGGTCGGCGGAGGAAATACCTGGAAGCTTATCAGGATGATCCAGGACCACGGGCTTATTCAACCTGTACGCGAAAAGGTCCTTACAGGTACTCCTTATATCGGATGGAGCGCAGGAGCAAATGTTGCATGCCCCACAATCATGACAACGAACGATATGCCTGTTGTTGAGCCCTCATCATTCGCAGCATTCGAATTTATTCCATTCCAGATAAACCCTCACTACCTCGATGCCAATCCGGAAGGGCACGCAGGAGAGACGAGGGAACAAAGGATCGAAGAGTTTATAGAGATTAATCCGGGTGTAACTGTTGCCGGCTTAAGGGAAGGCACAATGTTCCTGATCGAAAATGGCAAAATCGGGCTGCTTGGTCCCCGCAAGGTAAGAATTTTTAAGAAGGGGATGGCCCCTGCAGAACTTGGAAATGATGATGATTTTTCACTTATCATTTAACGCAACAAGATCCTTAAAGGAGAGATGAAGCTGAGAATCAAGATCCTCCGGACAGCCGCCGTGGTAACCGGTGTGGTAATAATTATCCTCTTTATGCTTTCAGTTGTTCTGCAAAGTAAAGCTGATGTAATTCTTAATGCTGTCAATAATAATATTTCTACAAAAATTGAAACAGGTTCAGTCAGGATTTCACTTCTCAGGAAATTTCCCAGGGCTTCTCTGGAGTTGAAGGATGTGTTTGTACACTCATCACCCGGATTCGATGTCATGTCATTCGCTGACGCCAGCACCGATACCCTTCTCAGCGCCCGTAACGTATCAGTCGTCTTCAGCATGACTGATCTGATATTAGGGCATTATACCGTAAACAGGATACGTATTAAATCAGGGCGTCTAAACCTTCTGACTGATAAAACCGGTAAAATAAACTATGATATCTACTGGAAAGAATCAACAGAGAAAGACCCTGAGGGCGGAATGGATCTTAATCTTGACAGGATTTACCTTACGGGCGTCAGGACTCTTTATAATGACCTTTCTTCAAGCCTGATCATAGACGGTGTTATCAATGAGGGCCAGCTTAAAAGCAGGTTCTCGGGAAATAATATTGATTTCCATGCTGACACACAGCTCGGGATAGACTTCTTCCGGCTTGATAATCTGAACATAGGCAGAAGCTTCAAGGCAGATGTTGACCTTAACCTGCAAAAAACCGATAGTGGTGTTAAGTTCAGCAAAGGTATCATCCGGATCGAGGAGTGGGATTTTCTCCTTGCCGGATTTGTGTCCTCTGAAAAGTACATTGATCTTGAGATAACAGGCAATAATATTGAACTCTCAAAGATCAGCAACTTTTTCCCTCCCGAATATCAGCAGGCCCTGTCTGATTACCGGTCTTCGGGGTTGCTTGAGATAAGCGGAACAATAACTGGCCCCTATGCAGGCAATCTCAGTCCCGATTTGAATTTCTCATTTTCACTCGAAAATGCAAATGTTAAGAATGCAAAATCGCGTCTTGCCGTTGACAACTTCTCATTTGACGGTACTTTTGCCACAGGTCCCGGGACCGGTACTGCGAACGGTTCATTTATAATACAGAATTTGACAGGCAGGCTGGGATCGGCACTCTACAAAGGTTCTCTGAATATCTCTGATTTCAGCAGACCCTCTGCAGAGATAAAGCTATCCGGGAGAGTATACCCTGCAGAATTAATGGAGTTTTTTAATCTTAAGCATATAGGCCGGGCAGCTGGATCGGCTAACCTGAATCTCGTATTTTCCGGCAGACTCAATAAAAAAGAGAAATATACCTTTTCAGATTTCCTCAGTCTGAGTTCTGCATCAGAAATTGTGTTCAATTCTTTCAGCATAGGATTTATTGAGGATAATCTGTGGTTTGAAGATGTAAACGGGAGCCTGCTTATCAGCAGGAAGAGTTTGATTAAAGAGATGAATCTTATTTTGAATGGTCAGCGAATAAGATTTGACGGGGAAGTGACCAATTTCCCGGGGTGGTTTGCCGGAAATCCCGTGATGATGGCTGTTAAAGGCAATATTTACTCCGGAAGCTTCAGCCCTGAATCGTTCGGCAGAAATGATAATATAACTGATGAGCCTCAAAAGGCTCTCATTAGTTTTCCCGGAAATATTGTGGCTGATGTTGACTTTAGAATTGACACATTCAGATATAAATCTTTCACAGGCACAGATATCTCGGGGCAATTTAGCTATAAACCCAAAATGGCAAATTTTAAATCATTTAATATTAAATCACAGGGTGGTGCTATCTCAGGTAATGGTTTATTTGCCCAGAATCCCGGCAAATCTGTTACAGGCAGAGGAAGTTTTGTAATGAGTGACATTAATGTGAATGAAGCTTTTATAACTTTCCGTAACTTTGGTCAGGATTTTATAACGGCTGAGAATCTGGCAGGCTCTCTTTCGGGTTCATTATCGCTGCTGATGCCTCTGGACTCTATGCTAAAGCCCGATGTTAACTCGGTAGTTGCAGAAGGTAAGTATATTCTCCGGAATGGTGCTCTGAAAAATTTTGAGCCTGTAAAACAGCTCTCGAATTTCATTGAGTTATCAGAACTTGAAAATATAAATTTTCATCAGCTTGAGAATGATTTCTTCATCAGTGAAAGTTATTTCTATGTTCCGCAGATGGATGTACGATCATCTGCTGCCAATATCTCCGTAAACGGCAAGCATGGATTTGACAACCGGTATGAGTATCACGTCAGGGTTCAGCTTTCGGAATTGCTCAGCAAGAAAGCTGTAAAGAAGAGGTCGCCGGTGACTGAATTCGGCGTCATTGAGGATGACGGGCTTGGGCGCACATCATTGCTTCTGCTGGTAGAAAGCCAGGGCGATGCAACAAAAGTAAGCTACGATGTCAAAGCGGTAACGGCACAAATAAAAAATGACATCAGGAATGAGAGAGAAAACCTGAAGACGATCATGAGTCAGGAGTATAACAGGTACGGAGACGATTCTGTTCCGGAACCCGGAAGTGCGCAGAAACCCCGTTTCAGGATCTCCTGGGAAGAAGGAGAGATAGTAAAGAGTGAGAGTGAAGAAGAAAAAGAAAGCAGGCAAAATGTGTTAAGAAACATTTTCAGAAAAAAAAATTAAATACCTGAATTATAAAAAGCTTGAATAATATTTCAAACAGAAGTCCCTGGAAATTATATCTTTTCCTTTTTGCTGTCCTGATAGGTGTCAGTTCGCTCTTCTATACCCGCATTCTTGTCAGGAGGCTTGAAGCTGAAGAGAGGAAGAAGGTTGAACTATGGGCAGAGGCCACCTGGCTTATCAGTCAGTCTGATTCGACTCAGAATCTGGAATTTCTTACAACGATCATTGAAGACAACACCACCGTTCCGGTAATACTTACCGACGGGCATAATAACATTATTGCCGCAAGGAACTTTAATCCTGTACGCAGCAGCGATCCGGGCTATATTCAGACAAGACTCGAAAGGATAATGAAGAAGAGCACTCCGATAGTGATAGACGTGGGGAAAGGTTTTGTGAACCATATTTACTACAAAGACAGCGTGATCCTTGCCCAGCTTATCTATTATCCTTTTGTGCAGCTCGGTCTGATTATACTCTTTATCGTGGTTTCATATATTGCCCTGAGCTCTTCACGCAAAGCGGATCAGAATCAGGTATGGGTCGGAATGTCAAAGGAGACGGCGCATCAGCTTGGCACTCCCACCTCGTCACTCGCCGGCTGGATTGAAATACTCCAGAGCCGTTATCCCGAGATCCCGTTCAACAAGGAACTTGCCCTCGACGTGGAGCGGCTCGTAAAGGTAACTGAACGCTTTTCGGGAATAGGCTCAAAACCTTCTTTGTCTCCCGAAAACATTAACGACCTTATCCGGAGTACAATTGAATACCTCAAGTCACGCTCCTCGTCAAAAGTAATTTTCAACCTCGAGTTCGACACTAATGATGAGGTTACCATTCCTGTAAATGTTCATCTTTTTGAATGGGTAGTGGAGAATATTTGCAAAAATGCCATTGATGCTATGGAAGGAGAAGGACAGATAACGGTCAGGATCACTGAAAATGACAGGTTTGCTTTTATTGATATCTCTGACACCGGCAAGGGTATTCCCAAAACCTCATACAGAAAGATATTCAGTCCCGGTTTCACAACAAAAGCAAGGGGCTGGGGCCTTGGGCTTTCTCTTGCCAAAAGGATCGTGGAAGATTACCACAACGGAAAAATATTTGTAAGGTACTCGGAGATCGGCAAGGGATCGTGCATAAGAATAGTCATGCGTAAAAATGGCGCCTATGCCGATCAGTAGGGAGGACATAGAGATTATGGCTCCGGCCGGATCGTATGAATCGCTTATGGCGGCTATCCAGGGTGGCGCCGATTCTGTTTATTTCGGTATCGGAGAACTTAACATGAGGGCCGGATCTGCAGTCAATTTTACGCCTGACGATCTTGAAAATATTACAGGCATCTGCCGCGAGAATGGTGTGAGAAGTTACCTTACCCTTAACGTTATTGTCTATGACAATGAAATACCTCTCGCCAGGAGGATAACAGATATGGCGGCGGAAAGCGGCATTTCGGCGATAATTGCATCGGATCACTCAATTATTGATTATGCCTCGTCAAAAGGTTTGGAGGTGCATCTCTCAACACAGCTGAACATTTCTAATATCGAAACCCTGAAGTTCTATTCGCGCTGGGCTGATGTGGCCGTACTGGCCAGAGAGCTCGACCTGAAACAGATCAGATATATTTCGGAGGCGGTAAGGGACCAGAACATAACAGGACCTGGCGGAAAACCGGTTAAGATAGAGCTCTTCGTGCATGGAGCCCTCTGTATGGCACTCTCGGGCAAATGTTACCTAAGCCTTCATGAGAATAACAACTCTGCCAACCGCGGAAAGTGCTACCAGACATGCAGAAAATCATATATCGTGACAGAAAAAGAAACGGGGTACCAGCTCGAAATAGATAATGAGTACATAATGTCTCCGAAAGATCTTTGCACGATAGGATTCATCGACAGGATTATCGCTGCAGGTGTGAGAGTGTTCAAGATCGAAGGGAGAGCCCGGTCGCCTGAATATGTCAGAACGGTCGTATCATGCTATGATGAAGCTGTAAGGGCGGTGGCCGGCGGAGACTACAATGACGAAAAGAAAGAGATTTGGATGAGTAGATTGTCTGCCGTTTTCAACAGGGGTTTCTGGGATGGATACTACCTCGGCCGGAAAACAGGTGAATGGAACAACAGGTACGGATCGTCCGCAACAAAAAGAAAGCTTTATATTGGAAAAGTAACAAATTACTTCGCCAGGATAATGGTGGCCGAAATAAAACTTGAAAACGGTGATCTGTCAAAAGGTGACACGGTTCTTGTCACCGGTCCTACCACAGGAGTTGTCGAATTTACTGCCGGAGAGATAAGGGTCGACCTTGCTCCTGCTGACAAAGCTCTTAAAGGAGAACTCTGTTCAATAAAAACAGACCTGATCCTCCGACGCTCCGACAAGCTTTACAAATGGGTCGAGGCCGACAGGGATAATTAAATTAACCATAGGATCAAATAGATTTTATCTTAGCTTTTACTTCAAGTACCTTATGAGCATTGGTTCTGACATCAGCGGTATCGGTCTGCACATAATAAACCAGCTCTCCGGGTTTGTTCCTGAGGCCGTACAGGTAAGCACTGTCGTAGTATTCGAGAACTAATTCAGCAGCTCTTGAGAAATTACCCTCATCTATTGCTTTCAGGGTCTCTTTTGTTCTTTCTCCCCCCAGCCTGCGGTGAATCTTCATTACCGATGCTTTAAGGTCCTGCCGGAAAGGTTGCATACTCTCTTACCAGGTTGGGTATCCGTACTTCAGGCGGCATCAGTAAAACAATCACGGGGTTTAGCTGAATAGAGGAATAGAAATTATCAGGCATGAACACCGATCCGATGCTCCTGCTCTCATCTTCTAACCACATGGGCTCTCTGCCTTCTGCTTTCTGCCATTCGGCATAAAGAAGGTTTGCAAAATGCTCGGACGAAGGCTGGCGCTCCTGACCGATTGAACCAAAAGCCGATCCCCGGTGGTTAGCAAGCCTTTCCAGATCAATAACCGTCTCCCCGCCAGTGCCCAGGTATTTAAGGATATCGGTTTTACCGCTTCCTGTAAAACCACCAAGAATAACCATTTTTCTTCTTTCCGAAAAGCTCTGAAGAATGTGTGTACGATATGCCTTGTAGCCGCCATGAAGCACTTCGGTGGCTATGCCTCCTGTCGAGAAGAGCCAGGCCATGGCTTCTGATCTCATCCCTCCTCTCCAGCAATAGACAAGCATCTTCCGGCCCTCAGCCAGGGTAAGTGCATAAACCAGCTTTGAAACAGCCTGAGGGCCGATAAGCTCCATTCCTTTAAGTACTGCTTTTAATCTTCCCGATTTCCTGAATGTTATACCCACCTCTTCTCTCTCCTTATCGGTAAAAAGAGGTATGTTCACTGCTCCGGGAATGTGGCCCCTTTCAAATTCGGCAGGGGACCTTACATCAATTACCGGCAACTGTGCCGATAGCTTCAGGAATTTTTTGATTTCTGTTTTGCCTCTGGCCGGATCATACATAACAGAACGGATATTATGCTCTTTTTCACTATATGGGGAAATACCTGTTGAAAAGGTTTCTCAGATCATCTATTCTTACAGGTTTAGGTATGAATTCCCGTATACCGGACAGTTCAGCTTTCCTCCTGGATTCCGGCAGGCTGTCTGCCGTAAAAGCGGCAATAAGTATACTGCTATCGAATCCGAGTATCTTCCTGGCCGACTCATATCCGTCCATTTCAGGCATTATCAGATCCATGAAAATGATATCATACTTATGTGTCTTTGCTTGCAGATAACCCTTATAACCGTCGTCTGCAACATCAGCAGAACACCCAAGCCGGGAGAGGAGGGTTGAAATAACTTTCTGGTTCATCTTGTTATCTTCCACTATCAGTATTTTTAGCCCCGTTCTGAATTCATTCTGTTCCTGCCCTGTTCCGGTTACTTCAATGGCAGGAAAAACGTCCCTGATCCTCGCTTCAAGGTCAGTTACCTCAAGGGGTTTCACAAGATAATTATCCACACCCGATGTTATGGATCTGAGATAATTACCCTTTCTGTCGTTTGAGCTGATAATGAATATGACAAATTTGTCCGACAGGTTATTCTCATGAAGCATTTTTGCAGCCTCAAAACCATCAAACTCTTTTTCGTCGATTATCGCTATGATATGGTATCTTTTTTCCTCATAATTAAGGTTGGCCTTTATCTGCCCCAGGGTTGACTTCTGGAAAGTTGTTACTGTTATGGAAAGTCCCAGATTATGGCATATCCCCAGAATCTCCTCATCGCGGTTTTGTTCTCCTGTAATGATGAGTGTGTTGATCATTCCGAAGGAGGTGATCTTGTCAACGGGAACGCTCTTCACAATTTTTTCGTCCCTGCAGGCCTCTATTGTAAAGACAACCTTAATACCCCGATCACCGTCAATTCCCGAAGGGCTCACCGCATTTAATTCTCCGCCCATCAGCTCAATGAGCTGCCGTGCAAGGACCGTTCCAAATCCCGATTCATCGCTCCCTTTGTGATTTTTGGATTCTATGTTGACATAATCGCCGAAGATTTTTTTCAGCGTTGCCTTGTCATAGCTGTTGCCGGTATCGAGAAGTTCAAAGCGAAGCGTCAGGTTTCCGTTCTTTTCGTCATGTTTGGTACATTCAAGCCTGATCTCTCCTTCGGAGGTGTTATAAATTGAATTGCTCAGCAGGCTGTTCACGACCTGCCTTATCCGGTAAGGATCGCCTATAATGCTTTCCGGAACGCTCTCATCTATACGGCATTTTATTATAATATCTTTTTCTTCTATCTCATTTTCAGCAAGTCTGATGCAATATTTCAGTTCCTCCCTAAGGTCAACCGGTATTTCGTCGAGGATCATTTTTCCCGATTCGATTTTAGAGAAATCAAGTATGTCATTAATTATGCTAAGCAGAACCTCGGCCGAATTATGGAGCAGGCCTGTTATTTCCCTGACCTCTTCTGAAAGGTTAAAGCGTTTAAGAACATCCGTCATACCGATAATCCCGTTGAGGGGAGTTCGTATTTCGTAATTCATTCTTGCAAGGAATTCCGATTTAGCCACGTTTGCCATGGCTTCCTGTTTGCGCGCACTTTCAAGCAGGGTTACGTCGATCAGTATCTCCATATTGGCCTCTTCGCCTCTGAAGCGCACGGGGATGCTGTTCCTGAAGAGTATCATCTCCCCTATTTCCTTTTTCAATATCACGAACTGGTCAGGCCGGAAATTGGCTCCAAGATGTTTTGAGAAATAATCGGAATCATTTATTGAGGATGGTTCGGGATAGATCTTTCCGGCCATATTCCTCTCGTCACTCCAGGAAAACTGCTCAGCAGCAACTCTGTTAGCCTTCATTATCTCCCGGTTTTTATTGTGTATAATTATTCCTACGGGCATCTCATCGATCATTTTAAATAGCATCTTCTCAGAAGAATCCAGCTCTTTAATATTTGCTGCCTGCATCTTAAGGTGCCTGCGGAAGACCCAGATGATTGCCTGTACTATAAGAAAGGTTGCTATTATTATTATAGCAGCGTTACGGGTGATATATTTCTGAAAAACATTAGTGGGAGCAGAGAAAAGAAGGCCAAGATCCCGCTGCATAAGACGGGTGGAGTAATATGATGAAATGATCGTTTGCATCCTGCCGTTTACTTTTGCTGAGTGAATGACATTCCCGGCCGCGCCTTCTGCCAGCAGGCCTGCTATTTTTTCGATACCTGTATACTCTGTTTCTTTATCGGTGTTTGTGTAGATTATTTCTCCCGATTCGTCGAGTATCCACTCCCACTGGTAATTCTTCAGGTCGAATGCCGCAAAAATCTCATCAAAATACTTCTGGTAATCGATTGTTACGACCAGATTGCCGATTGGCTGGTTATTCCTTATCACAGGCAGGTAATAATCATACTTCCTGTTTTCATAAGAGAGTCTTTCCATATTGAATATCTCTCCCTGGACATGAAGGATAAAGGTTTGTTCGAGCCAGTTGTTTTCATCCTGCTTGATTGTAAATTCATTTCTTTTGTTATCAAAAAATTTAATGCCCGAAATAAGATCGCTGTATTTTGAGTAAAACAGCTTCATTCTTTCCCGCGTGGCGTTCTGTATTTCTTTATCCTCAAAGAAAAGTGAAAAATCTTCCGAGAAGATGATCTGGTTAAGATCGCTTAGGAACCCGTTGTTTACATTATCGACAGAGAGGCCCACCAGCTGGGTTTGCCGGTCGAGCAATTCAGTCATATAGTTTATTTGTTTCCTGTAAAGGCTCATAGAATAGATCACATTTATCAGGAGCAGAATTATCAGCGCCGAGTAGGCAATGATCAGGATTCTTTTCATTTCAGAGAATTAATATCGGCAAAGAAATAAAGAATTGGTTAAATCTTCAATATTACCTGTATTTGGAATCATCATCTTCCATTATGCTTACATAACTTCTGTACCTGAGAAAATCTATTTTGCCCTCCTCCACCGCTTTAATTACTGCACAGCCGGGTTCATTCAGATGGAGGCAATTATAGTAGCGGCAATCTCTGGCCGTGCTGAATAATTCGGGAAAAAAATGATATATCTCGTTCTTGTCCATGCCGGCTAATCCGAATCCCCTTATACCCGGAGTATCTATGGCAAAACCGCCGAACGGGAGCCGGTGCATCTCGGGGAATGTTGTGATATGTTTTCCCTGCTTATGATAATCGGAAATCTCTGCTGTTTTCAGGTCAAGGCCAGGGTCAAGGAGGTTCAGCAGGGAGGTTTTTCCAACTCCCGAGTTACCAGAGATAAGAGTGATTTTTCCGGCCATCAGCTCCCTGACTCTTTCGAGATTAGTTGCTTCAGTCAACGAGAGCCTTATGCAATCGTAACCTATCCTGCCATAGAGTGAGGCAATATATTCCATTTTCTCTGTCTCCTCCTCTCCGTAAAGGTCTGTTTTATTGATGATAATAACTGCCGGAATTCTGTACGCCTCACATGTGATGAGGAATCTGTCGATGAACTCCACCGGTGTTTCAGGATGTATTATTGTAATGAACAGGAATGCCTGATCAATATTCGCGGCTATTATCTGTGATTCCCTGGAAAGGTTAGAGGCTTTTCTGAGAATGTAATTACGGCGGTCAAGCACTTCGGTAATCACTCCTGTAGAGGGGCTCCTGCCCCGAATAAACAAAACATTATCACCAACAGCAACAGGGTTTGTTGTCCGCACTTCCCTCACTCTGAATTTACCCTTGATAGTACACTCAACCAGATTATCATCAGGTGTGAGGACCCTGTAGCGGCTGCCTGTGGACTTTATGACAATTCCTCTTTCCAATTAATACACGATTCTGAAAATATCTATTAAAATGTAACTGGTGAAAAAATGGAGAGGGTGTAATGCCTTGTTAACCAGGCATATATCCCCTCCCCTTATCGTTTAAGGGGAGGGTAAGGGAGGGGTTAAGAAACATAAAAGTATTTCTACCAGTTATCGGATGCCATCAGAAGAAATGGTTTCATTTCAAAACTGTGGTAATATGGTCTCAGTCTCTCGGTATTATAATACTCCGACACCTTTACCACTTTCTTTGATGATGTTACAACATCAATGGGCACGTTATCATATCGTCCGTTCTTTAGTACCACTATTCTGCCGTGAACGCCCTTAAGAATCAGATCGAGCGCAAGGTTTCCGTAGGCCATCGGCACTATTGAATCGAGGGCATCGGGATCACCACCACGAACCATATAACCAAGCTTCTGGTTAATAACGTTAACGGTCTTCCCGCTGTTATACCTGGGTGAAAGATCTTTCAGCTTTGCGGAGACCAGATCGCCTATACCTCCGAGCTTGGCATGACCGTATGCATCTTTTTCGCTGTCGGAAAAGACCATTTGTCCGCCCTTGAACATAGCGCCTTCAGAAACAAGCACAACAGAATATTTGCTTGGGTTATGGTTTCTGTCCTCAACCAGCAATCTGGTCAGATGTTCTATATCAAACTCATATTCCGGTATTACGCATCTGTTGGACGCTCCGGCCATTGTAGGCAGCATTGCGGTAAACCCGGCATATCTTCCGAACACTTCCAGCACAAGGAACCTCTCATGCGACCCGGCCGAAGTTCTCAGGCTGTTGGTCATTTGTATGGTACGGGTTACGCAGGTACTGAAACCTATGCAGTAATCAGTTCCCGGCACATCATTGTCCATGGTTTTGGGGATGGCAACAACATTTACACCTTTCTTGTAGAGGTGGACGCCATAGCTGAGTGTATCGTCCCCTCCTATCGGGATAAGATAATCCACTCCCAGCCATTCAAGATTCTTGATAACCTCCGGTGTCAGATCGTTCATGTCTTCGCTGTAAGTATCCTGAAGGTGTTCCGGAACAGTCACCTTGCTCATGTGGCTCGGTCTGGTACGGGATGTATGAAGGAAAGTGCCACCTGTACGGCCGGCTTTGTTAACTATATCATCAGTGAGGATCTGATAGCAGTTGCTGTTATCTGCCTTGTTATCCCTGATAAGCTCTGTAATGCCGGCCCATCCCCTTCTCAGTCCGATCACCTTATACCCTTCGCGGTTGGCACGAATTGTCACCGCCCTTATAGCCGGATTCAGTCCGGGCACATCACCTCCTCCTGTAAGGATAGCGATAATACCTTTTGTTGATTTGATATTTGCCATTTTCTTCTGCTTTTTATTAGAAACCATCTTTATTAATTTTTTGCCCTCAAAAGTAAGCTTTTTTCGTAAAAAATAATTCTTTAACAGCCATAAAGGCCTTTAACCTGAAAGATCGCCAAATAATTCAATCTATTTTATTTAATCATTACAAATAACTAAATTCCCCGAACAAAATCAATATAATATGATTTCCGACACCAGCGACAGAGGAGATGGCAAACCAGAGATCATTATAACCGGAGGAAGAGGTTTCATCGGAGGTTATCTCACCTCCACACTGCTCTCAAAAGGATACAGCGTATCCCATCTATCCAGAAAAGGTGGTTTACGGGGCAATGTAAAGATATATGAATGGATGCCTGAAAAAGGGAAGATTGAGAAGAGCGCCCTGGCCGGCAACAAGATCATCGTTCATCTTGCGGGTGCGAATCTGGGATCAGCCCGGTGGACCAAAAAAAGGAAGCGGTTAATATTCAGCAGCAGGGTAGATACCGCGAAATTTCTTTATTCGGTTGTTTCCGGGGAGTGTCTGAAACCTGAAGCTTTCATTTCTGCCTCGGGAACAGGCTATTACGGATCCGGAACTACTGAAGCAATATATACTGAGGAGTCTCCTCCCGGAAATGATTTTCTTGCGGAAACATGCAGGGAATGGGAAGCAGCTGCGGGGCTCTTTGCCTCAAAGGGGATACGCACCGTCATGATCAGAACGGCGCCTGTTCTGGCAAAAAAGGGGGGCGGCCTTTCCGGTCTGATCAGATCTGCAAGGTTTGGCATCGTGATCCGTGCGGGAAGCGGCAGACAGTATATGCCATGGATCCATATTACCGACCTGTGTAATATCTATATTAAAGCAATTGAAGAGGAAAGCATGTCAGGGGCATATAATGCTGTATCGCCTCATCATACCGATCATGATGGTTTTATGAGAACGGTTGCGGCAGTCGCCGGCAGTCCGGTATTTCTGCCACGTCTCCCCGATATTATTATGCGAGTTTTGCTGGGTGAAATGTCATCTGTCATCCTTAACGGAAGCAGGGTATCGCCCGATCGTATCATCAGGGCAGGGTACAGTTTCCTCTTCCCCAACCTTGATGAGGCACTTTCTGATATTATACGTTAATTCTGACTGCTGAGATCACCTTCCCCCGATCTGCATTTCCGCAACTCTGAAGGTAGGAGCAGAGAATGATCTGTTAAGATCAATATCGTTGCCCATCATATCTATTCCGTTAAGGATATCGAATGCTCTGCCTGCGATTGTAACTCCCCTGACGGGGTGGATCACCTTTCCTCCTTCTATCCATAATCCTGCCGCGCCTCCGCTGAAATTACCACTCACCGGATCAATCCCATAGCCCGTGACTTCCTTAAGCAGAAGGCCTCTTGATGTAGCGGCTATTATCTCTGAAGGGTTATGGTTACCAGGTTCGATACTTACATTGAACACACCTATACCGGGCATGCTTGTATAGCCCCCCCGCGAGGCATTACCGGTGCTCTTTGCTCCGGCTCTTTTTGCTGCGGCTGTATTAAAAATAAAGCTTTTAAGAACACCCTTTTCCACAAGTATATTTCTTCTTGTCGGGACTCCCTCGCCATCGAATGGAGCGCTACCTGTGCTCTTGCTTCGCGTGCCGTCGTCAATTATAGTGAGAAGGGGGGTTGCAAACTGTTTGTTTAAATAGTCTCTCAGGAAGCTTGCTCCCTGGAGCACCCTTTCGCCGTTTATGGCGGTAATGATACCTCCTATGAGTGAGCGGGCAACATCCGGATCAAAAATGACGGATGCACGCTGTGTTCTGATCATTACCGGGTCGATCAGTCCCAGTGCCTTCCCCGATGCTTTTGCCGCAATCTCCTCAGCGGGCATCAGGTCGGAGAAGAAGACCCTTGAGCATGACTCGCCTCCGGTGTTCCTCTGGTCACCCTTCTCGGCCACGACACTCACGCCGAGTGAACAGCCTGATGATCGCGAACTCTTGGAGATCCCTTTAGAGTTTGCGATAAAGATTTCTGATTCTCCCTCACTGTAGCGTGCCCCTGAGCTCTTTGATATTCCTTTTATTCCCAGGGCTGTTCTTTCAAGTTCCATGGCCATGTTAATCTTTTGGTCCATAGGTACGGTTATGGTTGCCGGATCGTATAGACCGGCAATTTCTGTAACCCCCGGGTCATCGGGCAACACATTATTCTCATCGGGTGAAGAGAGTTTTGCGAATGTTATTGCCCGTTCAATGGTATCGCCCAGCGCCCTGTCGCTAAAGTCGTTGCAATGGCTGAACCCCATTCTGCTGCCTGTGAATACCCGGAACCCCACGCCTCTCGAAGCGGCTTCCTGAACGGTTTCAAGTTCGTCATTCAGCACTCTTACTGACAGATTTCTTCCTGACTGAATGTAAACCTCAGCATCATCCGCACCCAGTGCGAGACACTTTTTCACAAGTTTTTCTGCTAATGATATATAGTCCATTATGATTATATTTTTAGGATTTTACTACGCCCTGCTCCCTCCCACATTAATACCTCTGATCCTCACGGTAGGCTGACCGGCAGTCACTTCGGCTGATTGGCCTTTGCCACATATGCCGGGGCCAAAGTCAAGATCATTACCTACCGCGTCGATATTCGATATCACATCCATGCATGACCCTATGAGGGTTGCACCTTTTACGGGACGGGTCTTTTTGCCGTTCTCGATAAGATATGCCTCACGGCATGTGAAATTAAAGACACCGGTTACAGGGTTTACACTTCCACCGCTGAGGCTCTGAACATAGATCCCCTTTTTCGTTGAGGCGAGGATATCCTCGGGTTTATCCTTTCCCGTTTCGATATAAGTATTGGTCATTCTCGGTATAGGAATATACCTGAAAGATTCCCTTCTGCCGTTGCCGGTCCGCTCCATCGAGAGCTGTCGTGCACTCAGAATATCTGTCATATAACCTCTCAGCACGCCATTTTCTATCAGCACATTCCTCTGTGCAGGTGTTCCCTCGTCGTCGAAGTTAATCGTACCCCTGAAGTTGGGAATTGTCCCGTCGTCTATCATAGTAAAGCATTCACTCGCCACTTTCTGTTCCAGCTTCCCCGTAAAAGCGCCTATTCCCTTCGCAATATTATCTGCCTCGAGCGGGTGACCGACCGCTTCGTGGACCAGCACACCACCCCACCCGTTCTGCATAACAACATCCATGATACCTGCCGGAGCATCTTCGGCCTTCAGCATTGCTATGGCCTCTCTGGCAGCATTCCTGGCCACTGTCTCGGGGGTTACATGCTCAAACATTTCAAATCCCGAATGCTGGCTCAGCCTTTCTCTTGCCATGTGCCTGGCACTGCCCTCCTCACTCATAGCCTGCACGATAAAGAATAGAAGAGGCAGTTCATCCCTCAGGAAAAGGCCTTCACTGTTTGCAATTACCCTGCCCCTTATCTCGTCGTAATAATCGATCATCGTCATTTTTATACGGGGATCATAATCCCTGGCAGCCTGATCTGCTCTTCTGATCACCTCTATTCTCTTCTCATCGGCAATCTCCCCGAGAGGCTGGAGAACAGTTACAAATGAGGGTCTGTCCGCCCCGGTTATATTGACAGGGCCGTGGCCTCTGCCTCCGGCAGCAACGTAAGAAGCCACTTCTGCTGCCCTCAGCAGCTTGTCAGTGGTTATCTCATCGGTATATGCATAGCCTGTTTTATTCCCGGATATAACCCTTACGCCGGCCCCCTGGCTGATACCGAAGAGTCCGCTTTTAAACTTCGACTCTTCCATAACTATCTGCCTTGAGATCCTGTTCTCGAGATACACATCGGCAAAATCACCTCCTTTTTCAAGGGCTTTTGCTATGATCCCCGAAAGGGTCTCCTTATCCATATCAAGTCCGGGAGAGACCTTCCCTCCTCCGCTGCATGAAACAATCTGGGACAGCAGGGCAGGGGTTGCGGCTATCAGAAGCCCTCCCTTCATCCCCATCTCGATAAACCTCCTCCGGGGAATGTCCCTTACATAATGTTTTTCGTTACTCATATCAACTAATTTTGTTTATCCTGTTTTATCCGTTCCTGTAATTAAATCGGTTTATGTCAATAAATATTTTATTGTACCAGGAATTCTCTCTCCCTGAGTACCCCGCCACGTGTTGATAAAACCGTGGCTTTCCCGCTCAGTGCGGCTCCTTTATAAATCCTGATTACATAACTTGCATTTGTTGCTGAGCCACCCTGTGTGGCAGGCACAAACTTTACCGCCGGCCTTCCATAGACGGGATTTTCAAGATAGAGCCCTTCCGCAACCAGTTGCTGATCTCTTCGCCGACGTGTATCTTCGATATTGATAAACTTATAGGCGGGTTTTTCATCAATCAGGGCCACCGAATCAATCTCGATAATAACCCTGTCATCCCTTACTATCTTAACCAGTTGTGCCTGTTTCAGTGCGGTGGGCAACATACCGGCATTCCTGAACCTGACGTTTACCTGGTAATCAGCCGAATCGTTTCTGTAGGACCTGATCCTCTTTACTTCAATATCATCCCATTCCAGGTAAGGCAGCGCCTTTGCCATTTCGAGGTTGAAGAGGGCCTGGTTTGCGACCCAGGGCTCCATGTGTTTCGCCGGGGGGTTCTGAGAAAAGAATTTCGGATCAAATCCTCCAATCTCAATGTCGCCATGCTGAGGGTGTTTGAAGGGTTTCCACTCAAAGAATCCGTTGCCATCGTTCTCTTCATCATCCCAGACAAGCATATCAAGCTGATCTTTTACTCCATCGTTGTTATAATCCTTATACCTGCCCCCGTTCCATATCTCATCACCATACCAGATAGCTCCATAATACCAGTATCCGAAATCAGGGCCATGCCCGAAAAGCGGATTTCCTCTTCCATAATCATTATAGACATCTCCGGCCCTTTCGTAACCGGTTATGCTTTTACCGACCTCATCAAAATGCCTGTACCATTTAAGGTCCTCGGGATACATTCTCTCCTCGGAAGGAGAAGTTGAAGGAGGCCTGAGGTGCATCGGCACACTGGTGTCCATTGAATTGACAACTGAAATATTGGGGTGTGTAAGAAGGAATGACACAACAGAACGTGTTTCCGTTTCGCTGAGGGGATACTCGCCCGCTCCGCCCTGGGTAAATCCCCTGCCTGTCTCTTCGGTTAGAGGTCTCCAGTTTTCGGGATAGTTACGGTGAAGATCAAGACCTCCAATCCCATCTTCGTTTATCCTTCCGTCACCGTCGTTGTCGATCCCCTCGGAGCCCGACAGGTAAATACCCTCGCCGGCAGGCACCCTCTGCATGATCCTCCCCGTGGAATCCATCGGATGCGGTATCATATTACCCCGTTTTTCATCCTTCCAACGCATTGTAAGTATTATGCCATTCCCGTCAATATCATCCGGGGCATCCTCGTCGAGCAGACCGTCTCCGTCGTTATCAAAGGGCCTGGTCGTGCTTCTGTTACTTTGCGCCGTGTTCATGTATAGTTCATGCCCGTCGGGATTATTTATCGGCCTGAGATAAAATGCTTTGGTGTCGACGAGACGAGTTATGTCAGGATCTTTACCGTAATTTGTAATCAGATGGTTAGCCAGCCATAACACCGATTCACAGCCGGACACTTCACCGCTGTGTCTTCCTCCCTCAAAGAATGCTGCCGGCTTGTCGGTATCTTTGCCTGACTCTTTGTTGGTTACAGTTATCTGAAGTATAGGTCTTCCCTCAAAACTGCGGCCCACTTCATACAGGTCGACAATCGACGGGTATTGCTCAGCCCAGCGCTCCAGCCATGTATATATTACATCGGCTGAATGGTAAAGGCTGAAGTCGAGAGCCTCGCCCGCTTCGTACTGAACATGCGATAGCCTTACTTTCGGGAAAAAATTTACACCGTGCCTGAAACCGCTCAGGGTGTATATCCTGTCACTGCTCTCCTGCCGTTCTCCCTGACGCTCAACAGGCTGGCTGTAAGTAACGGCGAAGATCATAAAACCCATCAGGAAAGATATTGTCCTCTTCATTGAAATGAAATTAAATTAAAAATCTTTAACGGACTATCCCTGCCCGTTATATATTCCGACTGGTTTAATTAACCCATTAATGAAACGAGTTCCAGCTTTTTTCTGTCAGTAATTTCCAGCGTTTTTCCGTGGAAAGTAAGTATCCCTTCCTTTTTAAAATCGGACAGTGTCCTTATAACGTTGGCCATGCTCATCCCTATAAAGTCTGCTATCTCCCTCCGCGAGACAGGAATATCGAAAATATTTGAATTATATATTTCCCGCGACAGATACAGAAGGACATAGGCGACCCTTCCGGCAAGGTTTTTCTGTCGCAGGTCAAGTGTAAGCGAGATTATCTTTTCGTTTGCCTTTGAGATCTTGGTGAGAAGGCCCATTGCAAATCCACCGTTCTCGATGACCAGTCTCTTTATATATTCAAGGTCTATACAGCATACCGCTGATTCCTCCAGAGCAGCTACCGAATAGGGATATCTCTCCTCAGAAAAAATGCTCATATTGCTGACAAACTCGAAGGGCTTTGTGATTGTAACAATCTGTTCATCTCCGTTCTTTGAGCTTCTGAAAAGTTTTACCAGTCCTGATTTCAAATACTTGAATTCAGTTATAAGGTCTCCTCCACGGTGGATAACCTCTCCCCTTCTATAGGTTCTTTCCTTCTTATGCCGGCATAACTCCTGTATCACCTCGTCGTTCAGATAGGAAAAAGCTATTTCCCTGAATTCACAAGTGATACATAAGCAATCCGGATCAAAATCTTTCACGGGAGTAAGTTTTTCACAAATTTATTATTTATGTTCTCAAAATCAAGATTCAATTTGTTTTATTCCCAAATTTGAGCCTATTTTAAAAAGCCTGAATAATCAGGATTCATATGATTTATAAAACGGATTATCATATTCATACTTCTTTCAGCGATGGGAAATCAGCCCCGGGGGATTATATTGATCCTGCCATTAAGGCAGGTCTTCAGGAAATCGGATTTTCCGACCATTTTAATCTGATCAGGCAGGAGCATGAACCCACCATGGGTCACCCGGAATCAATTAAATATCTCGATCACATTAACAAACTGAAGAGTAGAGTCAGTGATATAAAAGTAAGAACCGGGCTCGAGGTTGATTATTTTCCGGGAAAGGAGGATGAAATACGTGACCTGCTGAGTGGTATGGAACTCGATTATGTTATCGGTTCGGTCCATTATCTCGATGGGGGTGGTGTCGATGAGAGTCCTGATTTTTACAATGGCAGGGAGCGTGACATGCTTTTCAGGGCATACTTTGATGTGATCGCATCTGCGGTTTCTTCGGGACTCTTTGATATTATTGCACATCTTGACCTGATAAGGATCTTCGGATTCCTTGCAACTGACAATCAGGAACCTCTTTACAGGAGACTCGCAAAAATCCTCAGGGAAAATGATGTGGTGTTTGAGGTGAATACAAACGGCAGGAACAAACCTATTGGCGATTTTTACCCCGACAGGCGGTTCCTTCATATCTTCAGTGAAGAGAATGTCAGTGTGTGTATCAACTCCGATGCACATATGCCTGAAAGGGTGGGTCAGTATTTTGATGAAGCTTACGAAATTATCAGAAAGGCCGGTTTCAGGGAAATGGCTGTTTTTAAAAACAGGAAAAGAGAACTGATTCCATTTTAAAGTGATTGATTGATACTTTCAAATTCTAATCTTTCTCAATTATGAGCCCGACAGCCCTGTGGCGCTATGCTGCAAGGGTATGTTCCAGGAAAATCTTTATGCCTATTGCTATCAGGATAAGGCCTCCGATTATTTCAACCCTGTTTCCCAGACGGGGGCCGGCTGACTTCCCTATCCTGATGGCAATCATGGAAGCCAGAAAAGTAACTGCTCCGACAATCAGTGCCGAATACCAGATCCGGATATCCAGAAGGGCAAAACTGATACCCACTGCAAAAGCATCAATGCTGGTGCCAACGGCAATGGTCAGCAGCGAAATTATTCTGCCGTAATCCCTTATTTCCTCGCCCTCTTTTCTCCTTATACCCTCAACTATCATCCTTATGCCCAGAAATGAGAGGAGGGCCAGGGCAATCCAGTGGTCGGCCGCCCTGAAAATATCGCTGATGAGGGATCCCAGGAAATACCCGGTCACCATCAGTCCGGCCTGAAAAAACGCAAGCACGAAAGCTATTCTTACTGCCTGCCTGAAAAGGATCCTGTTTTTAACAACTCCGTATGAAAGGGATACGGCAAACGTGTCGAATGAGAGGCTAATTGCTATTGCAAAGATTGTAACGAAGTCCATCAGCCGGAAAAATTGCCCAAATATAACATAAATCAATTTTCCCGGAAGGTCAGTTAGTTGTATATTTGAATAATTTGACCCCCTTCGGATTATATATGTTTGTGTAATTAACCCCAATAAACATGTCACGAATTGCCTTAATTTTGTTAATCCTTCTGATGCTTCCGGCCTGTAACGATGCCGGCAAATATGATTCGGCCCTCTTTTATGAAGCCGAATCAAATGGTTTGCTTGTTAATGAGGGATTTAACCGCTGCATTGCTTACGTAAACGGCTGGATGAACCATGCAGACTCAGTTACCGGTTTAATTCCCCGTAACATTACCAATAGCCGTGATTACTGGAATGCCTGGGATGCCGGAGCCGATAATTATCCTTTTATGGTGCTCACTTCGTCAATACTTATGCCGGACTTTTTCAGGACCACGGCCCTTGAAATGCTTGAAACGGAAAAGAGGCTTACATCGCGTATCGGTAATCTGCCCGATACATACTCTTTCACGGAAAAAGGGTTCAGGAATGAAGTGATCGATACCGGTCAGATAATTTTCGGATCGGCAGAATATATGAAAGACGGACTCATACCTCTGACGGAATGGCTGGGTGAGAGTCCCTGGAGTGACCGGATGCTTGATATACTGGATGATCTTCCCCTGGTGACAGGAATGGTCGTGACAGAGCTGAGGGGAAGTTCATTCGGCAGAAATTCTGTTGTGGAGGTTAACGGCGACCTGTTACAGGTGCTATCGCGTATGTTCTGGTTTACGGGAAAGCGGGAATATCTTGAAAGGGCAGGAGAAATAGCTGATTATTACCTTAATGATCAAAACCTTCCCGTAAATTCAGGCAATCTGCGCATACGCGACCATGGTTGCGAAATAATCTCCGGCCTTTGCGAAGTATACCTTGCCGCATATTATGCCTGGCCGGAAAAAAGAACAGCATGGAAGGATTACATTCATCAGATGCTTGACAGAATACTTGAAACCGGCAGAAATGAGGATGGATTATTTTATAACGAGATCAATCCTGTAACAGGTGACATAATATCGGCGGGTATAGCCGATAATTTCGGCTACACTCTGAATGCTTATTATTTCGTTGGTATGATCGATTCAATCCCTGAATACAGGGAAGCAGTATTGAAAGCATTATCAGCACTGAACGACAGATATCGCAATTACGACTGGGAGAACGGGAGCTGCGACGGGTATGCCGACGCTATCGAAGGTGCTCTTAACCTTTATAACAGAGAACCTGTTCCCTCATTAAGGGAGTGGCTCGACAGTGAGACAAGGATCATGTGGAATTACCAGAAGCCCGACGGTATCATTGAAGGTTGGCACGGGGATGGTAATTTTGCACGTACAACAATAATGTACTGCCTCTGGAAAACAGAGGGACTTCTGCCTGACAACTGGCATGAGAAGCTTTGCCTCGGGGCATCATCCGATGGTACTGATCTGAGAATAGCTGTCAGTTGTGAGGATGGATGGAATGGAAAAATCAGGTTCAACACCCCCCGGCACTCCGACAGAATGAATATGCCGGTTGATTATCCCAGGATTAACCAGTTCCAGCAATGGTATATTCCCTGGAAGGATAAGACCTATTCAGTTACATTTTATCCTGAAGGGAAAACAAAAAGGTTCAGTGGGGAAGAGCTGACCAAAGGAGTACCTGTAAGGATCAGGGCCGGTGAAAAGCTTCATATTGTTGTAACCACCCTCTGACCATTCGATACGTTTGAATATCTTTAGCGACTGAAACCCTTTTTCCGTCATGAGAGCTGTAATACAGAGAGTGAGCCGGGCATCCGTCAGTAAAGCCGGGGCGATCCTGTCAGAGATAGGTACAGGACTTGTTGTGTTGCTTGGCATTGAAGAGGCTGACAATGAAGAGGATGCCGAATGGCTCAGCAAAAAGATTGCCCAACTGAGAGTATTCAACGACAGCAACGGCGTAATGAACCTTTCCGTTGCAGAGATAAACGGGGAGATTATTGTTGTAAGTCAGTTCACCCTGCATGCCAGGACAAAGAAGGGAAACAGGCCCTCTTATATCAGTGCCGCCGCACCCGATAAGGCGATCCCCCTGTATGAATGTTTTATCAGCAGGCTGAATGAACTTATTGAGAAGCCGGTCGGTACCGGGGAATTTGGAGCCATGATGCTTGTTGAGATACATAATGATGGTCCTGTAACCATTCTTATTGACACAAAAAATAAAGAATAGAAGCTTATGCCGGATAAAATGCAGGTAGATGACGAAAGGGTCCTTAAAAGATCGGTCCTGCTCGTTTCGGTGTTTGCTGCTTTTCTTACTCCATTCCTCGGATCTGCCATCAATCTTGCCCTGCCTGCCATAGGAAGGGATTTTAACGCCAGCGCCATTGAACTTGGCTGGATACCGGGCAGTTTCATACTCTCCTCGGCAATTTTCCTGCTCCCCTTCGGAAGATTGGCTGACATAATGGGAAGAAAGAAGATTTTCACTTATGGCATAATGCTTTTTACCATTTCTACTTTCCTGATCATCTTCTCATGGGATATAAGATCGCTCATTCTCCTCAGGATACTGCAGGGAATATCAAGCGCAATGATATTCGGAACCAGCCTGGCTATTCTTACCTCGGTATTTGGTCCCGGAGAGAGGGGAAGGGCTATGGGTATTAACATAACAGCCGTTTATACAGGCCTTTCCGGTGGTCCTGTAATAGGTGGCCTGCTCACCCAATATTTCGGATGGAGGAGTATTTTTGCCTTCCTGGTCCCGATTGGTATAATATCACTCTGGCTAATTTTTAAAAAGATCCGCACAGAATGGGCCGATGCAAAAGGTGAGAAATTTGACTGGCGGGGATCGGTAATATATGGGGTCTCGCTGGCAACATTTATGTACGGTTTCTCGAAACTGCCCTCGACATCGGGATGGATCTTTCTTGTCTCAGGCATATTGCTGGGTCTTCTGTTCATTTTCTTTGAGAAGGGTATATCTAATCCTGTATTCGATATTCGCCTGATGCTTCGAAACAGGGTGTTTGCATTTTCCGGAATAGCGGCCCTAATCCATTATTCAGCCACATCGGCAACCGGTTTTTTCATAAGCCTCTATCTTCAGTACCTTAAAGGTTTTGATGCACAAACTGCAGGATTCATAATGATCTCCCAGCCCGTTCTGATGGCACTCTTATCACCGCTCGCCGGACGTTTGTCCGACAGATATAACCCGGGCATAATCGCTTCAACGGGCATGGGGCTTACAGCAACCGGACTGATTTTACTCTGTTTTGTAAACGGGGAGACGTCAGTATTGATGATCGTTCTCCTCCTTGCAATGATGGGGGTTGGTTTTGCCCTCTTCTCCTCTCCCAACTCAAATGCAATAATGAGCTCTGTTGATAAGAAGCATTATGGTATTGCATCCGGCGTGGTGGGGACCATGCGAATGGTCGGACAGATGCTCAGCATGGGAATTGCCATGATGATACTGGCTTTGTTCATAGGTCAGCAGGCCATCACGCCTGCAACTTACCCCAGGTTTCTGACGGGAATGCGTACCGGGTTCATAATATTCTCGGGGCTCTGTATCCTGGGAATTTTTGCTTCCCTTGCACGCAACGGCAAACTAACATCTCCCCGCAACCAGAGTTAATCATCTCCCCTTTCCGCTTTGCTCCTTGTCTCCCATTCTCCTCTTCCCCTCTTCAGATCAATAGTTTACATCCCCTCCGGTTACCGGTATCGTAATGAAGGTTCTGTCAAGGTCTATTGTCAGCTTTGTTCCAGGATCGGGCCACAGGGTGAATTCCCGGTCGCTTGCAAATATCATAAGCCCTATTTGCTGTCCTGCCGGAATGATCTGATCGTCGGGTTCGAGATCGAAGCTCATTTCATAAAACTCTCCCGGGACCAGAGGGGTACTTTCCGTAAGCGATTTGTGATTCTGCAGGTCGGCCCAGCCCCTGTTTATAATGTTGTCGGTGATCTTTGCGTCCTTTGCATTCGACCAGGGAAGAGAAACAAGCCATACTGAGATGTTAACTGCCGGCTTGCTGCTTGCTGCCCTTATGACAATTTTTGGCACTCCCGAGATATGGACAGGTTCCTTTAGCACCGGGGTCAGATAAAGCAACCTGTGGTCTGTCCATTCTGCCTGTGCGAGAGCAGAACCGCTGAATGAGAAATTGTCAGTCAGGGTCTCCATTCCCTGCCCCGCATTTCTTGTCAGGGTAAGTGTTCCTGCTGTCGGAGCCCCTGCCTTCAGGAAAAATGTGACAGGCCTGGCTGAAGGATTCGGATAGTCGTCGTAAGGAGTGGGGTTGAGCCTGTCATCATTCTCGCGGACCACCCATGCTTTCGGATCGTTCTCCACACCATTCTGTACACCGAACAGGTATCTTGTGAACCATCTGTTCATCATTTTAAAAGGAGGCTCCCCGCCATGTCCACCCTGATGATAGTAAATCTGAAGTGGAAGACCCATTTTCTTCAATTCATCAATAAAACGGTAGCTATGGCTTGGCATTACGTTCCAGTCATTAAAGGCATGTGCCATCAGAACAGCTGCCCTGAAAGGCTTCATGTAATTCATCAGGTCGCGTTTTGCCCAGAAATCATTGAGGTCGCCGGTAATCCGGTCCATCCCGTCGGCCATCTCCTTATCCCTTATATTGCAGTTACAATAATCACGGTTGTCGGGATTGGAATGTACAAAATCATACAGAACATCTGCATCCTCGCCCAGATATCCGCCCGGGCTCCTCACCAGTCCGTTGGAACGGTAATAATGGTAATAGGATGTGTTGGGCGCAACAGGGATTATTGCTTCGAGTCCTTCAACACCTGTGGTTGCTGCGGCAAACGGGATTGTTCCGTTATAGGAGGTGCCAATCATACCCACCCTGCCGGTTGTCCAGTAAGCATTCACCTCTTCATTCCCGTCGGGTGCCGTATACCCTTTTGCCCTTCCGTTCAGCCAGTCGATAACAGCTTTGGGTGCAAGTCTCTCAGGATCTCCTCCAATTGTCGGACAGCCCTGGGAAAGACCTGTGCCCGGGGCTGATGAATGAACCACTATAAATCCGTAAGGGACCCAGTTCCTTATCTGTGAATTCGAAATTACGGGGCGCTGACCTCTCCTATTTATAGCCGGCATCTCATTGCGAGCCGGAGGAGTGGTGTTAAGCTCATGTCGCACATCCCAGAAATATTCTCTGCGGGTGGAACCGGTGCCTGCGAAATAAGGACTCGATTCATAAACAACGGGAAGTCTGAGTCCTTCAGTATCAGTCTGTTTTGGTCGGGTGACAGCAACATGAACCCTGTCACGTTTACCGTCGCCGTCAGTGTCAAACTCAGTTTCAACCCACAGATCGTGCCTTATCCACTCATCCTGGTTCTCAAATGCGGGGATCTTCTGAGCTTCTCCGTCAACAATGACCGGGACAATTGTTTTGCTCAGGGCAGCTGCCTCCGGCGTTTTTACATCCTTTCTCTGTGCAAGGGAATCAACCTGGCAGATCATTGCAAGTGCAAAAGCAATGGTAATTACAAATAGTCTGTTTTTCATCATATAATAATTTATTTTAATGGTATGATAGCCTCCCGCCTGAGTCGGGACAAGTCGTCCCGATTTATCGTGAGAACCTCCATGTAGTTAATTATTATACTATTGTGTTTGCGTATAAAAATACCTGGAGGTTTCATCAGAAGTTTTTTAGAAGGTTTATCACAAAGAAAACAATTTAGCGTGAATTGACAATCATATAAACCCGAATAGCAGGGGGCAGGGGGCGGGGAGCGGGGAGCAGGGAGCGGGGGGGGGAATTAAAAAATAATAGAGAGATAATTGACTTTTGTGGTTTTTCAGTGTAATTTAGATACCAGGACAAGTTACCCTATGCTGGTTGCATGAGGCCTGTTTAACCTATCCGCTGTTCCCTGGTAATTAAAATTTTCCAGCATGAAAAAAACCCGAAAATCTTTTCCTGAAAAAGGAGTTGAGGCTTCTCTGTTGATCCCTGAAATGCATAAGATCAAGTCGTATGATGCTCCCTGGAGGGGCGGAAGAATGTTTGGCTATGTCTATTATCCGGGAGATGAGGTGGCAGGAGTTGCCGAAGAAGCATATAATATTTTCCGGACAGAGAATGCCCTTAATCCCTCTCTCTTCGCATCACTGAAAAAATTCGAGAATGAAATAG
>Ga0334885_1001107_pt1 | contig 36939 bp, 29 predicted proteins | sample GraSluR1_MG_8_FD_207233 | JGI IMG/M metagenome (GOLD analysis project Ga0334885, IMG submission 207233) | Sludge microbial communities from methane-producing bioreactor in Wageningen University, Netherlands - Granular Sludge_31_05-R1 | ecosystem: Engineered > Bioreactor > Anaerobic >...
CACATTCAAATTGATTGTAGAGGACGTTAAAAGCATAATATCGTTGATCTATGCTATCCCAACATTTGAATCAGGAACGTTGTCTATTGTTGCCGGAAACAACGAAATAACTTCAACTGGAAATCTCGTAGTAGTTAACGTAAGATGGGTTTTAAACTTCGACACCATAGAATTCTGGAAGGTTTCTGGCGAGATTCGTGAACTTATCGGGATTTCTGATTTGAGTAATCTCGAAGCTCCATCAAGCAGACCGATTGTCTCGCAAGAAGGAATTGTAGGGTATATCTACTTGGAAGTAAAATAGACGCCTGTATCTATGGCCCCTTCTTCATTATGAAGGGGCCTTTATTTTTTTCTTCCTATACTGGTGAGAGGTAAGGTCTATAGGGCAATTATAAGGTATAATATTAGTGATGATACCAAATTTATCCCACTGCAATGCTTCCAGAGATACACATCAGGTGATCAGAAGTCTGTTGGCAGTACAAGAAAAGAGCAAAGGAGGTTTTAATTTGTACAAACCAAAGTATATGACAAGAGTCGATCAAATTGAAGGACTGAGCGAGAGAGAAATCAAGGAAATGGAAGAGGTTATTGAGAGATTTCCCTTCAGGGCCAACGATTACTATCTGGGTCTAATAAACTGGAAGGATCCCAACGATCCCGTAAAAAGAATCATAATGCCTGATCTCGATGAGCTTGATGAGTGGGGAGAGATGGATGCTTCTCAAGAACACAAATACAGTGTTGTCCCGGGAATGGAACACAAATACGATGATACCGCTTTGCTTCTGGTATCAAAGGTCTGTGGGAGTTTCTGCCGGTTCTGCTTTAGAAAGAGGCTCTTCTCTACTGATAACAAAGAGGTTGCAAATGATGTAACTCCAGGAATTGAGTATATCAGGAAGCACAAAGAAATAACCAACGTCCTTCTCACAGGTGGAGACTCTTTAATTCTCTCTACCGATAAACTTGGAGACATAGTAAAGCGGCTGAGAGAAATCGAGCATGTCGGCATAATAAGATTTGGGAGCAAGATGGTGGCCTTTAATCCTTACAGGATTATCAATGATCCAGAGCTTCCGGAGATGATAAGCAAACATAGTACTCCCGAAAAGAGGATATATATCATGGCTCATTTTAATCATCCCTCTGAGTTAACCGACGTTGCTGTCGAAGGATTAAGAATCCTGAGAGACGCCGGTGCAGTCGTTTGTAATCAGACTCCTATGATTAGAGGCGTGAACGATAACGTTGAAACCATGATTGAACTCTTCAAAAAACTATCGTTTATTGGAGTGCCTCCTTACTATGTCTTCCAGTGCAGGCCAACTAAGGGGAATTACACCTATGCAGTTCCGGCTGAAGAGGGCTATATGATCTTTAAGAAAGCCATTGATCAAGTCTCTGGACTCGCAAAGCGGGCGAGATTCGTAATGTCCCACGCTACCGGAAAAATCGAGTACGTCGGTATCGATGAGAACAAAATTTACATGAAGTACCACAGAGCTGCAGATCTCAGAAGATATGACCTCTTCATGGCTTTTGATAGAAACCCCGAAGCCTACTGGCTTGATGACTACGTTGATCCAGACACTTTAGTGTAGAAAAGGCGGCATAGGCCGTCTTTTCACCTCCACGTCGTCTTCGCAATTACAAGCGTTTTTCCAGAAGAAGAAACCCTATGATAACCATTATTTGAGGCGCTGGAGCTTTCAAAATAACTATCTATGTTGATTAGATCACCTTCCATGGATTCGTGTTTATAATTGATACAGAACTTTGCAAGTGTCGATTCATCGTAAGAATTCGGTATTGTCTGCATTATCCAGCGTATGTATGATACGTTGTTCGTATGTCCATTCGTATCTAGATCGGATCTTCTTACTGTGAGGTCTGCTCTGATGTCAACGCGCTCTGGTTCAATCAAGTTCTCAAATGACAATTCATTATTGGAATCTCTGGAAAGTCCATAGACGTCGTAATGCCTGCTACCGATTCTTACAGGCCTTCTCTTATGAATGTCGGCCAATATCCATTGCGATCTCGCGTGTACCAGAAGTTTCCCAGCCTCGTCGATCGCTTCAAAGGTTCTATAAGCGTAGAACTTGTTCATTGAGTATGGGATAGTCCTCACGACCAGGTTTTCCATAAAATCAGGCAGTCTGTAAATATCTACTTCCCAACGAAGAAGAAGCCAGGCAAATCCGCTGAATCTCATAGCTTCTACTCCGTCTCCAACTTCTACACTCTGGAGCGTTACTACATCGTTAAAGTAGTCTATTACTGATGAAATCGATGCTTTCCAGTCTCTTGTTAGTTCGTAATACCTGACCCTGTATTTCTCTTCCGTAATACGTTGATTCACTATATAACCTCCAGTTCTTCGATCAAAGGGCAACATCATGATATGCTTTTAGTTGAACAATCAAATCTACCACGTTTTTAGTGACGTGTACTTAAGGGAGAAATCCAGTGCTTGCCTTTTGTGGAATAGACTGTACAAGTTGTCCCGTCTGTAGAGCAACGATAGATGAGAACGACATTCTGAAGGTAGAGACGGCAGAAAAATGGAGCAAAGAGTTCGGTTTCATTGTCCAAAAGAGCGATATGAACTGTCTTGGATGCAGAAGCAAGATCCTGTTCAAGCTCTGTATCGATTGTCCTTTCAGGAGCTGTTCATTGGGGAAAGGTATAGATAACTGCGGACAGTGTTCCGAATACCCATGCGTAACACTGAATAGGTTTTTGAGGTCAGTTCCCGAGGCTAGAGAAAGACTGAAAAAAGTTAACGAACAATACTTTGGAGGTAAGATATGAAGAAATATCTATCAGTGTTTTTCGTGGTTCTGTTAATGGGAAGTTTGGGGATTTCTCTAACTCTTGTGCCAGTATCGGTCGAAACGACGGCCGGAGCAAAAGATCTTGCTTATGCTATCGAGTTCTTCAATCTATGGGATAGAGTTGAAAGCTATGACATTGCAAAAATTATCCGGGTGGTCGATGGCGACACTATTGTAGCGTCTATAGGTGGTGTGGAGACTACTGTAAGGCTTATAGGAATAGATACACCTGAAACGGTTCATCCAACAAAGGAGATCGAGAACTTCGGGATTGAGGCTTCCAATCTAGCCAAGAACATTCTTGAGGGGAAGGACATCATTATCAGTTACGATTGGAATCCTCTTGACAGGTATGGAAGAACTCTCGCTTATATCTGGATTGAGGTCGATTTCTACGGCTTCAGGGAATACGTCATGTACAATCTTCTTGGCGTGCTCAATGGATACGGCAGAGCTTATCTCGCATTTCCCTTTGAAGATTACCTGATGGAGCTCTTTGCCGTTGCTCAGGATATTCCCAGAGAACTGTCTCTAGGCCTCTGGAGTCTGCCTGAAGAGGAGGAAGAAGAAGCGATCTACTTCGACGGTCCAGTGCAAATAGCTTATATTCTGGCGGACTCTCGAGATGAGTACGTTATGGTCTATAACATTGGAGATAAGGCTGTGAATCTAAATGGCTGGCAGATTCTTGCAGTTACCAACGGCCAGAAGTACACTTTTGAAGACCTGATTCTTGAACCGGGTATGGCAGTCCATGTTCACTCTGGTCCAGATGCCAGTGTGAACGTCTGGAAAAAGAGTTACATATGGCGTAACAGAAATGGTGAAGGCAGATTGTTTGATTCGTCCGGAAACCTCGTATCAATTTACTCATATTGATTCACAAGAAGAATTCTTGTGTTAAATCCTCGGGCGATCTTAAGGCTTAAGCAATTCACACTATACGACTTCTCTTTTTAAACACAAAGTATTATTAACAAAGACAAACTAGAATTATTATAGTTTATAACCCCCCTATCCCCCTTAGATAGGAACCCCATATAGTCCGGATCATTCGATCCGGCTTTTTTATTCGGCAAAGCTTCAATTCTGTTCTATAATTGTTCTTGAAGCTAACAATGGAGGTGCTGTTTTGAACTGGATAGATCTTAGAAGCGACACGGTTACTCTTCCAACAGACGAAATGCGTTTCGCAATGGCAAATGCTGAAGTAGGAGATGACGTCTATGAAGATGATCCAACTGTCATAAGGCTGGAAAGACTCGCGGCTTCGATTCTAGGAAAGGAGTCGGCTCTCTTCGTTCCTTCGGGGACTTTCGGAAACCAGCTTTCTATTCTTACACATACTCTGAGAGGTGATGAGGTCATAATTCCAGCCTCAAATCATATTATCGTTCACGAGGCCGGAGCTTCGGCAGTGATTGCGGGAGTTCAGATGAGAACACTTGACTGCGAAGACGGAATGCCTTCAGTTGAGCGAATATACTCGGCAATAAGAGGAGAAGATCTTCACTATCCGAGGACTGGCCTTATATGTCTTGAGAATGCTCATTCAAGCGGTAGAGTACTGCCAATACAGTATATGGAGAACGTTTATAAACTGGCCAAGAGCAATCACGTTCCCCTACACCTTGATGGGGCAAGGATTTTCAACGCCGCCATATCACTGAAAGTGAAACCGTCTGAAATAGCTTCTTATGCTGATTCAGTCATGTTCTGTCTCTCTAAGGGTCTTGGAGCGCCCATTGGATCTATGCTTGTCGGCACTGAGGAGTTTGTTCGAAGAGCGAGAAAAGGTCGTAAGATAATGGGAGGAGCGTTGAGACAGGTGGGAATAATCGCAGCAGCGGGGATCGTTGCACTTGAGAAAATGATAGATAGACTTCATGAAGATCACGAGAATGCCCGCTATCTTTCATCTTTGATGGAAGACATTCCCGGCGTGAAAGTGATGGAAGACCGGCTTGATATAAACATGGTCTTCTTCAGGCTGGAGGATCATGCCAAGAATCCCGGTTTGATAGTTGATCGTATGCTTTCTAAGGGGATAAAAATCAATCCTCCTGAAGGTTATGAATGGAGATTTGTAACCAATCTGAATGTCTCCAGACAGGATATAGAAAGAGCTGTGGATGAGTTCGGAAAGGCACTGAAATCAGAATGTCAAATACCCCACGGCTAAACCAGTGGGTCTCCGCCGATTAATACGATGACAATTATTAATAATAAGGCGTCTTGGTAGAACATTGACACTCCCCACGCCTAAAGGCAGGGGATTCTCGGGTGATTAAACCGAAGTCCATTTCTGGTATCGGAGTATGACCCCAAGTTAAGGGCTGTGCCAGCAGCCCGTCCCTAGGCAGAGCATATTAGCTCCTAGGGCTGGCAGACTATCGCTTACGCTACACCATCTGCCACAGACTATTAGTCCGCTAATATGTTTTTGCGTCTTGTACATGACGACATATAGAGTTTTACCTGATAGATGATTAGCTATCAGAACCCCATACTCTATCCAATTTTCAAAGAACGTTTTTTCGACTTTTGCTTGTCGCCATCGACTGATGGATTAATCATAATATATCATAAATGTGCCTTATATCCCCATAGCTTAAGCTAGGGGCTTTACGGCACTTTTGGTAATAATTCCTGTCAAAATATCAGATATTGATTAGATGGTATGCTACAGCGATTCTATGAGACCTATTAGTTCCTCAAGATTTGAGATTCTCGGTGCATAATCAAGATAAGAGCCAGTACGGTCTATAAGGATTCCCTTAATGCCGGCTCCGGTTGCTCCCATCATATCTACTCTAATACTATCACCCACGAAAACGACTTCATGTCTGTCAAGATTTGCTACCTGAAGAGTCTTCTCGAAGATTTCAATGGATGGTTTGTAGGATTTTGCCATTTCGGAAGTCATAAGAAAGTGGTAAGGAATTCTGTTGTTCTCCAGAACCTTCCTTACAAAGATATCATCAGCGTTAGTAATAATAGCTATAGTGTATTTTTTGCAGAGTTTCTTGAGTATTCTGGAATCTGGATATGCCGGTAATCTTCCAAAGGAAGCATACATGTAATTGCAGTAAGCTTCTACATCGGCTTTCAAGCCATGCATTTCAAGTAACTCGCTGATTAAAAGGTAATAATAGAATTTCTCGGGCCTGAACTCAGACTTATGATAATCATGGAAGTGTTTCCGATAGAGCCTAACAAAATCGTTTTCCATTGTCCTAAGCGAAAGCGAAAAATCGCTAGCCATCTTTTCGCACACTGGCCTGAAAAGCATCTGATTGCTTACAACAGTACCAAATAGATCGAAGACAATACCTTTGACCATAGGGTGCTCTCCAATTCTGTATGAATATTGTGGACATAATCAAGTAGTCTTTGTATAATTGATATACGAATATTGTAGCATTTTTACGTTTTGTATTTTGTGCACTTCTTCTACTGTCATTGAGGGTGGGAGGTGTTTGGATGTCTCGAGAAGTAAGACTTTTATGGCTTCATAGCCATCTATCCAAAGATGATGCAACTTCACTCGATGATTTCATCAAGAAATTCGGCATTTCTTCTAGACAGGCCACGAGAGATTTGAAGTATTTGAAGAAGAATCTAGGAGCTCCACTATCATACAATAGAGAAAAGTCAGGCTACACTTACACCCACCCTTATGAAATACCATCGCTTTTTTCCGAGAGTTTCTCAAAACAGATAGTAAGTAAAGGCGAAGTAAGGAATACCATACTTAAGGCCATTGAAGAGAAAAGGGTGGTCAGAGTGATTCTAAATGACAGCAAATCTCTGTATTTTCACCCCGTATGTTATGATGAAAGGCGCAACGTCTTCGCTGGAACAACAGATAAGAACGGATTCCTGCTTCTAGATATCAGCGATATCCACGAAATCAGAAGATCGCGTCGTCTTTACTTCATGGAGCCAATGTTGTGGAACAAGAATTTCTCGCTGGATATGGAAATGAAAGAAGTTATGTTTCAGAAAGAAGACAGCATAGTTACTTACCATTATCTTCTTCTTGATGATCTAATACTCTTTGTCCTTAAGAACAGAGATATGAAGCTGGTAGGACCGGCCGAAGCATTGAAGGAAGTCGCCGGTGTTGCCAAGACTTTGAATGAAGTGGTTGGTGAAAAAATTGAAGACTAATCTTTTTGTAGTCGTTTTCTTGCTGATTTTCACTCCCGTTTCCGCTCTCAATCTCTATGAGTTGCTGGAAAAAGAGAGACTGCCGTCATCCTTCGATACTGCGAGCGTAGAAATTGTCGAGACTCTCTCTTCGGGGCTGATCAAGATTGAGACTTTGCTCTTCGAACCTTTCGTCTGGCAAGAAGTCCAGTGGCAGAATCATCTGTTGGTTATCAGGCCTCCCTCTGTTCAGTCAAAAGTTGCTGTAGTATTCATAACTGGTGATTACGGGCATTCAGATGAAGCACTGGCCGCATTCAGGCTTCTCGCTCTGCAGAACAGGGCTTATGTGGCGGTTCTCTTCGACATCCCCAACCAGCCTCTTTTTGGTGGCAGAAGAGAAGATTGGTTAATCAGCTACACGTTCTCAAAGTTTCTCGAAACAGGCGACCCACAATGGCCCGCGCTAGTTCCAATGGTTCGCTCGACAGTAGTCTCCATGAATCTTCTCGAAGAGTATGCGGCAAAAAACGGAGATGTGCTTGACGGGTTTATCCTGACGGGTGGATCGAAACGCGGCTGGACTAGCTGGCTCACTGCTGCAATGGACAAAAGGGTTAAGGGAATAGTCCCTATAGCTTACGACAACCTGAATCTCTCCAAACAGATGCCACACCAGATTGACTTCTGGGGAGGTTATAGCCGATCGATAAGAGAGTACGTAGAAGGTGGAATTCTCAACGATCTTGAAGACCCAGATAAGAGAAGGCTTCTTGAACTTGTCGATCCTTACACGTACAGAGAATCTCTGGACATTCCTAAACTGGTAATCGTAGGAACAAACGATCCGTATTGGCCGATAAATGCCTCTCAGTTCTATGTAAATGATCTCCCGGGCTATACAAGTATGGTTTACGCTCCGAACGCTGGACATGGAACGGAGTTATACAGGGTTACACAATCGCTCCAGGGGATGTTGTCTCATCTAAATAAGGATCTATCGCTTCCATCTATACTTCTGTCGACCCGAGAGGTCGAAAACGGGTTAGAGATAAACGCCTCAGTGGATGTAGGAGATGCGGAACTCGTTGAGCTGAGGCTATTCGTTGCGAGATCTGAGATAAGAGATTTTCGAAGATCGTTTTTTGGCTACACGTTGATTGACAAAGAAGAGGATGTCTTCCTTGAGAAGAGTTCGTTTCTTGCGCTTTATGTAGAGGGTCTTTTCAAACTGGATGGCAAAGAGTTATTGATATCGACGCCGGCCAACGTCTTCTGAGGATTCTGCTCCGCAGGAGCCGGTGCAATCGAAGTTCCTTTTTACAGACTAATCAAAGACTAAAAATCACTGAGTGGGTTCTACATATAGTATATCGCTTTATTGACAGGCAGACATTGAGAATGTATAATAAATTAGATAATTGTCTAATTGTCTAATGGAGCTCTAATTATGGATGATGTGTGTCCTGTAAAAAAGATTCATGTAGATATTGAAGTCAGCCGATCATTTGCCAAAGATGTATCCGGACTATCAGAGCTTTTCAAAATACTGGGCGATGAAACAAGGACGAAGATAGTCTATCTTCTTTCAAAGTCGGATCTTTGCACATGTGATCTTGCGGAGATACTTGTACTTACTCTTCCCACGATATCACATCACCTGAGATTACTTAAGGCCTATCGATTGGTGAAAAGTCGCAGAGAAGGCAAAGAAGTCTATTATTCCCTTGTTGACAGCCATATCGTCGAACTTATAAAAACAGCCAAAGAGCATTTCGAAGAGAGCGGTGGTGAACAGACAGTTGACCAGACACAGACTTGAAGGGTTGAGCTGTCCCGTTTGTGCTGCAAAGATCGAAGACAGGATAAAGGAAAGCGGCTTAAAGGGGAGAATAGACTTTTCTTCGCAGTCTCTTATACTGGAAAACGAAGACCTCGATAGAATACAGAGAATAATATCCAGCGTGGAACCGGGTGTCAGAATAGTTGAGTCTTCAGACCGGCATAATCGCTTAAGGACTCTGATTCCCATCTTAGTTGCCGGCAGTGTTTTCTTACTCGCCTCAATAGTCGATGACTTTCTTCATGGGCAGTACGAGATACTTGAGTATTCAATATACATACTGGCATATGTAATCGCGGGGAGCAGAGTGTTATCAAAAGCTTTTAGAAATGCGGTCAAGGGAAGGTTTTTCGATGAAAACTTCCTGATGACAGTAGCTACTGTAGGTGCTCTCTTGATTCACGAACTGCCCGAAGCAGTTGCCGTAATGCTTCTGTTTAATATCGGCGAGTTCTTTGAAGGGCTGGCTGTTTCAAAATCGCGAAAATCTATCCTTGCTCTCGTTGATCTAAAGGCAGAAATGGTTAGTCAGATTATCGACGGGAAGATCATTTCTGTTAAAGCTTCAGAGATAAGAATTGGAGATTCCTTCATTGTCAAACCCGGCGAAAGAATACCTGTAGACGGAGTTGTTGTAGCTGGAGATACCTGGTTAGATGTCTCTCATATTTCGGGCGAAAGCAGGCCGGTAAAAGTAGCTCGAAAGAGCGTAGTATACGCAGGATCTATTAATACTTCAGGTCTAATAGAGGTGGAAGCAACCGCCAGTCTTGAGAAATCCTATACAAGCAGGATGCTTCAAATGGTCGAAGATGCCTCTTCAAGAAAAGCCACTACCGAGCGCTTAATAACCAGATTTTCTAGAGTCTATACTCCCATAGTTGTTCTCAGCGCGATTTTTCTGGCCTTGATTCCTCCCCTCCTCTTTGGTGGTAATTTCGCTGAATGGATTCGAAGGGCCTTGATTTTGCTTGTGATATCCTGTCCTTGCGCTCTAGTAATATCAATTCCACTGGGATATTTTGCTGGAATAGGAAGGGCTTCAAAGAATGGAATACTGATAAAGGGGAGCAATTATCTTGAAGCGCTGACTATGATTGATACCGTGATCTTTGATAAGACGGGAACACTTACCGAAGGAAGGTTCAAGGTGACTGAAGTTACATTGCTTAATGGCAAACCCATGGAAGAAGTCCTTGGCTTTGCGGCAGCAGTTGAAAGTTACTCGAACCATCCAATTGCCCGGTCCATTATGGAATTCGTTTCTTCAAATGGACTGAACACAAAGAAGTTTAGTGTAAGTGGTTTTTCCGAACACCCTGGAAAGGGCGTTACTGCAAAAGTCGACGGTAAGACTGTGGGATTAGGAAACCAAAAGCTTCTCAAAGATTTCAACCTGATTCCTCCTTACAATGGAAGTCAGGGAAATGTGTTTCTGGTAGTTGATGGAAGACTCCTCTGTGTTATGAAAATATCGGATTCGCTTAAGAGTGATTCGAAAACAGCAATCGAATTACTTAGAAGGCAAGGAATTAGAAGAATAGTAATGCTTACCGGAGATGAAGATGCAGTAGCCAATTCAATATCTCAAGAACTTTCACTGGATGACTACGGTTCAGGACTTACTCCCCAGGGAAAAATCCTGAGACTTGAAGAGCTTGCTAAATCCGGACGCAGAATTGCCTTTGTTGGAGATGGCATAAACGATGCTCCGGCGATCATCAGGGCAAATGTTGGCTTTGCTATGGGGAATGCCGGTTCGGATGCAGCGATCGAGACTGCCGATGTGGTAGTTTCTAATGATTCGCCGTTACAGATTCCGAAAGCCTTGGCAATTGCAGAAAAAACTCGAAGTATAGTCATTCAGAACATCATATTTGCGCTAGGAGTAAAGGGACTCTTCATATTCCTTGGCGCTTTCGGTCTAGCGAATATGTGGGGGGCAGTCTTTGCTGATGTCGGCGTAACGATGATTGCAATCGTCAATTCGCTCAGAATTCTATCGGACAAGTTAAATACATAGCGTGCCTTTGCACCTCAATCAGAGAAGAAGATCCGTCTTCTCATTATAAATTCAAGACAAGCCGAGAACCTACTTAATAACCAGTCGGTACCTGTCTCCGGAAGCTTTCTCAATGACTACCCTTGTGAAGAATTCCTGCGCGACCAGAAAGGCATGCGAAAGCGCTATTCCAAGTTCTATCCAGTGGTGTTCACCAAGAATACTGGGTTTTGTCCAGATATAGAGTTCGTTGTTGTGAAAGGCAAACCGCCAGGGTTGACGGTTAAGAGAAGAAGGAGCCAGTCTGCAGGCTTCAAGTATCTGCAAAAAACGCTCGTCTTCTGGAAGAGTTCCCTCGACTAAGCTGGAAAGCTCCTTCCTCCTCCCCATGTTTGTAATCAGGTCATTGATAGAAAACTTTCCAGGTTCTTCTTTACCAATTACTATACCTGCAGGAGCAGCGGTTTCCTTGATACCGGCGTTCCAGCAACTTGCATAATTCTGCTTTGTGAGTTCTAAAACTATGATCTCTCCCTGAAAGCCATACTCTACAAGACAGTTCGGTTTATCCATACATGCTGCAAATATCGTACCAGATCCCTTTCCCAAATCGCGGAGTTGCCAATCAAGGCGCCTTGAATGCAGTGACGGCAGTCTCTTGAAGAACTCTATAATCCTGCTCTTTTCCTCTTCAGATAGAACATGAGAAGCAAACCTCCTTGTAGAGTGTCGCATCTTTATTGTCTCGATTATCATAACTGCCTCCCGCACAGAGACTACTCTCCGGAGATACTAAACCCATCTATTTTAACTGAAACTGGTCCTAGATAGTCTCCATCGAGTTCAACTTCTTTTGAAAGCTGCATTGACAGTATCTCCCTTAGGTTTCCTGTTATCGATCCTCCGGTAACCGGTATTCGCTTACTACCGTCGTAATACCAGCCCAGTCTTATCTCTCCTCCAAAATCGCCAGTCGTTTCATCAACATCTACCGCCGAGAAGTGAGAAACTTCAATATGCGGTTCAGAACGCAAATCATCTAAACTAAGACTACCTGGCCGCACTGAGAAGTTCATCACATCGCCCGTAGGGATTATCCCAAGGTAGCTTGAGAACCTTATATCGCCCCAGAATCTAATTAGCGAACCTTCTTCCACAATAAGGCAATCTCTAAGGGGTAATCCATCCTTGTCTACTGGTGCGCTATAGTAAGAGGTCTGCAATTCTGGGAGGAGCTCAATATTGACCTTGTCTCCCGATTCTTCCCCCTGAATGGAGTTGCCCGCTTCGGCCTGGGATATCCTATCGTACTTCATCTTTGCACTTGATTGGTTTAAATAGTACCTCATAACCTCTTTGACTGGCTCGCCTGTGAGAACCACTGCAAAATCTCTGAGAGCCGGAGTATGAATTGCGCGAGCCCTGTCTCTTGCCATGATTATCAGCCTTTTCATCCTGTCTCTAATTACCGTTATATCAGGGAGCGCAATCTTATAATCGTCATAGAGCTCGACTTCTTCGTTACCTGAAGCTGCGATGATTGTCTCTATATGAGTCCTGTAACTGCTGTAGGAGACATCGAGTCCAGCGGAATTGACAATTCGATAGTCGTTTCTGGTTACAAAAATCTCTACGGAGTTCAACCATGCATCTTTTTCTACATCCGCCTCGAAAACCGCTCCAATAGCTTCTGAAGAAATGGCTGAAAGATCTAGGGCCTTCGATTTGAATCTCGCAGTATAAGGATCTGCTATTGGGTACCAGGGATTCTTAACAAAGCCTGCCGCGAAAGCCGCACCTTCTAACGATTCTCGAAGCTCCTCTTCTTCCATTGTGGAAAAAATTCTGACACTCGAGCTTCCCCTGTACTCTTTGTCTTTATCCTGGAAGTCCCTGTAGACGATAACGTTGAAATAGCGAATACTCTTGGCTCGGCTCATATCGAGTTTCTTGCCTACAAAAAAGTGTTCTTCACCCCGTACGGTTATCTCTTCTATCTTCCAGGCATCTACTTCTATGCTTTTAAGTATTTCGCTGATCTTCTCCAGCATACTATCCCAACCTCGCTTTTGCCTTTATATGTGGCCCCCCCGCGGAGACCTTAACGAACTCTTTGTGACCCTTTCCACAGGCTCCCGTTCCAGAGAGTTCAACTTCCTTCGAAACCATTGAGATCGATTTCAACAGTGTTGGAACATAGCCTGTGATCATCACTGGAGAGACGATTCTTCCGGTCAGTTCACCGTTCTTAATCTCTCTTCCGTAGGCTATAACGCATTGAATGCCCCAGTTCTTTGGATCTTCCATTCCGCTATAGTAATCCTCCAGAAGATAGCCGTCTTCAATCGAGGCTATCATATCTTTCAGGGAAGACTCTCCAGGCGAGAAGAACGTGTTTGTCATCCTTGCGTATGCTTTACGCTCAAAGGACTCTCTTTTGCCATTCCCGGTGGGTTCAGTTCCAAGAATATCGGCTGAGACGATATCTGAGATTCCCCTCTTGAGAATCCCCTTGTCAATTATTATAGTGTCACATGCAAGGACTCCTTCATCGTCAAAGGCGTATGACGATACTTCTCTAGCTGCAGAAGCCCCATCGTGCATAGTAACGAGTGGCGATGCAACTTCTTTGTTCAGGTATTCCACAGCTTTCGCACGACCTTTGACAAACATATCCATCTCTACGCCATGTCCAAAAGCTTCATGAGCAATGAGTCCGGAAACATCGGGAGAACAGATGACGTCATAGACGCCAGGGGAAACTCTTTCGGAGGATAGCAAGAGTCTGGCTTTTTCAACAACGCTTTCCACTTCAGTATCCATCTCATCGAGAATCTCCAGGCCCTTCAAACCCGAGAAGCCTTTTATGCCATATTTCGTGATCTCGCCTCTTCTCGATACAACATAAAGGTAACCTTGAGACCACATGTAGGACTGCTGAAGGTCCTTCTTTGAAGAAAGGAAGAGTTTGCTGACTCTTACATTTTCTAGAACTGCAGAGACATTCAGAACTTCTTCTGAGATAGCGTGTGCACGTTCTACTATTGAGGTCAGACGGGTAACGATTTCTTCGGGGGTACTGCTTGAGGGCAGTGAATGGACCTCACCCTCGAAATCAACGACCGTGCTGGTTTCTAAGATTGGCCGTACCGAGCAGTGCTCAAGAGAATGTTCCATTACCTTCTTTGTAGTGTATTCGATTCTCTCTCTTATGGATTCAATAATACTCGATAGATTGCTTTCGTCTATCCTGTCTATAGAGTATTCGAAGTAGCCTAGTCCATTATGGACTCTTATCACGAAACCTCTCTCGCTCCAGGCACTTTCCTTTACATTCACGCCCGTAGTCGTCACCTGAAACACCTTTCCCCGGACGTCTGTTCCAAGGATGGAGACGTACTGATAACTTCTACCAAGCAATTCTATCAAACCTTTCAGAATGGGCCTCTTACCATATAAAAATTCTGATTTTTCAGCTTTCATAATACCTCCTCGTCATTTCCACGTCTTTAAGTCTTCAGATTATCTTAGCCATACGCTTCTACATATCATTATACTATAATTAAACCACTAATGAAATTAATGAATAAAGAGATTGATATTATTGATTGTTTGATCGACAATATAGAAACTAATTCATATCCAGTTTAATCGCAGGAATTTCGAGAATCTGGTAATGTGAATTGTCAACAGCTGCATAAAGGAGGAGCTGAATGGTTAAAGTCACTTCGATAGATAAGACATTCGAAAGTCGAAAGAAGAGAGTAAAGGCTGTTAATAAAGTAAGTTTTCGTACCGAGCCAGGTGAGATATTCGGTCTTCTAGGCCCGAATGGTGCCGGCAAGACTACTACGTTGAGAATCATTGCGACTTTACTGAAACCTAACTCTGGCAAGGCAGAAGTAATGGGCTTTGATTGTATGAAGGAAGCAACTGAGGTGAGAAAGCGTATAGGATTTCTAACCAGCGATATGAAGCTTTCGGGTAACCTCACTCCTAAAGAGCTTCTTCAATTCTTCGGTGAACTTAGTCACATGGAGAGTTCTGTTATCAATAAGAGAATTAGAGACCTTGCTTCGTATCTTGACATGGGAGATTTTCTGGACAAGAGAATCGGTAAACTCTCAACTGGTATGAAACAGAAAGCAGCCATTGCTGTGAGTCTTATTCACGACCCTGAGGTAATTATCTTCGATGAACCTACGAACGGACTGGATATACTAACTGCCAGGACGGTCACGGAATTTCTTAAAGACTATAGAAGACAGGGCAGGACGATAATAATATCAACTCATATAATGGCTGTTGCCGAAAAGCTTTGCGACAGGGTTGGAATCATCTTCAATGGAAATCTTGTGGAAAATGACACTCTGAAAGAACTCTATACGAAGTTCGGTGATAGCAACCTGGAAGACGTCTTCTTCAAAATCGCTGAGCGAGAGGGGGTAACAGACAATGCTTAGAGACGCTCTGATTATATTCAGAAAAGAACTAAAGAACGTATTCAAAGACGGAAGAACAATATTCGCCGTGCTGATTCTTCCCATGTTGATAATGCCCATAATATTCTTTGTAATAAACACTGTGAGTTCTTCTCAGGTCAGAACGTTCGAGAACACGGAGTACAGACTGAAACTCATAAATGTGCCTGACGAGAGATTCACATCAATACTTGGTGAACTCATCAAATTCGTGCAGGTTGAAGAGCTCGACCGGGAGTCCGTTTTGAATAGTGACGATTCGATTATTGTAGAGTTTGCCCCCGATAGCGTTAAAAGGGTTCAAGAAGGAGTTAAGGTGGATGCAAAACTTTACTACAAATCTACTTCAAGAGCCTCTTCATTTGCCGCCCAAATGGTACATAGCGCTCTTTCAGCATATTCCAGCGTTCTTCTCGCCGACAGACTTTCGCAGCATGGACTTACTCTCGCCGACCTGAATCCCGTTGAAGTAGAGAGGGAAGATGTTGCGCCTGAAGAGTCAAAGGGTACCGAAGCGCTTGCGGTTCTTATACCGTACTTTCTCCTGATTTATATTTTCTCGGGCTCAATGAACATCGGTTTGGATACGACCGCCGGAGAGAAGGAAAGGGGAAGCATGCCTGTGCTTCTGGTAAACCAGGTGTCGAGAACTTCAATTGCGACTGGGAAGATCCTGTATGTTATGACTATAGCGGTCCTAAATAGCATCTTCACTTTCATAGGCCTTATGATTGCCTTCAGATTGGGAGGTCCGGCGTTTGGAGCGGGAGAGTTGAACCTCTCTTCTCTTTCCCTCACAACACTGGCAGGACTTTTCGCTACTCTTCTCACAATGGCCGGACTGGCCGCTTCTCTAATAGTACTTCTCGGCTCACTTGCGAGAAACATAAAAGAAGGTGGCGGCTATATACTTCCAATATACATATTTGCTATAGTCCTGGGAGTTGCCACGATGCAAATGGAATCGCCGGACAATCCTCTAATGTACTTCATACCGCTTCTAAATTCGATATTTGTGATGAAAGACATTATCACAGTTCAATTTGTTGGTTCGAGGTTTGTGTTCATGGTTTTCAGCAATCTCTCATATATATCTGTTTTTGTCTATCTTCTGGCGAGAGTGTTCAACAGCGAGAAGATAATGGACAGTTCCGGATCCTAGTTTCTTGAAATAATCGTCTTTTACCTGAATCTTCAGAGGGTTGAAAGCCCTCTGTTTTGTTTTTGCCAGAATACCCGGTTATGGTTTAATAGTAGATGAGTATATACCGGCAAGATTGGAAGAAGGCTTAGCCTTGAAGAAACATCTATTGATTTCTATTATTCTGATTGTTCTCGCGACTTTTGCATATTGCGGATCTGAGGTACTCGCGAACAGGTATCTCCAGCTTTTCTTGCGTGGAAGTTTCTACCTTGCCCACGAAATGCAGAGTGTTAGAGCCAAGCGTGACTACACTGTCGATGACATGAGGGAAGAAATACAGAGATTAAGAGAAAACTATGGAAACTATCTATTTGTTTTCTCGACAGAGACCAGCGAAATTCGGGGATATACAGTCTATATATTTCACGCTCAGTTCGAAAAAGGGTTCGTTGATTTCAACGTTATAATTGACGACTTCGGAAAGGTGGATGGCTTTGTTGTTCTTCCTACCCTTCAACCTGGATCTATAGCCGGGTACATAGACACAAGTAGATTTGATGAGTTTGAGATCATGATTGGTGAGGAGAAATGGACATTGTCTGGAGCGATTACAGTTCCAAAAAACGTCGAAAAGTACCCGCTTGTGATTTTAATACACGATTCTGGAGCGCTAGATAAGGATTCCACAATCGGTCCTAACAAACCATTCAGAGATATTGCGTGGGGACTTGCAAGTAGAGGGATTGCAACTATTCGCTTCAACAAGAGATCCTTCGTGTTTGGCGAGAGACTCGCTCAGATGCCACCGAATATAGAGACCGAGATAATTGAAGATGTCGTTAACGCCATTGAACTCGCCTCGAAAATACCCGCGGTATCTTCAATATTTCTTGTGGGACACGGTCTGGGCGGAAAAGTGGCGCCAACAATAGCATTGAGAAATCCTAGGGTTTCCGGTATAGTGCTGCTCGCCACACCTGCCAGAAGAGAGTTGCAGGTTATAATAGATCGGCAGCTGTATATCTCTTCTCTTTACTATTCTGAAAGGGAAAAACAACAGCTAAATCTTTTAATAGACTATCTGCAAAAGGCTCTCGATGGCAAGTTGCTACCTGGAACACCAGTTCTGGCGGCGACCGCTGGATACTACGATGAAATCGATAACCTTAATACCATAGAAAGTATCAAAGAATTGAATATCCCCGTCCTAATACTTCAGGGTGACTCTGACTACGAATCTACGGTAGATGATTATATGATTTTCATGAATGCGCTGTGGACAAAAATCAACGTGTACTTCCAGATCTTGCCGGGTCTAGATCACTATTTCAGAAGGGTATCCAGAGAAATGTCAACTCCCGACGACTATTACGAATTCAGGCATGTCGATCGGGAGCTGATAGATAGTCTATTCTCTTGGATCTTTGTCTTCAACTGATCTGTCTGATGTCCCTCGAATGGTAAATCGATCAGTAAAGAAAACAGGATACAAAATGCCCGCTCTTGACTTCATTTAGCTCAGGTGATTCTCGGGAACATTTTTCGAAAGCCTTAGGGCATCTCTTAACGAATCTACATGTTTGGGGCGGATCCACGGGTGATGGAATGTCACCCTTTACCAGTTGCCTCTTTCCGATCTTTCTCAAATGCGGATTGGGTATTGGAATCGAAGCGAGGAGACCCTGTGTATATGGATGCAAGGGATTGTTGAAAAGCTCATCAGTTTCTGCAGTCTCCACTATCTTTCCGAGATACATGACCGAGATTCGATCACAAATGTGCTTAACTACGGCTAGATCGTGAGCAATGAACAGGTATGTGAGTCGCAAATCACGTTTCAGATCTTCAAGAAGATTTATCACCTGAGCCTGAACTGAGACATCCAGCGCCGAAACCGGTTCATCACAAATCACGAGATCTGGATTGAGGATTATCGACCTCGCTATCCCTATTCGTTGTCTTTGACCTCCGGAGAACTCATGAGGGTAACGATACATGTATTCCGATCTCAATCCCACCTTCTCAAGCACTTCGGCTATCATTTCTTTCCGTTCTTCCTTGTTCCGACCAAAACGGTGGACGCGAAGGCCTTCAGCTATTATGTCATGAATCGTTATTCTTGGATTCAGAGAGGCATAAGGATCCTGAAAGACCATCTGAATTTCCTTCCTGAAGGAACGCATCATCGATTCGGAAAGCGAGAAGATGTCTATACCATTATCAGAGGCACCTTTGCCTCTATAAAGGAACTCTCCAGCTGTTGGAGTGTAAAGCTTTATTAATGTGCGTCCAATAGTAGTCTTTCCACATCCGGACTCTCCGACCAACCCCAGCGTTTCGCCCTTGTAAATATGCAGGTCAACACCATCAACCGCTTTGAGATTTGATTTTCTTCTGAAGCTGCCCTTCAACGGAAACCATTTCTTCAAGTTTCTTATCTCTACCATAGGTCTCTCATTCATAAAGCTCACTTCCTTCGAATCGCCAACAACTTACAGTGTGACCTGTCTCTGTAAGATAAACGGGAGGTCTTTCAACACACTTTTCCATGGCGAATGAACAGCGAGGTCTGAAACGACATCCCTCCGGAAACTTTGAAGGATGAGGAACAAATCCTTCGATAACGTTAAGCTTCTTCTGATCAAGCTTCTTAACTTCGATTCTTGGAATTGAGTGAATCAGTCCCCTGGTATATGGATGAAGTGGGTTATCAAACAATCTGAATACGTCAGAACTCTCCACAATCTGACCTGCATACATCACAAGAACTCTGTCGCACATTTCTGCTATGACCCCTAGATCGTGAGTTATTATCATAGTTGCCGTATTGAACTTGCTCTTAAGATCGTTCATCAGCTCGAGGACTTGAGCCTGTATAGTCACATCCAGCGCGGTTGTCGGTTCATCGGCTATTAAAAGCATTGGACTACAAGCGAGTGCCATCGCAATCATCACGCGTTGTCGCATGCCACCGGAAAGCTGGTGTGGGTATTCCTTAACTCGCTTGGCGGGCTCGGGTATTCCGACCAGCCCGAGCATTTCGATGCTTTTTTGCATTGCCTGGCTTTCGTCAAGTCCTTCATGAAGTTTATAAACTTCCGATATCTGCCATCCAATAGTATAAAGTGGATTTAAGGAGGTCATAGGTTCCTGGAAAACCATAGATATTGACTTTCCTCGAATTCTCTGCAAATCTTCCTTATCTATCATAGCGAGATCGCGACCTCTGAAGGTTATCCGTGTGTTCTCTCCCAGAAAGGCGTTCTTAGGTAGCAGTTTGATTATAGAAAAGGCAGTTATCGTCTTTCCGCATCCAGACTCACCGACTATTCCGAGCGTTTCTCCCTCGCTAAGCTCGAACGAAATGCCGTCAACTGGTGTTATCCTTCCCAGCTGAGTTTTGAAGCTTATCTTCAGGTTTTCGACTTTTAGAATCTTCTCCATGACTATCAACTCTCACTAACGAATTTCGGGTCGAGTGCGTCCCGCAAGCCATCGCCGAGGAAGTTCACATTAAGAACTGTCAGGAATATGAAAAAGCCTGGAAAGAAAGTCAACCACCACGGACTAACTCCAGTGGCTGTTCCCAGTACGTAATTCATAGCCCTTTGCAGCATATTTCCCCAAGATGGCATTGGAGGTTGTATTCCGAGACCGAGATAGCTCAAGGAAGATTCGGCAAGGATAGCATAAGACATGTTCAAAGTGGCCGAGACTATCACTATCGGTATAACATTGGGAAGTACATGTCTCAATATTATCCGTACACTCCTCACCCCCATGGCTCTCGCCGACATTACATACTCGGTCTCTCTTATAGAAAGGACCAGGCCGCGCACGAGCCTCGCCACGCCCATCCAGCCGAAGACTGTTAGGACAAGTATGATATTCATTATTCCCGATCCAAATACGAGTGTGAGTGTTAGAAGTATCGGAAACATTGGAATGGAAAGCATTACGTCAACAAATCGCATAAGAAACCTATCGACTATGCCACCGTAGAATCCCGAAAGTAGTCCAATAAGTGTTCCTATGAGAGTAGTTATTATTGATGAAGCGAAGCCCACAAAGAGAGATATGCGTCCGCCGTACATGATTCTTACAAGCACATCATGTCCCAGCTCATCGGTTCCCAGAGGATGACCTCTGGTAAGCGGAGGAGAAAAGAGAGACGAAAAATCCATGTCATCATAGCCAACTTTCACAAATAAAGGTCCGAAAACTGAAAAGGCGACTATCGCCAGTAGAATAACGGCTCCAATCATTGCAAGCTTGTGACTCTTAAATTTCAGCCACACGAGTTGCCAGTAGCTGTTTATATGTAGAGGACGCGCCTTATCTTCGAGTTCTTCGAGTTTCTTGCGGTAGAAGAGTTTTGGCATAGTTATGTCCCCTTTCTGCCCATTCTGATTCTCGGATCGACTAGCACATAGAGAAAATCTGCTACCAAATTCGAGATGAGAGTTATTATCGCCAAAAACATCAGACAGCTTATTGCAAGATTGTAGTCACTGGAAATTACCGCCTGATACATCAAGCGGCCCATTCCCGGCCAGGAAAAGACGGTCTCGATTATCAGCGCGCCTCCAAAAAAGTATGGAATATCCAGAGCGATAATAGTAATTATCGGAATCATTGCGTTTTTCAGCGCGTGTTTGATTATCACTTTTCTGTCCGGCACTCCCTTGGCGTATGCGGTTCTTACGTAGTCCTGGTCAAGAACTTCCAGAAGAGAGGTTCTTATGTACCTAACCCAGGACGCAACTTGCACCAAGCCGAGAACAAAGGCAGGCAAAACTAGATATCGGAGCCTGTCGACGAAGATATTCCAGGTTCCTACAACTCCGTATGTGGCCATCCCCGATACTGGAAGCCACTTCAGGTTGACGCTAAAGATTATAATTGCGATAAGGGCAAACCAGAAACTTGGTAAAGAGATTCCGATGAAGGCAAAGACCGTTGTCGAATAATCGAAGACAGAGTACTTCTTTACCGCAGAGAGAATACCGATTGGTAGAGCGAAAACCAATCCTATTAGCCAGGCAGTTATTGTCAGAATAAGAGTGTTTGGAAGTCTCGATGTTATTAGATCTATTACCGGCATCTTGTACATGCTTGAGTATCCTAGATCTCCAGTCATTATGCTCTTAAGCCATGTGAAGTACTTGACAGGCAGCGGATCGTCAAGCCTGTAGTATTCTCTAAGTTCCTTCATTCGCTGAGGATCGTTTGCCATTGCCCGCGGATTTTGCATACGCATCTGAAGAAGAGGATCCCCGGGCATTGAATTCATTATCACAAATATGATTATCGAAATTGCGAAAAAGATGGGAATGAGTTCAAGAAACCTCTTAAGAAAATACGTCTTCACTTATCGCTCTTCCCCTGTAAGTAATATGCCAGATTAAGACCGGCAAGAAGTTGAACGGAAACGAGACTCTTTATGGGTATAGCCTTATAGTCTAGATTCTCTTCAAGATACTCCATTTTTCTTTCAAAAGCCTCGTCCGTCATATTCGAGATAGCTTTCATTTTCTCGGAACCGTCATTGTTTTCGGCTACCAATCTTCTAAGCATGCCAAGCATAAGCGACTGATAGAACTGGCTGACGATCTTGTTGTCAAAGACTTCAGCCTTTTTCGCCTTTCTCTCAAGCGTTTGATCACTCTCAATCCAGTTCTTCTGAGCCTGTAGCTGATCGGGATAGGTCTCGAGAGCGCTTTTAAATACTCTGTAGAATGGAGAGTTTCTGTCCTTTATCTCGGGCTCAAGAGAGCTCATAATCTCTTTCACGAAACTGAATGACTCAAGGGATTTTTCATAATTGAACCTTTGAGCCTCTTTCCTAGTGATTTCCGCCTCGGATTGGTCTTCAACTCTGGGATCGTAATAATAGGGCATCTCGCAGACAAGAGCGAAAGTATTCGCTACGCTTGAGGCATAGTCGTCAGAGCTTGTACCCGCCTTTATGACACTTGCCGGATCTTTGTCCGGGCCAAGGTTCTTCTCAAGATAATCATATTCCTGGGCCATACCGAATAGCTTGAATATCGCCGGCGCCAGTTCCTCAAGAAAAGGTGCTTCAGGCTCTCCGAGATTCAGGGGAAGACTGAAGATACCCGGAAGTGAACTGAAGACTTCATACAGTTCGGGAACAGCGTCGCTTATATAGTAGTAAACACCGCCAAATCCCGAATTATGAAGCGAGTACATGAACTCCGGCTTCTTATCGTCCATTAGCTTCATGAGGACCTCTGTCTCAGGCATTGGAGAGTGAAAGTGCAGTGTCTTGTAATCTACGGGAAAGGTCCATTCTACCTGTTCATGGCCTGGTGGTCGGTAGAAATTGGCAGCATACTTCCTTATAGAGGAAGAATCATTGAACCAACCTTCATTGAGTTTTGTCCCATCTACATCTATAACTTTTATCATATGCCATGTGTAGTCGAACTCGTTAAGTAACTCGTCATCAGTTGCCAGTCTCTCGCTAAGATAATCCAGCATCATTGCTCCGATAGGCTCATTTGGATGAGGACAACCAAAGAGTAGGGCATTTTTTGTCCCTTTTCCTATTTCCAGTACGTAGATTGGATGACCACCTCTTGACTTTCCTGCTTGATAGACTTTCACTTTTTCGGGATACTTTTCCGCAAGGGCAAGAGATCTCTCGTCCATCTCTTCCACAGTGAAGAACCTCTTGTAATCAGGAACTGTGTCTATGAGTCTGGTAAACTCCATCGTAAACCTCCCGGGAATTAAGATATGGGTGGGGACCGAATTCGGTCCCCACCCGGAAGTCATTCTTTGCCTATCTCTGGATATACCAGTTCTGTATAATCCAGCCTAAGCCGTTATCATAACCAGAATTGAAGCTCTTTATGTACTTCTTCGCGAAGTGGGGAGTAGGAGCAACAACTAGCGGTAGAGAGGGCAGTTCGTCCGTCCACAGTGCAAAGTGCTTCTCATAGAGAGCTACTTTCTTCTCTGGATCGAGTTCTCTTGCGGCTGCGTTTATAATCTCGTCATTTTCTGAATTGGCCCAACCGGTGTAGTTCGTGCCGCCCCAGAAATTGGCTTCAGACGGAATCTGATCGCTAGTCCAGTAATTTGCAGCCTCATCACTGACTCCGTAGCCCCAGCCAGAAAGCAGAGCATCGAAGTCACCATACGGGAAGACCTCAGTCCATATGACGAGTGCAGGTTTTGCGTCAATCTTGACATTGATACCAACTTGCTTTAACATCCCCTGAATTATCTGAGCGGTCATCTGGCTTGAGGAGTATCCGGAAGCGAGGGACAGAGTGAATTCGAGGGGAACACCGTTTTTCTCCATAACGCCTCTGTTATTAAGCTTCCAGCCGGCTTCTGCGAGAAGTCCTTTCGCTTTATCCAGGTTATACTCGTAGTGCTTTACCAGAGGGCTCTTCAGAGCATCTCTCATCTGGTGGAGATCGGTTATCCAGGTATCGACGACTTCTGCGAGACCGGAATAGACTACATTGCTTATCTGTTCTCTGTTAATGGCGTGAAGAATAGCCTGCCTTACCTTCTTATCACCGAGAATCGGGTGCGGTTTTGTAGTATCTTTTGGGTCCCTCAGGTTCAAGTTCAAATTGTCGTAAGCGATGTTAGGTGTGAAGAAAACGTTGAAAACATTTGAATGCTGGTTCTGAAGTTGTATTGACTGCTTGAGGTCAAGGGTGTATCTACCGAAATCGATCTCTCCGTTGAGAGTCGAGGCAAATGTAACGTCACTATCTGGTATTATCTTCATAACTATTTGATCTATATTCGGTCTTCCCATGAAGTATCCATCGAAGGCTTCCAGAATTACGTACTGCCCTTCGGCGTATTCCTTAAACTTGTAAGGACCGGTCATTATGGGGTTCTTTGTGGCCTTTGTGACGAAATCGTCCCACTTCCCACTCTCTCTGGCCGCTTCGAAGTCCTTTCTGTAAACGTGCTCCGGAAGCTGGAACCAGCCAAAGTAATACGCATATACCGAAGAACCGAGCTCGGCATTGCTCAATGGCTCTGGAAGGGTTATAGTGAACGTGAGGTCGTCAATGACTGTGACTTTTGAGACTGAACTTTCGAAGTAATTCGTTGTGACAGGAGCTCCACTTATCATAACCTCCCACTGGAACTTCGCATCATTTGCCGTTACAGGGGCGCCGTCATGCCACTTCATACCCTTGCGAAGTTCGTAGGTTATTGACAGTGAACCATCATCATTGATCTTCATGAGTCCGTTTTCAAGGCTTGGCATTCGTTTTATCATTCTCGGAAAGTAGAAGCCATCCTTGTTTGTGCCGGTGTAACCGTCACCGATTATGTTACAGATGGTCCAGGTAAGACCGGAAGAGGTGAAGAGAGTATTGAAACCCGGGGCATCTGCTCCAACCGCCGTGGTTATGATTCCACCTTTAGCAGGAGGATTCATTGCCATATATAGAGATACTGCCGACTCTCTTCTGGTAATCGGAGCATCGGCTTCTATAACATGGCCATATCTGAAACCCAGAAGCTGACGATTGCTCCTGTATGCAACTGTGAGAGCACCCCATACTTCTTCAGGTGTGTCCCACTCGTCGAGTGCTGTGGTGCAGATCTCTTCTACCGCCGCCACTTCTGCTTGCAAGCCCAAAACTTCTACGAGGGCTAGAACAAAGTCGGCCCTGGATACTTCTCCAGTACCAGATATCAACTGTCCTTTTCCAGGAAAGGCCTTTTCAACAGCGGTTCTGAATTCCGCATAAGTCAGCGGAGAGTCGTCGACCTTTGCCATTATTCCTTTACTCTCGATAACCGGTATAGCTTCTTCAGCGGCTATCTGCGCAAAGCCCATAACTGCAAAGACAAGTAAAAGAAGCGAAACAAGGAGCTTTTTCATTCCTAAACACCTCCAAAAGATGATGTGGAACTATCAGAAACCAGTGCTCGAATTTCGAGTATTATACACTAAATAAGCCATTCATAAGGAAGATCAAGGTTATATGTGACTGAACTTATCTGAATTTTTTGAATCATATACAGGAGAAGAAAATCTTCTCGTAAGCAGCCTGAATTTCCAAAGTAATCTCTCCGGGAGCGTCGAACTGTCTTTCGTCAATTGAAAGAACGGGCATGACTCTTGATACTGTGCTTACGAGAATGACTTCGTCGGCTTCTAGAAATTCGTCCACTCCCACGCGCCTTTCGTGAAGCTCATATCCGTGGTCACGGATAATCGATATTATCTTACTTCGCGTAATCCCGGGAAGGATATTGTCTATCTCAGGAGTGTGAAAGACTCCATCCCTTACAAGAAAGTAGTTCGAGCTTCCACCTTCGGTTGCGTATTTGATACCGATCTCCTCTCTGAACATTAGAGCTTCATAACCGCCCTGGGCATAGGCGTAGTTTTTTGCCAGAACGTTTGGGAGAAGGTTTACAGTTTTGTGTTCGCAGAGCCTGTGCCTTAAATCCGGGTATGTGAAGAGCCTCACGCCAGTCTCCCAGTTTCTGTAATCAATATGTCTCAGTGGAAGTGCCAGCATGAAGAAAGTGCTATTGGTACCCGCTGGAGGGTATCTGTGTTCCCTGTGAAGATCTGTTCCTCTTGTCAATTCCAGATACAGCTCTCCATCTTCGATACCATTTCTTTCTATCAAATCCACAGCAGCGGTTTTCACGTATTCGGCGCAAAACCTTAGTGGTATGTCAAAGAAGGCCGCACTTTTCTCCATTCTTCCGAAATGATCTTCAAAAAATAGAATCTTCCCCTTTATAGTTCTAATTACCTCAAAGAGACCATCGGCAAAAGTCAATCCCCTGTTCTCCAGCTTAATATTATTCCCTTTTTCTTCGACGAATTCGCCATCTAGAAACGCCCACATACGAAACCTCCATTTAGAATATCTAGCTGTTCGATACTATTATGCATCATCAGAAGGAATATTGATTGGAACCAACCGGAAGAATGGTAAAATATAGCAGGATTACTGGGAGTATAAATCGCGGGCAACATTTCGTATCTCTCTTCAGGGAGTTGGCGGATTGTGAAGAAGACTCGGATCAATTGCTCAAAGGAGCCAATAGGTTTCTTTCAAAGTAAGACCTTCGATCTTACGGTAATCGGTAATGTTTTTCTTCTTACGAGACTTGCAAGGGGAGCTTCGAAGGGAGTTTCCAAAACGTCATTTCATAGGTGTTTTTGGAATTCAGAACACCGTTTTTCCAAACGTATTGTTTATGTTGCGGAGGCTTTCGCAGAGGGAGGGTCAGCGTTATGAAGAAAATTGCGTTTTTGCTCTTTTTACTTCCTGTAATGATTATGGCGAAGGGTGTTCTGGTCTTTCCCAATGCAGATGTGTTTTATCCTCACGGCTACGAGAAAACTGCCGTGTATATAGGAAACACCTTCGAATCTATACGGGATAAGGCTATAGACCTTGTGGGAAATGATCCTGGAAGGATAAATATCGTGCTACTGGATCTCGGAGTGAATACCAATGGGGTAGCCTTTGCCTTCAACCATAAAACGATACATATTTATGTCTGGCCTACGGACGCTGTATTGTCGACGAGATTGAACGTTTCCAATCATTACAGACAACTGCTGATTCACGAATTCACTCATATTGCTCACCTAACATATACAACCGGAGTTCCTGCCTTCATTTCCAGAGTCTTGCTAGGAACGGAGATGCTATCTCCGCAAGGATTATCACCCTTTGTGGAGGGGGTAACGATCTTTGCCGAATCAAGTATTTATCCTTCCGAAGGTAGGCTAAATAACCCACTGTGGGGTCCAGAGATGAGCTATCAGAACTATCTTGCGAAGCAGTTTCCAGAACTGGCTTACGCATTGGCTGTCTTTAGAGAAGACTACAGGGGAGGAACTCTTTACTACAACTATATGGCTAATTTCTATGATTATCTGGTGAGAAGATTTGGAATTGAAGCGATCAAAACCTTTCACTACGAGATGTCTGGAAGGCTGCCGGTTCTGGGAACAATAAACTCTTCCAAGAAGGCTTTCGGTGACACGCTGGACAACCTTTACGAAGACTGGAAAGAAGAAGTAGCGCTGGCCACTACTAAATACGCTACCGGTAGTGAGATTCGGCTGGTCGAAAATGGTCAGATATTTGATATGACAAGCACAGACAGAGGTGTTATCTTCTCATATGCCCGTTATGGCGAAGCCAGTTCGTGGGTGGGAGCCATTGACAGGGGAATTGAGGAGATAACCAGCAGTGGTTTCAACAGGCGGCTGTCGGACTTTGGAGCACTGTCGTTAAAATGGAAGGACGAAAGTACTTATCTCATGAATTCCGTTCAGGAGAGAGGCAGAACGACCAGAGAGATCTGGCAACAGAGTTCTCCTGGAAGTGTTAAGTTGCTTGAAAAGGGTGATATAACGGCCTTCGATGTATATAACGGAAAACTCATAACTGCTTTATACGACGCTAAGAGTGAAACTTCAAGCATATTCTTCGGCGATATGGGAGTTCTAAGCATTCCATGGCTTGTGAAGGATTTTATGGTTTTAAATGACGGAAGCTACATAATGCTGCTTTCGAGAAACGGTATAAACGGAGCGATAGCGACCTTCAAGGAGGGAGAGTTCCAGATTATACTGGAAGACCCCTATATGAAAGGCAGAGGAATCGATTTTCAGGACGGTGTAGTTATTTATACTGCGGCCTATGAAGACGGCTATATGGATGCTTACGCTGTGGACGTAGCCACAGGCGAAGTTTTCAGGCTTACCAGGGGTGCAAACCTTGAAAAGGCCGTTGTCTCTGGCGGGAAGATATATGGCTTCGGCCACTCGAGAGAGGCAAAGGGAATGGCCGTTTATCTTTACGATTATTCAATGGAGAGGTATTCGCCTGCCGAGATCCCTGCCGACGATTTTGCGCCTGTCGAAGTCGAACATCATCCGGGAAAGTATCTGAACAAAGCCATCAGTCATCTCTTGAAGCCAGTTCTTCGCGCACCGCTTGTTGATTACGATGGTAAGGACTTCTCGTTGAGTTTCCTTACATTGCATATGTCTCTCGACGCGAAGCATCTGGTCACACTTAGACCCTCTTTCAATCTCGGGACAATGAAGCCAGGCTTCGTTGGGACTTATGATGGCGAGATACTTGCCGGCATAGGCGTATCTCTGGAACTGAGCCTTGGGATTGCGGGAGACCCGCTTCTGAAGGCTGGGATTTCAGCAGAGTTGTTTCAGATGCCTCTAAATCCTTCTACGAGATTCAGATCTTATGCCTATATTGAATTCGATACGGCTGGCGATCTGGTTACTGGAGTACCTCTTGACCTCAGGAGCAACCTCTTCAGCCTAACCCTTACTCCGGGAATAAAGTTGAGAGCAGGTAATTTGAACCCGCTGATAGAACTCTCTGCCGGTTTTTCTCCCACTCTTGGAACTTATGCCGGTATTGGAGCCGGTTTCAATGAAGAGTTTTTCTGGTACGCCGGTGCCTCACAGGTTGTGTACAGGATTAACTGGGGTTGGAGCCCCCTATTTTTCTTAAAAGAAAGTGGTATTGGACTACAGATACTCGGTAGAAATACCACTCTTGAGACTGCTGCTATCTATATGTTTGCAAACCTGGGTTCCACAATAGGTATAGGAGACATCTTTCCGAAGATTGGAATTCAGTATAGCAACGACAAATTCGGAGTCTACCTTAGGCTGGATACTAGGCCATGGTAGCTGTCTTTTGCTACAGAAAGAGCCGAATTACTTCTTTCTTATAGAGTAGCCATCTCTCTCATCGAGGATTTCATATCCTTTTTCGGAGATGGCCTTTCTAAGTTCATCGGCCCTATCCCATTGCCTGTTTTCTCTGGCTTTACTCCTGTCGCGCGCCAGTTCCTGAATATCTTCCGGAACGCTTTCCCGTTCTATTTCTGATAGCCCCAGAGCAAAAACCCTGTCAAATTCGTTTATCAGTGAAAGCTTCTCCATAGAAGTCAGCTTATCACTATCGACGACTTTCCAGAGCACTGCAAGTGCTCTTGGAGTGTTGAGATCATCGTTTATTGCTTCATGGAATTCTTCAAGAAGCTCTCTGTTTATTTCTGCAGAACCTTCTGAGTCCTCGGCGAATTGAGAAATCCGCGATCTCAATTTCCTCATAGCGTTTCTCGCCCCGTCGAGAGCCTCTAATGAGAAAGCTAACTGCTTCCTATAATGGGCTCCCAGAAGGTAATATCTGTAATCCAGTGGGTCGTAACCTGAATCTGCTAGAGTCTGGAGCGTGATGAAATTTCCCAGAGATTTCGACATCTTCTCGCCTTCACCTATAACGAGAAACTCTGAATGAAGCCAGTAGTTAACCCATTCATGACCGAAAGCGGCCTCGCTCTGGGCTATTTCGTTTGTGTGATGTACTGGTATGTGATCGATTCCGCCGGTGTGTATGTCGAATCTTTCCCCAAGATATCTGGAGGACATTGCCGAGCACTCTATGTGCCATCCAGGGAACCCCTTTCCCCAGGGCGAATCCCACTGCATGGCGTGATTCTCATATTTGTAGCGAGTAAACCATAGTACAAAGTCGAAGGGATTCCTCTTGTACGGATCGCTCTCGACTCTCGACCTCGTCTTTTCTCCGTCCAGCTTCAGTCTGCCAAGTTTTCCGTAATCGGGCAGTTTCGAAGTATCGAAATATACATTTCCTCCCGCAATATAGGTGAAGCCATTTGACTCAATCTTTTTTATCATCTCTATCATGTCATCAATATGTCGTGTCGCCCTGCAAGTAGTAGTCGGTAAGAGAATGCGAAGCTTTTCCATATCTTTGAAGAAGGCCTGAGTGTAAAAATCTACTATCTCCCAGACGGTCTTTCCCTCACGTCTTGCCCCTTCTTCCATCTTGTCCTCTCCAGAGTCTTCGTCATCAGTCAAATGTCCCACATCAGTTATATTCATCACATGATTAACATTGTACCCGTTGAAGAGAAACACTCTTTTGAGAGTATCGGCAAAGACGTAGGCCCTCAAGTTGCCTATGTGAGCGAAATTATAAACGGTTAGCCCACACGTATAAAGCTTCACCTCTCCGGGTTCAAGTGGCCTGAAAACCTCTTTTTCTCTTGTCATGGTGTTGTTCAACCTGATTTCCATACCTTTGTCCTCCCTCCCTTCTGAAGAGTAGTGATCTATATACTCAGTATCAAATCATTCCTGGTCTTCATCTCTTCTGTCTTGGGTCCGTAAGAAATGTAGTCTATCTCGACACCGGTCTCACTTTCTATGAAGGTCATATATTTGAGGAAATTCACATGATCGGTGGTTGGCCAACCGGCTATAGATTCATAGACTGGTTTCGCTCTGAAGAAATCGTACGAAGTCGAAGGGACCTCTTTTATTACTCCATCGACATCGTAAGCCACACAGAGCTTGACTTCATCTAGTCCGTTAAGTACATCGCCCTTTGTAATAACGAAGCCGGTGAGACCGGAGCGGATCTTTGCATATCTCAGTGCGGGAAGATCGAGCCAACCAACCCTTCTTGGACGCCCCGTTGTGGCCCCGTATTCCTTTCCCTTTTCGCGTATAAGCTCACCGGTAGCGGTAAAGTCTTCGGTTGGAAAGGGGCCGGCACCGACTCTTGTCGTGTAGGCCTTCAACACTCCATAAACACTTTCAAGTTCAAAGGTCGAGAACCCGACTGAAGATACGCCATGAGCCATACATGCTCCGGAGGTCACAAATGGGTAAGTACCGAAATCAAGATCCAGAAGCACACCCTGAGCCCCTTCAAATAGTACCGAAGTGCTTCTAAAGACTCTAGACATATCAACCGCACTTGTAAAATGAACCTTCAGTCTCCAAAGCTCATCTCTAAGCTTTTGCAGATACTGAAACATCTCGGCGGGCGTGATCGTAAGCTTGTTGCTGTATATCTTCTGTTTCATATGATATATCGATTCAAGGCGTTCCCTAAGAAGCGTTTCGTCGAAAATCGTGTACAGCTTCAAGCCCTCGCGAGAAACCTTGTCCGTGTAGGAAGGTCCAATTCCTCTGCCAGTAGTTCCGATTGGATCTCTTCTCATTGTTTCAAGGAGAAGATCCTCTTCCTTATGCCACGGTAAGACGGCGAAAGCCTCGGGATCTATATAGAATCTCGAAGAAATTCCCGGGAAGTCCATCTCAAGAGTCTCAAACTCCTTGATCAGTTGTTCCACATCAATAACCATTCCCGCTCCCAGAAAACCTCTAGAGTTGTTCTTTGGCTGAATAGAAGGCAAGAGATGATTTACGTACTTCTTCCCATCAACGTATATGGTATGTCCGGCATTGGCTCCGCCTGAGAACCTTACTATCCATTCAAAGTCTTTTGAGAAATAGTTCACTACCTTCCCTTTACCTTCGTCGCCCCACTGAGCGCCGACAATAGCCAGTCTCTGCATGGAGATCAACCTCCGTTCAAAATTCGATCGAATATCTTATTTACATTTCTTAGGTAGTATTCCGGCCTAAAGAGCTCTTCCAGCTCCGGAAAGTCTATGAGCCGTGTTATCTGAGGATTGCTCTCTATAGCCTTTTTGAAGTCCTCTCCTCTGTTCCAGCAGTCCATGGATATCTCTTGAACCAGCCTGTAGGAGTCTTCTCTGGTCATACCTCTCTCGATCAATGAGATCATAACACGCTGAGAAAAGACGAGGTTGTTTGAATCTTCGAAGTTCTCCAGCATTCGCTCAGGGTATATTATGAGATTGTCAACCAGATATATGGCTCTGTCAATCATGTAGTATAGCAACATAGTTGAATCTGGAAGCATTACTCTCTCAACACTGGAGTGCGATATATCTCTCTCGTGCCATAACGTTATATCTTCCAGAGCGGCAGAGACGTAGCCTCGCATAAGTCTGGCCATTCCAGTGAGACGCTCGGAGATTATTGGGTTCTTTTTGTGAGGCATTGCAGATGATCCTCTCTGACCTCTCTTGAAGGGCTCCTGGACTTCCAGAACCTCTGTTCGCTGGAGGTGCCTGAACTCAACTGCCATTCTCTCAATGGAGGAAGCACTTATGGCTAGCGCAGATACGAATTCCGCATGAATATCTCTCGGCACTACCTGTGTAGATATCTCAGTCGGTTCTATTCCCAAAAACTCCAGAGCCCGTCTCTCTATTTCCGGTGATATATTCGCATAGTTTCCAACCGCCCCGCTCAACTTACCCACAGAGGCTCTCTTCACGGCAGACTTCAATCTGTCTATATCTCTTTCTATCTCGACCAGAAAGGAGAGAAGCTTCAAACCAAAGGAAGTTGGTTCTGCATGAATTCCATGAGTCCTTCCCATGCACACAGTCTCTTTGTGAGCGACCGCCTTCTCCCTAAGCGAAATCGAAAGTTTATTCATCAATTCGATTATTAACTGTCCCGACTCCTTTATTGCTAGAGACAGAGCGGTGTCGACAACGTCCGAAGAGGTCAGTCCGAGATGGAAGTATCGAGCGGCGTCGTCGATATCGACTGTAACGTATTTTATGAAGGCGATAACGTCATGATCCACGACCTTTTCTATCTCTGCTATACCTTCCACACTTATCTTCGTTTTCTCTCTTATTTGTTCGGCGGTCCCCTTGGGAGCGAGGCCATACTCTTCGTAGGCCTTTATGACGGCAAGTTCAACTCTGAGCCACCTTTCATATTGGGCCTCGAGTTCCCAGATCTCTCTAATCGGTGAGAGTGAATAGCGTTCTATCATCTCATACCTCCCGCTCAGCCAAATTCAAGTTTACATCAAATTCCGCGCCTATGTCCGTCCTGTAAGTTATCCCTTTATAAAAGATTCGCGAGAGTGTACTGTAAGCTTTCTCTCTGGCTATTTTCGGACTTTTGTCCAGAGCTGTTACAGTAAGGACTCTTCCACCAGAAGTAACAATTCTACTGTCTCTGAAAGTCGTTCCCGCCTGAAAGACCAGATTGTCGTCGACAGTATCAAGTCCCGAAATGGCATGACACGTGTCGAATTCTCCGGGATATCCTTGAGAGGCCGCAACAACTGCTACTGAAGTCTCTTCGCTCAAATGCAATTTGTCGATTCCCAGACTTCCAGTAGCACATTGATATAGAACTTTCGCAAGATCGAACTCGATTCTTGGAAGAATTGCCTGGGTTTCGGGATCTCCGAAACGACAGTTGAATTCCAGTACTCTTAGTCCATTAGCCGTCAGTATCAGGCCAAAGTAAAGTAGACCGGTGTACTTCAGGCCATCGCTTATGAGACCTTCCATAGTCGGTTTCAAAATCCTCTCCCTGAACTCTTCTCTGATCTCTTCGGAGTAGTCCGGAACAGGTGAAATCGCTCCCATACCTCCGGTGTTCTGACCGAAGTTACCGTCCAGGGCCTTCTTGAAGTCTCTCGCTTCGCCAAGCTCAACATAGTTGCTTCCATCAGCCAGAACGAACAGAGATAGTTCGCTTCCTATAAGAAACTCTTCCAGAACTATCCTCGATCCAGCCTCGCCAAGGGAGTGATTCAGAAGTAGCTCTCCCAGCAAAAGGCGTGTCTCTTCAACATTGTCAAGAATAAAGACTCCCTTTCCTGCGGCCAGGCCATCGGCCTTTATTACAAGGGGGAAATCGAAGTCTTCAAGATCGGCAAGCGCCTGAAGATAGTATCTCTCCACTCTGTAGTTAGCTGTTGGGATCTTGTGTCTTTTCATAAAGTTTTTGGCAAAGACTTTGCTTGTTTCAAGACGTGCACAGGCCGCATTGGGACCGAATATTGTCACGCCCTTTTCTCTAAATATGTCCACTATTCCCATCGATAGAGGTTTTTCCGGGCCGACGACGACCAGATCGATCTCTCTTTCTATAGCAAATCCGAGAAGCCCGTCAATATCGAAGTCGTCAATTCCAACGTTTTCTGCAAACCTGGAGGTCCCGGGATTTCCCGGAGCACAGAAGAGTTCGGTCACCCTGTTGCTCTTCGAAAGCTTCCAGACGAGTGCTGCTTCTCTTCCACCCTTACCTACTACCAGTACTCTCATAATCTTCTCCTCAAGCTTCAGTGATTGAAGTGTCGCATTCCCGTGAATAACATCGATATGCCATATCTGTTAGCCATTTCGATAGAATCAGCGTCCCTTATAGAGCCCCCGGGCTGAATAATGGCGCTTATGCCTGCCTTTGCAGCTGATTCTACGCAGTCGGCAAAGGGAAAGAACGCATCGGATGCTAGAACGGCTCCCCGTAAGTCTGTTTTAGATTGCCTAATTGCGTTTTCAAGGGCCCAGATTCTGTTTGTTTGACCGGGTCCAATTCCCAGCGTTCGTAGATCTTTAGCTATAACCACTGCGTTCGATTTGACGTGCTTAACAATCTTCCAAGCAAAGAGAAGATCGTCGATTTCGGCTATTCCGGGTTCAATTTTAGTAACCAATTTCATTTCGTCTTTCATAAGGAGCATGTCTCTTTCCTGAACGACCATTCCACCAGGAATCGCTTTGAAATCCAGTCGATCGCGTTTCGATTCTCGCTTCAACCTAAGAAGTCTCAGGTTTTTCTTTGAGGCCAGAACTTGTAAGGCTGCCTCTGTGAATTCGTAGGCGATTATTATCTCCAGGAAGACTCCCTTCAATTCAATCGCGACCTCTTCGTCAACGACGGAATTTGTAGCGACTATCCCGCCAAAGATCGACACTGGATCACACTCATAGGCCTTAAACCAGGCTTCAGAAAGTGTTTTCCCGACACCAACGCCGCATGGATTAGCGTGTTTCAAACCTATGATAACCGTCTCACCCGAAAACTCTCTTAACAGCTCGAGTGCCGCTCCAGCATCTGTAAGATTGTTGAAGGAGAGTTCCTTACCCTGTATCTGATCGTATCCTCCAAGAGGCTCTCTTAGTGGAAAACGGTAGAGAGCCGCTCTTTGATGAGGATTCTCTCCATATCTCAGATCCTGAACCTTCTCAAGCGAGAGTGTCATACTCTCGGTGAGATCTTCATTGCACTTCTGAGACAGATAACTTGATATCAGCGAATCATAGGCTGCCGTGTGTCTGAATGCTTTGGCTGACAGCCTGAGTCTCTGTTCTTGTGACGGTCCGCCATTATCCAGTTCTCTTGCGACGAGTTCATAATCGGCTGGATCCGCAATCACTATCACACTCGAGTAATTTTTGGCGGCTGATCGAAGCATAGCTGGGCCGCCTATATCAATATTCTCGATCGCTTCATCTAGAGTGCAATTCTCTTTTGATATGGTCTCCTTAAAGGGATACAGATTTACCGCGACCAGGTCTAATGTATCTATACCCAGATCGACCAGCTTTGACATATGAGAAGTTAGATCTCTTCTTGCTAGTATGCCAGCGTGGACTGAAGGGTGAAGAGTTTTCACTCTCCCATCAAGGCACTCGGGAAAACCTGTCAGATCGGAGATTCCTGTAACTTCCATTCCTGATTCCTTTAGAACCTTCTCCGTACCCCCGCTAGAGACTATTCTGAACCCTCTATCCTGAAGTTGCCTTGCAAACTTGATGATTCCTTCTTTATTCCAAACACTCAGTAAAGCCGTCTTCATCTCCACCTCCGTCTATGATCACTCTTCTTTTCTCGACCCTCAACCTATCCTGACAGAAAAGACGGACAGCTCTGGGCAACAACCTGTGCTCGACCTCAGAGATTCGCGCCGCAAGGGTCTTTACTGTGTCATTAACTAGTACTGGGACCGCTTTCTGGAGTATTATCGGTCCTGTGTCAGTTCCCTCATCAACAAAATGGACGGTTACTCCGGTCTCTTTCATGCCGCTTTCCAGAACGGCTCTGTGAACTCGCTCTCCATACATTCCCTTACCGCAGAAATTGGGTATTAGAGATGGGTGAAGGTTTATGATTCTGTCTTTGAAGTTGTCAAGGACTCGTCCAGCAAGTATCTTCAAAAACCCTGCAAGAATTACCAGATCGATATTGTAATCATCAAGTTTTTCTAGAATACTGTCACAATAACAAATACTGTTACTGTATTCTGAACTATTCAAAGTGTGAACGTCAATGCCGTGATCTCTTGCTCTTTCGATTGCGAAAGCTCTTTCGTTGCTGGCTATGACTAGAGAGACAGTCCCATTTATCGAACCATTTCCGGTTAACTCGACTAACCTTTCCAGATTGCTCCCGTTGCCGGAAACTAGGACGGCTATCCTCTTTCGCAAAAGACTACACCCCCCTTTCCGTGGAGAATTGCACCGATCTCCACCGGGTGGTACTCCTTCAGCCCTTCTAGAGTTTTTCCGACGTCTGCCCTGGAGACGACTATGATCATTCCGATTCCCATATTGAATGTTCTGAATGCCTCTCTTCTTTCTACATCGCCTAGCTTGACAATATAATCAATGATTGGCGGTATCCGCCATGAATCAGTAAAGATCTCGCATTTCAACCCTTCCGGCAGAATTCTGTTTACGTTCTCGAGAATACCTCCGCCAGTGATATGTGCGATTGCCTTTAC